>Ga0114999_10000286_pt1 | contig 75708 bp, 72 predicted proteins | sample ArcticOcean_MG_C_3_FD_89820 | JGI IMG/M metagenome (GOLD analysis project Ga0114999, IMG submission 89820) | Marine microbial communities from western Arctic Ocean - ArcticOcean_MG_CB8_126 | ecosystem: Environmental > Aquatic > Marine > Oceanic | place: Arctic Ocean: Canada Basin | collected...
ATTATCAATTACAGAGTGGACTGCTTTCATGCATTTTATCTTTCAATCAAGTGTAATTTCGAAAAGATATAGGCACTTAGATGGATTGTGACGTGGTAAGAGAAAATGATTAGAGTTTTAACAATTGGATATTCGGATCGAGTTGTAGAAAAATCCAGAATAAACTATGGTCAACTTACTACCTGGTTATAATGAGTTTGGTTACATAATTCTAGAAAGTAGAATTATGTAACCAAACATTGTGATATCGTGCGACTGAGTCAGCTTCGAAACCACCTGATCTGTGAGCAGCGTCACAAAAAGGTTTGTTTTCTGAAAGTCCACATCTGCAAAGTGCAACCCATTGTCCTTCAGGGATGCTGTAAGCATTTCCGTCTTTGTCGGTTATACTTATTGGTCCTGTAACTCTCAGTGGTCCATTTTCTCTAACTTCTACATTTACATCAGCCATTTATGTTCTCCTCTCTCTTTAGGTTAAATCTTATAAGGAGTGAAGTTTCACATTTAATGAGATATAGGTCAAGCTATTTTAATTTTCCTCTTTAATAACCACGGAACTGGTATCAAAATTAGTAACGGAACTACAATCATGATTGCTACCCGTATACAAACATTGAACCAAAAAGGGTAAGGATAAAGAATCAACAAATAATCAGTATATGGATCTAAAATCCAATAATCATTATTGAAACTGATTAAATGGAACAATAAAAACATTTTATTGAATGCAAATAACATTCCAAGGGAAAAGAGTGTTATTAATAAAAGAGTACAAAATGCTGACAAAGATATTAGATCAAGGAGGCGTCTTTTATATTCATTATTTGAGATAGCGTAACTTATTATGAAAATGAATACGTATATTAAGCTGAACAGAAAAAAGCCATAAACGTACCGGATTATATGCTTTACATCTTTCATGTGCGCTACTTCTTTTTCATTAAACACCTTGTATTCTGGATATGAAGGGAAGCTTACATCTAGGAATTCTTGGGATGAATTAAAATAAGCCCGGATCGATTTTGCTATGTCGTGGAGCTCAGATTCATTTAACCCAGTTTGAATTGAAATGTTATGAGTTGCAAAGCTTTTAGACTGGTAGCCAGTATCATTTATATTCCATATTAATGATCCGGTTATTATTGCTATCCCAAGGCTTATAATGAACAAACCTTGGTATAGTAAAGACGATTTAATTTTTTTGTACATATTACGATCTAATTATACAGATGTTGATTAAATAAACACTACATACTTTAAGTATTAAGTAGTTATTAGGAGGAAAATGCCTGGAGAAAATAAATTTAATGAGTTAGTAGAACTAATTTCAACCTTACGCTCTGAAAACGGATGCCCGTGGGATAGAAAACAAACCCACGATTCTTTAAAACGTAACCTTATTGAGGAATGTTATGAAGTTTTAGAAGCAATTGAGCAAAATGATACCGAAGGATTGATAGAGGAATTAGGAGATTTGTTGTTGCAAATTATGCTTCATGCTCAAATAACTTCTGAAACTAACGATCTTTCAATAAATAATGTAGTGGAAGGGTTAATAAATAAAATGATAAGGCGCCATCCTCACGTATTTGGAAATGTTTTAGCAGAATCTGCTGAAGAAGTTGAGCAGAACTGGGAACAATTGAAAGCCGAAGAAAAGAAAAGTAACTCTAAAACGGAATTAGGTTTAATCAATATTCCTACGGATTTGCCAGCTCTTCATTATGCTCAAATTTTGCAAGATCGTGCAGTCAAATTGGGCTTCGATTGGGAAGATATTTCAGGAGTGTTAGAAAAAATCCAAGAAGAGGCTCTAGAAATAGTAGGGGCTGAGGACCAAGATTCAATTGAAGAAGAAATTGGTGATCTATTTTTTACTTTGGTAAATTTAAGCAGACGTATGAACGTTCATGCTGATTCGTCATTGAGAATTGCCAATATTAAATTTAAAGTTAGGTTTGAATTAATGGTTAACCTGGCAGTAAAAGATGGTCATGAATTTTCTAAATTAACCTTAATAAAACAAGACTCTTATTGGGATAAAGCTAAGATGATACTTAAGGCAGGATTAAAATAACTAGTTGCTATTAAGCATAAAGGAAGAATCTATGTAGTAGAGTCCTCCTGTTAAAATAGAACTAATAGCTGATAAGGCAATATTAATGTCAGTCTGGTTTTTGAACAAAAACTTGTCAGATAGAGACGTTTTGGGGCCAAGTTTTTTCATCCTCGGCTTAGATCCCGATAATGATGCAGCGACTTGTAGTGTGTCTTCGAACCCACCTATTTGATCGATTAATTTAAGTTGTTTGGCAGATGTTCCAGTAAATATTTCACCAGTTGATACCGTTTTAGATTCTTCTGGTGTTAGACTTCGACTAGCAGTAACTACACCTACAAAATTATCATATACTTCTTTTAGAAGGGCATCAAATTTTTCATTTTCTTCTTCCGTATTCTCACGCCAAAACCCTCCCATGTCTTTGTATTTACCTTGCTTGAATACTGAATATTTAATTCCGATTTTAGACAATAATTGCTCAGCTACAGGCTTCATAAATATGACTCCTATAGAACCAACTATAGTTGTGGGCAATGCTGTTATATGGGTAGCCGAACAGGCAAGGTAATATCCACCGGATGCTCCGATTTCACGAATATAAGCCACTACTGGTTTTAATTGGTTAATTTTTTGAAGTTCATGGTATAAAACTTCAGTACCCGCTGCAGACCCTCCAGGTGATTTTATATCTATAATAACTGCTTTATAGTTAGGGTTTCTACGAATTTTTCTGAATAACTCACAATAAGCGTTTATTTTTAACTTGTCTCCTATGACGCCATGAATTTCTACTACTGCAATTTTTGATTGTCTTATAAATGGCAATTTCATGATAACCCTCGTGAAGTTTTAGATTCATTGTATGTACAAATACACGTAAGCGGTACGGTAAGTTGACATAGATAATGACCTAACGTACTATCGGGGCAATTCAAGCAGACAATATAATTTTACGTGTTTACAGATAGGAGTGTATTATGGAATTTGGTTTATTTATGATGCCGTTACATCCGCCTCACAGATCGTATGCGGAGTCATATGACCGGGATCTAGATTTAATAGTTAGAGCTGACAACTTAGGTTTTAAAGAAGTTTGGGTCGGTGAACATGTTACAGAGAGATGGGAAAATGCTCCTTGCCCGGACCTACTGCTGGCAAAAGCATCCGCAATGACGAAAAATATTCTTTTGGGCACCGGTGTTAACCTTCTGACTCTTCATAACCCGGTTGAATTAGGCCATAGAATAGCTATGCTAGATCACTTGACTCACGGAAGATTACAATGGGGTATTGGACATAGGGCAATCACTGAAGATTTACAATTATTCGGATTAGATTCCCTACAAGGTGACGAAGTTAGAGAGCGTGCTGCTGAAGCATTGGATTTAATTTTAGAAATGTGGGCCTCTGAGGGCAAATTTTCATTCAAAGGTAAATACTTTGATATCGATGCACCAGAGTTAGACCCTATAAGAGAACGTGGGCTACATATGAAACCTTTGCAGAAACCACATCCACCCATTTTTGTTGCAGCTAGTTCAGGTCGTTCTGCTTCTATACGTACTGCTGCAAGGCGTGGGTATTTACCTATGAGCAGTTCTGGATTAGCGCCAAGATTTCTGGCTGAACACTGGTCTGTGATAGAAGATTCTGCTGCTGAAGTTGGTACTATAGTAAATAGAAGCGACTGGCGAATAGCAAGAGATGTATTTATCGCTAAAACAGACGATCTAGCTAGAGAAAGAGCTAGAGCTGTTTTGGGAAGAAATTACATTCAACATCAATTGCCTAACAGAGCAAATTCAGGGCAAATCCAAAATGCCAAATTGACTCCCGATATACCAGATGAGGCATTAGATGTAGATTATATGATGGAAAACATTTGGATTGTTGGAGGTCCACAACAATGCGCTGATAAAATCAGAAAATTATATAATGAAGTCGGCGGATTTGGTCATTTATTGGCAATAACCCAAGATCCGGATGACCCAACTTGGGAACATGAAACCTTGGATTTGTTGAAAGAAGAAGTTGCGCCTAGAGTAGCTGATCTAATTTAAAGAACATTGAAGCCTTGTGGATAATTTATTTGATTAAGACTATCTGGTTTTGAACAGGTGATGAAGCTACAGGGCCTTTATCTGATATATAGACATCTATTTCTGACCTCATCCCAAACTGTGATGATATATAGATTCCAGGCTCTATCGAGAAACCGATTCCTTTTATAATTTCTCGGGTATCATGGGTTTCCCAATTATCTAGATTTACCCCCTCTGAATGTACTTCATATCCAATACTATGGCCCAGTCTATGTGTGAAATTATTTAGATATCCGTATTGTTGAATAGTATCTCTAGCAATGTCATCTACTTCCCACCCTTGAACTTTTTCGTTGTTGGCAAATTTTGACTTTAAGAATTCTAAAGATTTATTACGAGCTTCTACCACAATGTTAAAGATATGTTGATAATTTTCAGGGACTGACTTCCCAATATATGCTACCCATGTTATATCTGCATATATACTTTGCGCGTCATCTAGTTTTGCCCATAAATCGATTAATATCCAGTCTCCCAATTTTAAAGTATGAGACTGTAACTCAGGTTCGTAATGAGGATCGGCACTATTTTCGTTTGCTGCGACAACAGGACCATCATTAGTAACTAAATTATTGGCTATGAACAAATCACGTATATAATTTGCAACATCATATTCTGTTAAATTGTTATTTAAATTAGTGCCAATGAATTTAAAAGCATCATTAACAATTATTCCTAGCAATCGACCTGCTTCAATGTGAGATTTCAGTTCGGAGTCCGTCCAAGTTTGAGTAGTAAACTGGACTAAATCAGCTGAAGATATCACTTTAGGACCTAGTTCAGAGATCAACTCTATTGTGCCCGCGTCTACTCGAGAAATTCTAGGTAATTGGCCTGATTTTGAATATTCCATAGCGAGAATTTGCATATCTTTAAGATTTTCTTCTAACTGTGTGATCATATTTGTTCGGTTTGAATATGGCTTTATATCTAAATTTTCATTAATAAATTTACTTATGTCGACATGATGCACTATGAGCGAAGGTTGTGCATTTGGTTTAATCAATAAATATACTGGCCTAGTCACATGTCCAGTAGTAGTTACCAATTTGTGGAATATAGGGTTTGACTTGAGGTAATCATAAAGTAGCCATCCTGAAATATTGTTTTCAGATAGAAAGCTTTGCGCGGACTCTAAAGTGTGCTGATCCATACTATGACTTACTTTACTAAATTATAGAATCAGATTTTAGTTTTTCGATTTCTGTCTCAGAATAACCGATTTCTGAAAGTATTTCTTCATTATGCTGCCCTAGTAATGGTGGGGCTAATCTTAATTCCCCAGGACTTTCAGAAAATTTTATAGATAGTCCAGTTTGTTTGATTTCTCCAGCAGTTGGGTGAGTCATAGTGGTTAGCATTTCTCGTGCAATTACTTGAGGGTCATTAAAAACAGCTTCTAAATCATTTATTGGCCCACTGGGAACACTGAGAGCTTGTAAATCAGTTAGCCATTCATCTAATGTTCTTGTTAAAAAATGCTGCTGCAGCATGGGGATAATTTTAGCTCTGTTTTTAACTCTTACTTCATTCACAGCGTATTCAGGATTGTCTTTGAGATCTGGTAAATTTATCGCTTGGCAAAACCGCTCCCAAATTCTTTCTGACCCTACTGCTATATTAATAAATTTTGCATCTTTACACATGAATCCTTGGTAAGGTACTAGGTTAGGGTGAGCTGCACCTAATCTTTTTGGTGATTCTCCGGTAGCAAAGTAAGTGGCTGCCTGGTAGGTTAACCATGCTACTTGGGAGTCCAGCATTGAGATATCTAAATGTTGTCCTTCGCCATGTTTCTCTCGATAATATATCGCTGACATCACTGCGTAAGCAGCCCACATACCTGAGCCTATGTCAGTAACAGCAATTCCTATTTTTTGAGGGTCTCCGTCTGGTTCTCCAGTGATACTCATTAAACCGCTAACCCCTTGCATGATTTGATCCATCGCGGGTCGCTCTCTGTAAGGTCCAGTTTGACCGAATCCTGAAATTGAGCAATACACTATGTTTTTGTTTACTTTTTTGACTTCTTCGTAACTTAACCCGAATCGTTCCATAACCCCAGGTGTGAAATTTTCTACTATGACATCTGCAGTTGAAGCTAATTTTAAGAAAATGTTTTTAGCTTCTTGTTCTTTGAAATTTAAAGTTAAGCTTCTTTTGTTACGATTAATGGATAAAAAATAAGCACTTTCTTCTCCTATGAAAGGAGGTCCCCAATGCCTTGTATCGTCACCTGTAGTAGGAATCTCAATCTTGATAACGTCAGCTCCATAATCCCCAAGCATAAGCGTGCAAAATGGACCAGCTAATGCTCTGGTTAAATCTAATACCTTGATTCCTTCTAATGCTCTCATTTGTTTACCTCTATCATCCAGATTGTGAAACAAAATATTAACACAGGTAGGTCTACCAGTCATAGAATTGATTATTTTTGATTGAGTACTTGAAGAAAGAGATATAATATGGGAGTAATCAATATTATTTAGTAGAGGAGCATATTATGAGTCAAGGTTCTACATCAAAGACGACTAACAAGTTTAATGATCAATTTGGGCAGCCATCTGAAAAAGCTGCAACAAAAGTTTTGCCTCACATGAATAGTTATGTTAAAGCGTTTATTGAAAAATCCCCGTTTGCTGTAATGGCAACTAGCGGCGATTCAGGGCATTGTGATGCGTCACCTAAGGGAGGAAGCCCCGGATTTGTTAAGATTTTAGATGATACTCACCTTATATTCCCCGACGTTGCGGGCAATAAATTATTTCAGTCATATAAAAACTTAGATACTAATGACAATGTAGGGATATTATTTTTTATCCCTGGAGTTAACGATACTGTGCGAGTGAATGGTAAGGCCAGCATTGTTAGCAAAGAACAATTAGAAGAAAAAAATATAGAATTGCAATTGTATGAAACTGATGAAAAATCTCAACACTTACAAGGCATGCTCATAGAAGTGCAAGAATCTTATGGTCATTGCCCCAGAGCATTTAAATTTTCAAAACTTTGGGACTTGGAAATCATTGAACAAAATCAGAAAGATAGGCCTATTTCCAATAGGTTGGATCAATTTTCTAGCAAATAATAAAAATAAAGGCTGTTGTATTAAATGAGTGGAATTGATTTTAAAAAAATAACTTTAGAAAATGGCATGGATGTCATATTGCATCAAGATAAGTCGATCCCGATGGTAGCTGTGAACGTTTGGTATCATGTCGGATCTAAAGATGAGGAACTCGGTAAGACAGGATTTGCTCACTTATTTGAACATATGATGTTTGAAGGTTCTAAACACCATAACGAAAATCATTTTGAGCCGTTGCAAAAAGTCGGCGCTAATTTGAATGGTTCTACAACTATGGACAGAACAAATTATTGGGAAACGCTGCCTAGTAATTATTTAGAACTAGCACTCTGGTTAGAGTCGGACAGAATGGGTTATTTGTTAGATGCATTGACTCAAGAAAGATTTGACAATCAAAGAGAAGTTGTAAAAAACGAACGAAGACAAACCTATGAAAACAGACCATATGGAATGGCTCATTGGAATATGCAAGAACAATTATTTCCGAGTCCCCATCCATATAACTGGATGACCATTGGCTCTCAAGAAGACCTTAATGCTGCTAGTCTAGAAGATGTTAAAGACTTTTTCAGAAAATATTACAGTGCTTCGAATGCGAGTTTAGCGATCGCTGGAGATTTTGATCCTAGTCAGTGCATCGAAATGGTTAACAAATATTTTTCCACCTTACCCTCGGGTATATCTAATGACAAATACACTAAATTTGATTCGTCATTATCTGGAAGAGTTGAATTGTACATGCCTGATAATGTGTCTTTACCTAAATTATATATTGGATGGCCGACTCCTCCTCACTTAGATAAAACAGAGCCTATTTTAGATATATTGAGTTTGATTTTGGCAGATGGGCGAAATTCAAGATTATACAACAGACTGGTTTATCCTAACATTGCACAGAGTGTATCTGCATATGCTCATGGTTCAGAAATAGCTGGCCAATTTTTCATAGAAGTTACAGCTGCTCCTGGTAAAGATTTAAAAGATATTGAAATGATTGTGGATGAAGAAATAGAAAGAATCATTTCTGAACCTCCTACCGATGAAGAAATGGAAATTTCGTTAAATAAAATTGAATATTATAATTATTCTCAAATGTCCAAAATAGGTGGCTTCGGCGGCCGAGCAGATTTACTGAACCATTACAATGTCTTTGCTAACGATCCGAATTACATCAACACATTTGTGGAAGAATATTCAAAAGTTACCAAAGAATCAATTGTGAAAACTACAGCTACTATCTTGAACGAGAATCAGGTCAGGTTACGAGCTCAACCTAATTCTATATGGGTCCCAGTCGAAAATGACTTGGACAGAACAATTGAGCCAACTCCGACCAAAGAAGAGCCATTTAACCCGCCTGTGCACCAATCTGAAACTTTAGATAATGGATTAGAAGTAATTTATGTAAAAAAAGAAGGTTTGCCTTTAGTATCTTGTGGTCTATTGATTAAAACAGGGTCAACTGTTGATCCTGAACATTTGCCTGGCTTAATGTATTTCACGACTTTGTTGTCCAGAGAAGGCACTGACAATAGAAATAGCTCCCAAATATATAATGATTTAGACAAACTAGGTGCTTCTATCGGAATAGAAACGAGACGAGAATATATATTTTATTCTACTGAAGTAGTAACTAAGCATATAGGTCCAGTACTAGACATCCTATCAGATATAGTTTTGAACCCTACGTATCCTATTGATGAAATAAAACGAATTAAATCAAAACAACTGGGTGATTTAAAAAGATCTTATGATGAGCCAAATGCAATCGCAGATAGAATATTCCCTCAATTAATATATGGTAACTCTGCTGCGTACGGTCATCCAACATCTGGAAATGAGTCCTCAATTGAAAATTTTTCACAAAATGACTTGATCGAACTTAATGCTGAGGTTTTTAAACCTGCTGACGCTCAAGTAATAGTAGTTGGGGATATTGATTTTCTAGATATTAAAAACCAAGTTATTAAATATTTTGGACAATGGAACCAAGAACCACGTAATGAGGTAAGAGATAATAATAAAAAACAAGTTAATAGATTGTCATCATATGCAGCCGGCATATACATATACGATAAACCTGATTCAGCACAATCAGTAATCAGAGCTGGACACACCTTATTCGCTCGAAATGATAAAGATTATTTCTCTATGAACCTAGTTAATTTTGTTTTCGGAGGACAATTTTCTTCTCGATTGAACTTAAATTTAAGAGAAGAAAAAGGATATAGTTATGGGTTTCATTCTGGTGTTTCATGGTTTAAGCAAGATTCATTGTTAATAGCTGGAGGAGGGGTTCAAACAGATAAAACTACAGAATCAGTAATAGAAATACTAAAGGAATTTAAAGGCATTGTCGGAAAAAACGTTATTACTGATATCGAACTGGATGATGCAAAGAACCAATTATTACTGGGCTATCCAGCTGGTTTTGAAAGATCTGGGCAAATTTTGGATAATTTGGTCCAGCTAAGTGTACATGATCTAGACGATAATTATTTTCAAGAAGTTCCAAATAATTTGAAATCAGTATCGCTTGACGATGCGAATCGTGTAGCCAAGGAACATATCAATATAGAAGCTTTGAAATTGTTTATTGTGGGTGATAAAAAGATAATTTTACCTGGGCTTATGAACGTGGGATTGCCAGTATTTACAGTGGATCATAATGGAACTGTATCTGAATTGTAATTTAAGGGCGTTCTCCTAATTTCATAGTAAGGTTAATGATATTCGTTGTTCCATCTAATTCCATGCGAAACACGTCTAAATTTACCGTGTCACCTGGGCTATAATCATGTCGCAGGATTTTAGTTAACTCCATCGTACTAGATGTTTTAATAGAATTTATGTTTAAAATGATATCTCCAGGTTTGATTTGACTGTTTGATGATGGACTGTCTTCAACAATTGCTTGAACTACCACGCCTTCTCTAACAGAAAGGTTGAATTCTGCTGCTTTTTCAGGATTTAAATCTGATAAATATGCTCCCATCCATGCCCATTTTACTTTGCCAGTTTCTATCAATTGGTTTGCTACCAATGAAGCAGTTTCAATATGCACTGCGAATCCTATGCCTTCAATAGTTGTTCCATCGTTGGTGTTACCTCGGACAACTACCGTATTGATTCCAACTATATCTCCATTTAAATCTAATAATGGCCCACCACTGTTTCCTGGGTTAATTACAGCATCAGTTTGAATTAAGTCAGTCAATGTAGAGTCTTGATTTATGTCGATGTTACGTCCTAATGCTGATACTACTCCAACAGTGACAGTAGGCCCCCCTGGTAAAGCTAATGCGTTACCTATTGCTATAACCCAGTCACCAACCCTAAGATTGGAGGAATCTTCTAATGGTATGAAAGGATAACTTTCTCCAGGGATTTGTATAACAGCAAGATCTGATAATTGATCAAATCCTATTACCGTAGCTTCTTGTTGCGTACCATCATCCATTGTCACTGTGATCTTAGTAGAGTTTTTAATTACGTGATTGTTAGTTAATATTAAACCAGAAGGATCAATGATTATTCCTGACCCTGAACCTTCCCCTTGTCGCAGCCCATACATATCTCTAGAAACTGTATCAGATACTATAGATACTACAGAAGTGCGAACGGATTCCACCGTGTCAGCTATGTTAGGCAATGAGTTAGTAGGTGCTAATATATTAGATTGGTGGTTGAGATCAATATTTTCTGTAAGTATTTCGGGCTCATTAGTTACGACCATTTCAGCGATTGATTCCGGCCGGTTTAGGAAACATGATGTGGCAATTAGGATTGTAAAGCTTGTTAGTAATAGTAGTTTCATAAAACGTACTCTTTTAGAGACGCGTCTTGGATTTCTTTTAATTGTTTGGTTCCAGCAGAAGCTAGGGTTAGGATTTGAGAAATATAGGCAACATCGAACGGTCCCGCCTCGGTCCCACCTTGTAATTCAATTAGTTGTTGGTCTCCGGACATCACTATGTTAAAGTCCACTTCCGCTTGAGAATCTTCCTCATAGCATGGATCCACTAATAGACGCTTATTGAGTAGGGCTATACTAACTGCGCAGACATTATTGATGATTGGGTTGTTTTGGATTTTACCAGTATTAATCAAACCATATATCGCTTGGCTTAAAGCTATGTAACTTCCATTTATTGAAGCAGTACGGGTTCCTCCATCTGCTTGAATTACGTCACAATCAATATTGATTGTGAATTCTCCAAGTAGTTTTAAATCTATTATGCCTCTCAATGATCTTCCAATCAGTCTCTGAATTTCTTGAGACCTTCCACTGATTTTTCCAGATTCCCGGTCTCGGCGATTTCTCGTATTGGTAGCTCTCGGTAACATACTGTACTCTGCCGTAACCCAACCAGAGCCAGAGCCCTTAAGAAATGGAGGTACTTTATCTTCCACAGATGCTGAACATATCACTTTTGTATTTCCTGCAGTGATTAATGCAGAGCCTTCTGCGTACAGTTGGTAAGAAGGTTGGATGGTAGTAAACCTTAATTCTTCGTCTTTTCTGCCGTCTATTCGTTCCAAATTAGTTCCTTATTCATTTTTATAGAATAATTATACAGGTTTAAATATAAAATTAACCCCCCATTAATAATGCAGCAACAGAGTTATTATGTGTGAATTAGACAATAGGGTTGTGCAATATCGATACTGTTGCTTATAATCAACGGATACGCAGTTGGAGGGATCATATCAGTGAGTGATAATGAATTTGATAATTTAAACACATTTTTTAAAGGTAAAATTGTTCCGGTGCCCGATTCTAAAGTTAGTGTCATGACACATGCCTTACATTATGGCACTGCTGTATTTGAAGGTATAAGAGGGAACTGGAATGAAGAAAAAGGTGTAATAAGCATATTTAGATTGCGCGAACATTATGAAAGATTACTAAGAGGATGTAAATTATTAATGCTTGATATCCCATACTCAGTAGATGAGTTATGCGATATAACCATAGAACTAGTAAAGAAAAATAAACATAGATCTGATATTTACATAAGGCCATTGGCATACAAAAGTGCTGAAGTAGTTGCTAATTTAAAATTGCAAGATTTAGCTTCTGATTTCACTTTGATAACCGTTCCGTTTGGTAATTACTTAGGTTCTGATACATTAAAATGCTGCACATCTTCTTGGAGAAGAGTAGATGATAATATGATTCCAGCAAGGCTAAAAATAGCAGGAACCTATGTAAACAGTATTTTAGCGAAAACAGAAGCTACTTTAGCTGGTTTCGATGAAGCTATTTTGTTAAATCAAGCTGGGCATGTCTCCGAAGGATCTGGAGAGAATATATTTGTTTATTCTGAAGGAACGTTGGCAACTAGCAGCCTACATGATGATGTATTACCGGGTATAACACGAGACACAATAATAGATCTCGCTGAAGAAGAGTTAGGAATTCCTGTTGTGCAACGAACTATTGACCGGAGTGAACTGTACTTGGCAGATGAAGTGTTCTTAACTGGAACTGCGGCACATCTGACACCAGTAATCGAGTTAGATCGTAGACCTATAGGATCTGGTGCTTCTGGAGCCTTGAGTAAAAAATTGCAGGAGTTATATTTTGAAATTGTTGTTGGTAACAACCCAAAATATAATCATTGGTGTACGTCAGTGACGCCAGAAGACTAATCGCTTAAATTTAATCTTTTGTTAAGCATGTGAGGAGATTTGTATGGGTAAATTAGACGGTAAAGTAGCCTTAGTTACCGGGTCAGGTAGAAATATAGGAAGAGCCACGATTCTTAAATTTGCTTCTGAAGGAGCAAACGTAGTAGTCAATGCCAGGTCTAATAAATCAGAGACAGATTCTGTAGTTGAAGAAGCTCGAGCATTAGGAGTTAAAGCTTTATCGGTGTTGGCCGATGTTTCAGATCGTGTTCAAGTATCAGATATGATTAGTCAGATAGTTGATGAATTCGGTAAAATTGACATATTGGTTAGTAATGCGGCAATAAGGCCTCATCAATCGTTCACAGATTTAACTTTAGAAGATTGGGAACATGTTAGAGGAGTGGTTTTAGATGGGGCATTTTATTTGGCCTGGAACTGTTTAAAACACATGTCAAAACAAGAATCCGGGAATATTATATTTTTCACAGGAGAGGGTGCATTTTTAGGAAGCGCTAAAAGAGCACATGTGTCAGCCGCTAAAATGGGATTAGTTGGATTGGCCAGAGGCCTTGCTAGTGAATTTGCTCCAAAGAATATTAGAGTTAACGTAATATCCCCTGGGAGTATTGATACACTGAGAGCTAATCCAGAATGGTATTTGGGCAGAGTCCCTGATCATTCAGGAATACCATTGGGTAGGCAGGGTAAAGTAGATGAATTAGCTTCTACTTGTTTGTTTTTAGCATCTGATGACTCTGGATATATTACAGGGCAGACTATACACGTAAACGGCGGTGCCTTATACCATTAATGTGTTATAAGAATTAGTTTAATTCAACAACATGCTATTTTATACTACGTAGTGCCTTCCAGTTGCATCTGCACTAGGTGGAGGGTTGTTTCGAGTTTTTACTTCTGTTAAATTCGGATCTACTGTAATTTTGGCTTCAGTCAGCTCTTGTATTTCTTCTACTGACCACCCTGGGGCATGTTCTTTTAAAACAAAACCATTTTTATTAATTTCAAATAATCCGAGATCAGTAGACACTAGCTTTACTACCCCTGGGGCAGTTACCGGCAATAAGCATTGTTCTAATAATCTAGGTTTTCCATCTCGAGTTGTATGTTCCATTGCTATATATACTCGTTTGGCACATGCGGCTAAGTCCATTGCGCCTCCAATGCCACCCCCCTTACGATTGGGAATTCTCCAATTAGCAAAGTCACCATTAGCAGCTACTTCATATGCTCCCATGACGGTTACGTCTATCATGCCACCTCGGATAAGCATGAAAGAATCGGCGTGATGGACGATAGCCATGCCCGGTATTGATATGACGTTTTGGCCACCAGCATTTACAAGATGTTTATCTTCTTTACCTTTTTCTGCGATCGGCCCATATCCTATGACACCGTTTTCTGAGTGATATATAAGCTCTCTGGAGTCGTCTTTATAATTTGAGCATAAAGTCGGCATACCGACCCCTAAATTTACTATCCATCCATCTTGGAACTCCATTGCGAGCCTGTCACACATTGTTTGTCTGTCTAATTTGTTTTTTTCTGCCATTTTGTATCCTCTTGCAATAAATTCGGACTTAGTCAAATATTCCGTCAGACGGTATTAAAATAATTCTGTCAACATAAACACCTGATACATGTATTTGGTCAGGATCTAACTGTCCAACTTCTACTATTTCTTTTTCGACTTCTACTATGGTTATTTTTGCAGCCATAGCCATTATAGGATTGAAATTTCTCCCAGCTAATCTGAATTGGAGATTACCAAAAGTGTCGGCTCTATACGCTCTAATTAAAGCGTAGTCTGCATGTAATGGAAATTCCAGTACGTGTGTTCTACCATTTATTTCTCTATGTTCTTTCCCTTCTGCAAGCTCTGTACCAACGCTAGTTGGAGTATAAAACCCCCCAATACCTGCGGCAGCTGCACGAATTCGTTCTGCCATAGTTCCTTGGGGTACGAGCTCTGCATCTAACTCATCATTGTTATACATTTCAACGAAAGGTGTAACTTGTGAGGGATGAGTAGGCGCAGTGAATGCGCAAATCATTTTCTTTACCTGCTTTGCTTCAATTAATGTACCAACATCAACTCTGTCACCAAGTGCCCCGGCATTATTAGATATGCCGGTAAGGTTTTTTGCGCCTTGGCGGTTGACGGCGGCCAAAAGATTTCTGGGGACTCCGACATTACCAAAACCGGGAGACATAAATGTGGAATTGTCTTGAAAATCTTTGACTGCTTCATCGAAATTGCTTAATACTTTATTTTTCATGTTCAGACTCCGGAGTAAAATATTATATTTTAATGTTATTGTGGCTATCAAAATATAATCCTGGACCTTCGTAGATACTATTATACGACAACGGATATAAATTTTACATGTCACTTTAACTTCTAAGTAATGTGATTTAGAATAAGTAGAGATGATTGATTGATGCATCCGATTGCACGGATGTAGTTATAAGTGATCATTCATAAAAATGTAATGAGGCCATAGTTTTGACCAATATTCGTTTAAATTCTTTGACATACATGATAGAAAACGAAGACCTTGAGCAAATGGTATTAAGAGCTGATGAGGTACCTGATGAGTTCAAAGAATTTAATATCATTAATGAAGGTATGCTGGATAATGAAGAATTAGCGGAATCTGGATTTCCAGGAGATAGCGAGGAATATTTCAAAAATTATGGCAGAATTAATGGGTACATGCGTGAATTTGGCAGTAGAGAATTAGTTAACATAAAAGAAAATGAAAAGTTTATTATGGGATGTGTGGTCCATTTGTTCGATCATGAACGTGATGTTAATAAATGGATGGAAGAAGTATTTCTGAAGCGGTTTATGGATAGAACTGGAGAATTGATAGGAGTTAATCAAAAATTAATAAGTGTCACAGAAGTCCTGTCAGATGAATTTTACGACCATTCTTTGGCTGTTGATTTAGTACAATCCAGCCCTTCAGGGGATGTTTTGTTTACTATTGTGGATTTTAAAATTGGGAGACTCTTAGGTGTTTGTTTTATCGGGACTAAAGGCACTCAGTCTCAGATCGGTTTATGCGAACAATTAGGACTTGTATTTGAACAGAAAATTGCTAGGGTTGTGTTATTGAAATAAATTGCGTCTCACTTCATAAGGCTTATAATATCGTCCCCGACCTCAGAAGTACTTGAAGAACCTCCTAAATCTGGTGTCATTATTTTCCGACTTGTCAGATTGTTTATGATTGCTGAATTGAGTTGAGAGGCTACTTCTTTTTCTCCTAAATGTTCCATCATCATTGATACAGCAAAAAAAGTCGCTATAGGATTGGCTATTCCTTTGCCGGTAATATCAAATCCAGCGCCATGTACTGGCTCAAACATCGAAGGGAACATTCGCTCTGAGTTGATATTTGCGCTTGGTGCTAATCCCATGCTGCCAGTTACCACAGCTGCAATATCTGACATTATGTCTGCAAATAAATTGGAAGCCACGATAACATCAAAATTTTCAGGCCATCGAACTAAATCCATACAAGCTGCATCCACCAGTAATGAATCGGTTGTTATTGATGGAAATTCTGCTGCTACTTCTTTGAATACATCATCCCAAAAAACCATACTAAATCCTTGAGCATTGGATTTTGTAACTGAGGTGACTTTCAGTTTTTTGTTTCTATTTAAGCAATATTCAAAAGCTGCTCTTATGATACGTTCTGTGCTACGACGAGTGAAAACGTTTGTTTGTATAACTGTCTCAAATTCTGTATTAGGATACAGGTGGCCACCGATTGGAGAATATTCCCCTTCAGTGTTTTCTCTAAAAATAACTAAATCAATATCTCCTGCGTTTTTATCTTTTAATGGAGAAGGTACTCCAGGATATAGATATGATGGTCTGATACAAATACCTTGGTCAAATTGGCGCCGCATAGGTAATAGTAAGCCTTGTAAAGTTATGTGGTCTGGGATGTTAGGGTCTCCGACTGCACCAAATAGAATACTGTCGCAGTGTTTAATTTGCTCTAACCCGTCTGATGGCATCATTTGTCCAGTTTGTCTGTAGAACTCTGATCCCCAAGGTAAGTTCATGTAAGTAAACTTAATATGGGAGTTAGTTTTTTCTATATGATCCATTATCTTTTTTGCTTCAACAATTACTTCTATGCCGATTCCATCTCCAGGTATTACTGCTATATTGTATTCTGACATGGTTTTCTCCATTAAAAAATTTATATATATATAGGTCCAGGGGATACAGTTCTAAAGTGGTTTATATTTTTTATATCGGTGAATTCTGATTGGGCTTGCTTCATTACAGATGTGGATCGTTTTTCTGACGGATCAAGTAATATTGATATGTATGTCCCACTGTGAGCAATACTAACACCTGCAGATTGTATTTCTGCTGCGAATTCTATCATTTGAGACAATGTTTCGTTAGGCACAATTTTGTTTGATGTTATCGCGTTTATAGTAGCTCCCTTGCCTATGAGATTAACACTACGATTGTATATTCCATTTCTTATATTATCCATTGCTTGAATAGTCTCATGCTCAAAAAACTTCCATTGGTTAAACCTGTCTGTTTTATTATATTCAATTGTATCTACTAATCCTCCGAAATCAAAAGCAAGTATTTCCATCGTAGGTAGTTTACCTAAAGTTTCTATTATAGAACCAGATTGGTGAGCGAATGCCGTTATTTCTGAAAACATAGTAGCGTCACTCGGTTCAATACTTACTGCAATTTTCGCAATTTCTTCAGGATTTATTACATTGTTAGTAGCTCGAGCGGTTGCTGCGATAGCAGAAGTTATATCAGCCGTGCTACTCCCTAAACCTTTGGATTTTGGGATGGGATTTTTTATGGAAATGATGGCTCCTACTTTATCTAGACTGAAATATTCTAGAGTTGCACATACTGCTTTTTTTGATTTAGGGTATTCAGATGGGCACTTAATTTGAGTAGAGTCATCTATTTTTACTGTAACCGTGCTATAGAAATTAATAGGGCATGGTACTAATAGGAATTGCTCATTAATTACTCCTTGCAGCAGTTCGCCGCAAGACGCTGGAGTTTTAACAATTGATTGGTTGTTTATCAATATGGAATTATCCTTAAAGCATAATTGTTATGGTTTTATTCTTAACGTGTTTCCCGCAATTATATAGTCAACGGTTGTACTATGTTTGGTAATAGACTGGTTAGTTAGTCCTAATAAATCCTGGAACCATCGACCGATCCGGTATTCGGATACTAAAGATGCACCAACTTCACTACTGACTATGATAGTTTGTGAAAACTTAGATTTACAATAGGTAAGTAGATCTTTGGTTTGATCTATAATCCAGACTTCGTGATCTGTATAGTTGATGTCAGGATTATCAGTTAGTCTATTTGTTATCCAAAAATCCATGCAATCTATCATTAAGATGTCTAGTGTAGAATTCAGTGCGACTAAGGCTTTCTTTAAGTATAACGGTTCTTCGAGTGTAACCCAGTCTTTAGGTCTATTATTTTGGTGTTTGGCAATCCTGTTTTCCATTTCGGTATCAGTAGATTTTCCTGTAGCTAAATACAATATTGAAGCTCCAGAGGATTTAGCTAGAGTTTCAGCATACTCGCTTTTGCCAGATCTAATACCGCCAATAACAAAGTTGATATTTCCATTCATTATTTATCCTTAAAAGTTCGTGTTTACTGTTAGTCCAGTAGTCTCATATATAAAGTTCATGTCTAGTGATGAACGTACCCATTCTGCTAATTTATTAAATTCTGCATCCATAGAATATTCATAATTAGATTCTTTTATTTTTATACCTTTATTTTCTGCTAGAACTTTTACTATGGATTCCCGTATACATGGATTATGAAATAATCCATGTATATATGTGCCAAAAACCATGCCATCTTCAGATTGCAGTCCATCAAAAGTTTGATTGAAATCTGGTATGTCTTGTCTGGAAGTTAATTTGAACGGTGAATTGGAGTTTTCATAATTCTCAGTTTCTCCCATGTGTATTTCATATCCAGATATAGAGTATCCATTGGCATGTTTCAAGAGCCCTCTGGTGCTTAATACTTTACCGTTGATTCTATGGGTGGATTTTTTGGTATCGAAAGTAGTTGTATGGCTCAATAAAGACATTCCGGATTTTTCAGTAACATTTGATTCAATTTTGTTTGGATCTAATAACATTGATCCAATAATTTGGTACCCGCCACAAATTCCAATGATAGGAGTGTGGGAAGATTCATGCAGAATGTTAATTTTGTCTAACATTCCGGTTTTTTCCATCCAAATCAAATCAGCAATTGTAGATTTACTTCCAGGAATGATAATTAAATCAGAGTCAGATAATTCCTCTGGAGTAGACGCAAATGAAAGATTTACCATAGAATCTCTGGAGAATGGGTCAAAGTCGTCAAAATTAGATATGTGAGGTAATTGTATTACACGGATATTTATATTGGCATCGATGGTATGTCTATTTGGTATGTCTAGAGCCACAGAATCTTCTTCTGGTATGTGTATATCGTTATAATGGTGTATAACACCAGCAACCCTTTTACCAGTCCGATTTTCTAGCCAAGTAAGACCATCATCTAATAGCCTGATGTCTCCGCGGAATTTATTTATAATGAATCCCTTTATCAGGTTATTTTCATCATCGTCTAGCAATTCTAAGGTGCCCACTAATGATGCGAAAACACCACCTCTGTCTATATCACCACAAAGTAATACTGGAGATTGACAATATTTGGCTACACTCATGTTAACGATCTCGTTCTTTTTTAAATTGATTTCTGCTGGACTACCAGCTCCTTCTATTATTACTAAATCAAATTTACTTCGTAAGAAATCTATCGATGATGTAACAGATTTCCATAGTTGAGGTTTTAAATCATAATAATCTTTGGCCTCTGCTGTTAGTAAAGGTTTCCCCATTACAATTACCTGAGACCTATGGTCTGCCTCTGGTTTGAGCAGAATAGGATTCATTTCTACGGTTGCGTCTACCCCGCAAGCTTCTGCCTGTACTGCTTGGGCTCTTCCTATCTCTCCTCCGTCTAATGTTACGAATGAGTTATTTGACATATTCTGAGCTTTGAATGGGGCAACTTTATAACCTTCTTGCCTGAATATACGACACAATGCAGAAACTAAAACACTTTTCCCAACATTTGAGGCAGTGCCTTGAACCATAATAACTTTACCAACCATTAATATCCTACCTGGTCATTGGAATCATTAAGGTGGTTTGTGTTGTTATAACCTAGAAGTACAGTATTATTATTGAATGTTTCGAATGAAGTAATGCTACAGTTTGACAGTACAAATTTTAATGATGTTTCAACTGGCAAGTCTAATATATAAGAAATACCGCATCTTAATGATCCTCCATGTCCTACTATGAGTATTGACTCGTTTATATGCTTTTCCTTGTATTGGCTTAAAGGTCGTGCGATTCTATTATAAGTTTGTTCGATACTTTCGCCTCCAGGCGGTTCAAAACAGATGTCGTTTTCTGTGGAGTCTTTGAATTCTTCAGGATACTTAAGCTCTTTTTCTTTCAGCGTCAACCCTTCAAATTTTCCAAAATACCTCTCGCGTAAGTCTTTGTTGGTTTGTACTTGTAAATTTCGGTCCTCAACTATTATCTGAGCTGTTTCCAATGTTCTAGAGAGATCACTGGAGTACACAGCGTCTATAGCCACTGATTGTAATAATGATTGCACGGCCTGAGCTTGGTTTTCCCCCTTATCAGATAATGGTATGTCAGTTTGCCCTTGGGTCCGTCCTTCAGCATTCCATTCAGTTTCTCCATGCCTGACCAAATAAATTTTACCCATCATGATCTCCTTTTCCAGTATAGATTTTCAGTATACCAAGTATTTAATTGGTGTTCTTGATCGCTGCAACTAGTTGTTCACAATCTTCTAAGGATTTTATTCCTACTCGTATATGGTGTGGCAGTCCGAATGAACTACAATCTCTCACCATAATATTGTGTTTCAATAACTTCATTTTGGTGTTAAGAGCATTTTCAACTTTTATCAACAAAAAATTGGCGTCAGATGTCTCTATTTCATATCCGATTTCAGCTAATGCTGAGGTTAAATATTGTTTAGCAATATCTACAGATTGTATGGCAGGTAAAATTTTATCGTTTTTATCCAAAAGATAAATTCCTGCTGATTGGGCCAAAGAATTTACACTCCATGGAGGTATGTGATGTTGGATTTGAGATACAAGGTTAGAATTACCTAAGCAATAGCCCAAGCGTAAGCCAGTAATGCCATAAGATTTGGTTAATGAACGCAATAGTAATACATTGGAGGTTTTTATTAGCTCGGTATAGCGTTCATCAGTATTAGAAAAATCTAAATAAGCTTCGTCAATCACTATAATAGTATTAGATTTTTCTGACGAATTAATTAATGCAGTAATTTCTTGATTGTTAAAATACGTACCAGTTGGATTGTTAGGGTTGCACAAAAAAATCAAGTCAGGTTGATTGGACTCTATAAAATGTTGAGCTTTTTGAAAATCCCAAATGAATCCGGTTTTATTATGGTCGGGTGTTATGAATGATATTTCTGATCCATATAAGTTACATGCTGTGCTGTATTCTCCATACGTTGGATAGAATATCAGTGATTTACTAGAATACGTTGTATTTGGTTTTAACAAAAATGCAGCTGCAATAGCATAAATCAGTTCAGTAGATCCGTTTCCGATAGCGATTTGATTGTTATTTATTGTTATGTTTTCATGTTTTTGTATTGATGAAGCAATAGAGTTTTTTAAAGATAAGCATTCTGGATCTGGATATTCTGATAAGTTAATATCTTTTATAACATTGAACACTTCTTCAGATATGTTTAGTGGAGAAATACTTGCACTAAAGTCATTTATTGCATTATCCAGTCCTAAATTTTGACGTTCTGTTAAATTAGTTCCCCCATGAGTCGCTTTTGATTTAGGTAAAGTTCCTGGAGTAAACGTTATAATATTAGATACATAACTCATTTTTAATCACAAAATCCTTAACAGAAAAAATATTACCACAGCTGCAGTAGCTAGGTAAGATACTGAATATAAAGAACATATAGCGGAGTCTATGTGTTTTACTGCTATGGGAGTGTGATTATCTCCTAATTTGTAAAGATTGTTTTTCTCTAAGCTTATTTCCAAAGCTCCAGCCATAGCTGACATGGGCCATCCTGCATTTGGGCTTTCAGTTAAGTTGTGGTCTCTAAACATGATGTGAAAGCTTGATTTAAATTTTTGCGATGAGATAAATATTGATGTGAATGCTATCAATAATGCTGATATTCTTGAGGGGATCCAATTTACAAGGTCGTCTAGCTTGGCAGAAGCCTTACCTTGATATTCAAATTTGCCGTGATAACCAATCATGCTATCTAATGTGTTTATAGCTCGGTAAGCAATTGCTCCAGGGATTCCGAATACTACAAAAAATAATATTGGGGCTATGAAACTATCGGACGTATTTTCGGAAACTGATTCTATTGTTGCAGCAATGATTTGTTCTCTAGAGAGAGAACTAGGATCTCTGCTTACTAGCGAGTTTAAATTATCCTTAGAGGACTCTAAATCTAATGAGGTTAAATCATGTTTGATTATTTTTGCAGACTGCCCTAATAATTTTAAAGAGAAGGAGCTTTTGAGTAAAAAAGAACCAATTATAATGTAAATAATTTCATGAAACTGGCGACAATAATATAAAAACAAAATAGTAAGTGTAAAACTTATAGCTGGCATTGAAACTGCGAGTGCAGCTCCCATAACCAGCGATTTGCGACCTTTCGTGGGTAATAATTTAGATGCAATATCTATTATTTTGCCCAAGAACACTGTTGGGTGTATTTTACTGGGTAACTCTCCGAATAATACGTCGTAACTTACAGCAATTAGGAAGATTGTTAATAATGAGTAATCATATATTGGGAGCAAAAACATGTTAAAAAATCACCCATGTTGCCAAAGAGCTTGTTAATAAGAAATATATTATTGCAATGCTTATTACTTCAGATGTTTCATTGACTGCTCCATAGCAATCACCGGTAATACCTCCATTCAATAGTTTGGAAGCAATAAAATTGAACAAAATTGCCCATAATGAAGCTGCTATAAATGGAATTAATATCAAGTATGTATTTGCAATAATAAAACATATGAGTATTGTCGCTGTTGAAGCTATAATGAACGGAATGTAAGATGTTCCTTCTTGAAATATTGATCCTATGCCGTCAGTGCGAATGTATTTGAAGAATATAATGGAAAGGACCATAGTCCATCGTGATATGCAGGGGAACAATAAAATTGCTATATAGTTTGATGCAGGAAGTGTTAATAGACTAATCAGCAATGTATATTTTAATAGTAATAATGAGATACCGCCTATAACACCGAATGCTCCAACGTGCGGATCCTTTAATATCTCAAGTCTTCTTTCAGGGGTATTTCCTCCAAAAAAACCATCCATGCAATCTATGAATCCGTCGAGATGCAGAAAACGCGTTGAAAACGATGACACCGCTAGCATTGCGGCTGCAGTTACTTGTACCGGAAAGATTAAGTCAGATAGAGTATAAGTTAACAGTAAAATGCTTCCTAAGAATAACCCTACAATTGGATAAAAAGATATTGATAATCTAAACTCACTAGGCTGGAAATTGATAGCCTTGGTAATGGGAATCCATGTTAAAAAAGTAAATGATAATATGATTGATTTTATCAATGTTGTCATTATGAATCGTCAGATACCCCAGCTTCTCCAAATGTTGCCATTTGGGTCATACAAAGCATGGAAGCCTCAATTATAGGCATTGCTAGAGCGGCACCACTTCCTTCTCCTAGCCGCATGTTCAAGTCTAATAAAGGTTGTAAACCAAGATGATTGAGGCTTATTATGTGCCCCGGTTCTACGGATTTGTGTGATCCGATCATGTAGCCTTTTACAAGAGGTTCAATTGTACTTGCGATTAATGCTGCTGCTGCGCATATAAACCCATCAACTATAATCGGAATCTTTTGACTTGCAGCTCCTAACATCAAACCTGATAAAAATCCAATTTCGAATCCTCCTACTTTAGACAACACGTCAACACCATCATCAGGATCAGGTGAGTTTAAGGCTATAGATTTTTCAATAGTTTTTATTTTAAGTTTAAGAGATTCTTTATTGATTCCGGTCCCAGTTCCTGTAACTTCTTCAGGAGTTTTTTTGCATATGACCGATGTTATAGCACTAGCAGATGTAGTGTTACCTATACCCATTTCTCCACAAGCAAGAAGATCGATGCCTTTTTGACTGAGATCTATAGCTAGATTAATTCCATTTTCTATTGTTTGACCGGCTTCGTCTCGTGTCATCGCTGCGCCTTTAGCGAAATTGTTGGTACCTGCTCTAATTTTTAATTTTTTTAGTTGATCGTGATCTGGTAATTCACTTTTCACTCCAGCGTCTACTACTAGTATTCCAGATTGAGATTTAGTAGATAAAACATTTATTGCAGCTCCACCAGACAAGAAATTAAGTACCATTTGGGCAGTCACATCTTGAGGAAATTGACTCACTCCTTCTTCAACAACTCCATGGTCTCCTGCTGCTACTACGGTCATTTTGTTTTGTATTGTGTACATATGAGAGCCATATATGCCAGATAATTGTATAGATAGGTCCTCTAATCTTCCTAAACTACCAGCTGGTTTGGTCAGTTCGCTTTGGCGAGCAGAAGCTTGGTCTTGTGCTGATTTGTCCAGAGGATTTATCGTTATATTAACCATTGTATTTGGCCTGCTTTATAATTTAAAATTCTATCCCAGGTTGTGCCTTAATTCCACTTTTGTACGGATGTTTTACTAATGTCATATCAGTTACTAAATCTGCATATGCTATGAGTTCTTCAGGGGCGTTTCTGCCTGTAATAATTACATGTAACATTTCAGGTTTCTTGTCGAGCACTTTTAGGACATCTTGCACGTCTACCCAACCATAATGCAAAGGGTATGTAAATTCATCAAGTATTATCAAGTCATAATCTCCACTTAATATGATGTTTTTACAATCTTCCCAATGTGCCTGCGCTAATTCAGCGCTTTGATCTAAATCTTTCGAACGCCAAGTAAACCCATCTCCCATAGCCTTTATAGTTATACCTATTTTCTTTGCTGCTCTTTGTTCACCAAAGTTTGCTGTGGAGTGTTTTATGAACTGCATCATAATAACGTTCATGCCTCTGCCCCAGGCTCTAAACATCACCCCCATAGCTGCAGTAGTTTTACCCTTTCCTGTACCGGTGTTTACAATCACTAGGCCTTTATTGATTCTAGGTCCAGTTACTGACTGAGGTGTATTACTTGGATCGCTGTTAGTTGTCATATTATGTCCTTATTAAATTAGTTTTGAGCACAGTAATTAATGAAATTGCTGGCTAAGTTTTTACTACTACTGCCAAGGTGAACATGAATATATGTAGCATGAGTTTTATTCTTGGAGTATCCTTCCAGTTTATTTGATTGATTGATAATTTTGTAGATTGGCTGCTCTGAAGGTGAGGCTTCATCTAAAGCTGACCAATGAAATTCATGACCTTTGACTACCTGATTTTTATTTAAAATAGGTGTTGTGATTTGAGATTCAATTTCTCGGTACCCAAGCGTTAACCTGGAATTTTCTAGGAGCGAGTTGTATTTAAATACGCCAGTCATTGGTAGCGCAGTGCCGTCAAAATTTATAATATTTTGACCTAAGTACATCAAACCACCACATTCTGCATAAATGGGGATATTAGCCTTAGAGGCAGATAAAATGGACTGTTTCATTGTTTTGTTGTCAGATAATTCATCCGCGTACACTTCCGGGAATCCTCCTCCCATGTATATACCGTTACAATTTTCTGGTATTTCTATATCTGATAATGGGCTGAATGGCACTAATTCGGCTCCCCAAGAAGATAACAAATCCAAGGAGTCTTGGTAGTAAAAATTGAATGCTTTATCTTTGGCTATTGCGATTCTGACATGTGGCTTTATGGATTCTAGTGGAAACACATGTTTTTTTGATTGCGGAGTTTTGTGAGATTTTGCAATTTGTATCAATCGGTCAAGATCAATAGTTTCACGGATTTGGTTAGTTAATTGTTGTTGCCATTCAGAAGCGATTTTACCTTCAATAGTTGGAATTAATCCTAGGTGCCGTTCTGGTTGTGTTAATTCAGGTTTTCTTGGCATGTACCCCAGTACCGGTATGCCAGTCGTTTCTTCTATTTGAGGTTTGCAAAAATCTAAATGTCGTTCGCTGCCGATTCCATTTAATATAACTCCGGCAATGTTCACATTTTTGTCAAACGCTTTGAATCCTAGAACTTCTGCAGCAACACTCCTAGCGACTTTGCTTGCATCAGTGATTAAGATCACCGGCATGTTTAATAATTTTGCAAGATGAGCGGTAGAACCTTCGTCACTTAAATTGGAATGACCATCAAATAGCCCCATAACTCCTTCAACTATGGATATGTCCGCATTAGAAGAAGATCTATTAAATAACTCAAGAATTACATTCTCTTCTAGTAGCCAACTGTCTAGGTTTCTGCTTATGTTTCCGCATGCGGCTGTATGGTAGGAGGGGTCAATGTAGTCTGGTCCGGCCTTAAATGGTTGAACTTTATAACCTGATTGGGTCAAAGCAGACATTATGCCACTTGCTATTGTGGTTTTACCTACGCCACTCTTGACGCCTGCTATTATAAATCCTGACATATATGTACCATGCTCATAATTTTCATTATTAGTTACTAGCCTATTAATTTATTTAAATCTTGAGGTAGTTGATTTATTGTTACTTTGCCACGAACAGAAATTTCGAAATTGCCTTGGACTGAACCATATAGGTTTTTCTCTTTAGTATCATGGTTTATAAGGTCCACTCTGGGTCCATATGTGCAGCCAAATATACATTTGCAAGGACTGATAGTAACTTTGTCATCATTATCATATAACTGCTTGAGCTCCCACAGAATGTCTAAAGGGCCTTTACCGTTGGTAGATTTCCAAAGACATCTTGCCGAATCTACGCAAACCAGGGCACTTATTTTGGATTTATCTTTCATCTGATCCTAATAGTATTATTTAAATAAAAAACACTTGCCATCTGACAAGTGCTCAAGATTCACTAGGCTTAATTCTGTATGCGCAGAAGCCAGATGCTGTCTTTGGCAGGTCTCCTGACTTGCATTTAATGATCGGTGTCTTCCTATTATTTAGACAGTGGTATCTCGATCTGATTGATGCTTACAGTGGCGCAACCGTGATGGTATTTCACCATCTTCCCTTTTAAACATTAGTGCCAAAGATTCTATATTCAATTTGTGGTTGATGGTACCATCACACTGTTTTACTAGTCAATGTAAATGTGTTAATGGTTAATTTGAACCAATGTATATATACTATTGAATTGCATATGATGTTACACGTTAAGGAGGAATAATATGAAAGGAACATTTGCTTACGATCATATTCATGTCAGGAGTAAAGACCCAATGGGGATGGCACACTATTTTAATAAGATGTTTGATGCAGAAATCCTAGAATTAACGCAATCAGATGGGCAAAAAAGAATAGATTTAGATATAAATGGCTTAGCAGTGTTTATAGCTGCGGTTTCTGAAGACAGCGATTTGCCAAATAGCCCTGCTACTCCCTATTTAGGATTAGATCATTTTGGATTTAGAGTAGATGATTTATTTTCAGTAGTTGATGAACTTAAAGGTAAGGGAGCTGAAATTGTTGTCGAACCGCATGAAATAAGGCCGGGAGTAAAAATTGCTTTTGTACGTGGACCAGAAAATGTCCGAATAGAATTATTACAGCGTGATTAACCTAGTAGTGGGTTTAGGAAACATAATTTTGTATCTATGAAGTAACTGCCATAAGCATATTTGCCGTACTGTGTTTGCAAATAATTAGTTTAGATAATCGATATGATGATAACTCCGCCTAGAATTAAAAAACTCCCAATCAGTTTTATTATTACATTTGTCTGACCAGGCTGCTCTTTGACGTAAGTGTTAGAAAATTTACCTATTATTAGAGCAGATATTACAGTTATTAGAATTGATGTGCTTAGGATTACCGTTACTAAAGATATCGGACCCAATGCTGCTGCCCAAGCAATTAGCATCAAAGCAGTAGTTGCTAGACCCTCATTGAACGCAAGTATTTTGAAAGCGGTTCTGGGTTTAGTGTTCCACCACGTTTTCATTTGATTCCAGCTAGCCTTATTACTATTAAGAATTACAAGAAATGAGTAAAGAACTAGTACTCGTAAGGTGCTAGTAATTACCACTGAACCTTCAGTTACTGCGAGTTTGAGAAAAGTGTTTGAAAAACCCATAGTAATAGTTGCTACAACCATTAACAATAGCAATTTGATTAGAAAAGTTGATTTATCTTTAGGTGAGCTCTTAGTTATAGACAGAATCATTGCGCCAAAGACTATTATTGCAATGGATAACCATTGTAATATAGTGAGCTTTTCTCCGATGAAAAAAAATGCTATTAAGCCGGTAAATACTGCATTCATATGTACGAGGGGGAAAATTCGTGAAGCCTCATATTTATAGACAAGTCTCAAACAAATGCACGCAAAAATGCCGAAACATCCTCCTGACAATAAAGCATAAAAGATGCCGGACATACTGATATGAGAGAAGGGTATTATGATCGCAAGGAGTATAAGACTTACAGGTACTCCGAGAATTCCTATGCTTAAAGGATAGTCTGTAGGTCTTTCGGAAAATTTACTAGGAATGATTTTGTCTATTAAGTTTACGGATCCCATTAATACAGCAGCGATGATAGCAAGTAGTATCCAGCTCATTGATTATTCATTATTTTCATATTACAAAAATATCTTTTTAATAAGATTAAACGTCAACAATGTAATTCCAATAAATATCAGCCCCAGGCCGAGTATTTGTGCAATTATTTCTATAAGTGGAGTTATTATGAATATTACTCCTAGAATTATGAGGAGTGTACTGCATCCCAATGGCATAAGTGGGCCACGCGTTTTATTTTGGTAGAACATATATACCTTATTATACTATGTGGTAAGTAGATTCTGTTTCTGAAACAGTTCTTTCGTTAATCAGTTTTCTTATATGAGTATGTACGTTTCTGCCTGCAGCGTTTTTTAAATTGCTCCTAAGATTTTTTGGATATACATAATTTACTATTTCATCTATTGTTAGTGATCCTGATTTTACAGCTTTAATAATTTGGGCTTCTCGTTCTAATCTGTGGTGGATATAGAATTGAATTCGGTTACTTGCATTTTTAACAGTTTTCCCATGCCCCGGACATATGGTATCGGGTTTTAACGCCAGCATTTTTTTTAATGAAGCTAGATATTTATCTAATTCTCTTACGCTACCGGTGGAATTACCCAGTATGGTATCTCCGCTAAACAATACTTTATCTTGTTTTAAATAATAAACAACATGATCATCTTCATGCCCAGGAGTGAATACTGCTTTTAAGCTAATTTTATTGTTTATGGTAGTTATTTCATTGGATTTTAATTTTTGTACTATATTATTTTGTTTATTGTGTGTCAGTTTGTGACTTAGAAATGGTTCTAGTTTTGGATGACATCTTACTTTACATTGGAATGCTTCTTGGAGTCTATCTAACCCTCCAATATGGTCTCCATGGCCGTGTGTTATGTATATGTCAGTGATAGGTGGGCTTCCTAATTCTACATGGTAACTTAGTATTTGATCGGTCCAGTGTCGGTAATTTTCTCCTGAATCTATTAAAACCATATTCTGAGAAGGATCCCCGACAAAGTAAATTTGTGTTCCGCCTGGGTGCATAGCGCCAAATGTATTAGGATCTTCTTCAATATGAGTGCTGTATACGTGATTAGTAATTTGCATATTTAATCTCCGTTTTATTTAGCTGACCGAATATTTTAACTAATGCTATTTAGTAATAATTGTAGAGCGGCGTCTGCTGCGCCTTCTTTATTACCCTGCCTATCGGAGTCAATTTGGATTTGTTCTGCTTTCCGTTCTCCTGTTCTTGATGCAAATCCAATCCAGAATGTGCCTATAGGCAACCCGGATTTTCCTGCGGTAGGACCAGTGACTCCGGTGGTCGAAAGCGCATAATCAGTATTAGTTAAATTTAATACTCCTTCGGCCATGGATATAGCCATAGCCTCACTAACTGTTCCTAGTTCCTTGGCTATATTTTCAGGGACCCCTAAAAGGTTTTCTTTTAAGCCGCCTGTGTAGGCAATTACACCACCAGGGAAGTACTGTGAGCTACCTGGAATTGATCCTAATTTGGAACCTAACATACCGCATGTACATGCTTCAGCAACAGAGACGGTTTTATTTTGTTTAATCAATATTTTGGCTATTTGTTCGATCTCCATGAGTACCTCACTAGTTATTCTAATCTATTTTTTTGTTAAGTAAGCGAAAAATTCTTTATTACCGTTTCTTCCTGAAATTGGAGAATCACACAATGCTAATACATTGAATTTGTTATCCTGTGCCCAGGTTTTAAAGTCTGTAATGACCATTTCATGTACCTTTGGATCTCTGATAACGCCACGGTATCCGACATATTCTTGCCCAGCTTCGAATTGGGGCTTTATAAGACAAATAATAAAGCCATCATTTTTTAAATGTGTACTGACCTCAGGTAATATTAGCCTATTTGAAATAAATGCAACATCAATGAATATCCCATGTACTTTAGTTGGTAAGTCAAAAGGGTATCTGGCGTTAGTTTTTTCTATTATTGTAATATTGGGTTTGTTTTGCAGGCTGTGATGGATTTGTCCATGCCCAACATCTAAGGCGTATATGTGGGAAGCACCTCTTTGAATAGCACAGTCAGTAAATCCGCCAGTAGAAGCTCCAACATCCAGGATTGTTAAATCCGCAACATCTATATCAAAGGTTTTTAGAGCATGGGCCATTTTAACGCCACCTCTTCCAACATAAGGTAACTGCTCTTTAACAATAAGTGTATGAGATTCGTCTAATAGGGTTCCTGGTTTAATTATTTTCCCACTTGGATCGTAAGCGGAACCTTGCATGATTAATGCCTGAGCTTTTTGTCTTGTTTCTACTTGATTGTTCTTTACTAGTAATACGTCAGCTCGTATTTTTTTTGTCTTTTTTATTATTGGTAATTTGTGCTCATCCATGTTACTTTCCTTCAAAAGAAGGTTTTCGTTTTTCAAGGAACGCGTTAAATCCTTCTTGATAATCCGCTGTATCAAATTGGGCTAAGGGTAGCATTTTTTGTTGCTCATTTAACTCATTTAAACTGGAAATTTCAGATATATGATTCATGGTTTGTTTGTTACCTGCGTGTGACAGCGGAGCTAGGTCTGCTATTTCTTCTGCGATGGCGTTAGTGAAGGATACTAGAACTGATTGATCAACTACATGATTCAGAAGACCTGATTTGAGCGCTTCATCTGCATTTAAAAGTCTACCGGTTAAAAGTATATACATCGCGGTTCCACGGCCTACCAATTCTACTAACGATTTCATTTCTGCATGGCCGATCGTAATTCCTAGTTTAGCTACTGGAATCCCTAGCTTACTATTTGTTGATCCGATTCTTAAATCTGCTGCTACTGATATCTCACACCCTCCGCCTGCGGCTATCCCATTGACCATCGCGATGATTGGGGTATTCAGGTGTCTTATGGTGTTCAATAGACCGTCTACTCTATTGTTATAGGATTTACCTTTTTCTGAATCAGATCTAAAATCCTTAAACTCAGCAATATCTGCTCCTGCACAGAAAGCTTTTTCACCAGCTCCAGTTATTATTATGCACCGTGTTTGAAGATCTTGATCCAGTAAATCAAGAATGTTCGTTAATTCTAGCCACATATCATAGTTGATGGAATTTAGCGCTTCGGGCCTGTTTATGGTTACTGTAGCGACCAGTTTTTGGTGGCAAATGTTTATGAATTCTGTAGATTTTACCAAAATGCTATGTTCCTATATGAATATAAATCAAGGCTAACTCGATTGCTAACTGCTGTCAAATAGGCTTTTTGAATGGGCATAATATATTTATGGACTTTTATATGATTATTAAATGAATAGAATGTAATTTATAGAGCTAATTGATATTTATAGTGTATTAAAGGTATTATTCATTTACTTTAGAGATTTGTTGGAGTGAAATATGAAAGCAGTAAGATTAACGGCGCCTAAACATTTTGAATTTATAGATATCGAACAACCCCAGGCAATTGACGGGCAATGTTTGGTAAAACTGGAGAAAGTTTCGGTTTGTGGTAGTGATATAAGGCATCATTATGGCCCGATTAAAGAGGAATCAGCTTATCCGATGGATCCAGGCTTGCCTTGCCATGAATTAGCCGGAGTAGTATTAGAAAGTCGGACTGATTCAATCAAAGAAGGACAAAGGGTAATAGTTATACCGGCGAGAGGCACTGGTGGCTTGCAACAATATGTAGTATCTGACCCTAGCAGAATGATCGTATTACCTGAACAAGGCCCTTTAGATGAATGGTTGATGTGCCAACCTTCCGGAACAGTACTTTATGCATGTAGAAAGATGGGTAGTGTATTAAGTAAAAACGTAGTTATATTTGGACAGGGTAGCATTGGCTTAAGTTTTACAATGATAGTTTCACGATTGGGAGCAAGAAATGTCATAGTAGTAGACCCACTAGACTATAGATTAGAGAAGTCTAAATTATTTGGAGCGACTCATACAATAAATCCTGACAAAGAAAATTTAGATGAAGCAATTAGTGAATTAACTGGAGGACTCGGAGCTGATATTACTGTAGAGGCTGCCGGTTACCCAGATACCTTAAATTTGGCTTTTAAGCATATTAAACAATTCGGTACTATCATAGTATTCGGTGTACAAGCTGATACATTTGTGCCAGTTGAGCACAATACTTGGATGAATCTTCAACCGACTATTATACCCACTACAGGTGCTCGAAGTGGAGATCCAATTGGCCAAATACAAGATATAGTGGCTTTACGAGAAAGAGGATGGTGTGATCCCGCTCCTTTGCTTACTCATAAAATGGGATTTTCAGAAGTGCAAGCTGCATATGATATGTATGAACAAAGACAAGACAACGTCATTAAAGTTGTTATGGATTTGAACGAATAATTGTAGATTAGTGTTCCCGGTGTAATATGAATTTAGAAGATAGATTGACGGCATTACAGCGCAATTTTTACCTGTCATTATCTTTATTGGAAACCGCGCAAAACGGAAAATTAGTTCTTGATCGGTACTCTTATAAAGGTAATGCAAGTAATAAATTTGACTTTTCGTACGAAACTAATAGCTCTACAAGTAGCAATAGAGAGTCTTTGTTACCTGCTGTTAGGAATAACTTGCAGACAACTTTTGCGTTTACTGCTGTAGAGCTGGATACTATTTTAAAAAGTGTATTTTCTACCAATCCCATTAACGAGACTGACAACACAATTAAATATGTTAGGTGTGTTGTTCATCTATTAGCAGTAGCTTTTATTAATGACCCAATGTACCCAATATGGCAATGTGATACAGAATTTCAAACTGTGTTTTATACACACGATCCATATAGAGAATTTGACTGTAGAGAATTGAATGGAACGGCTGTTAGTTGGGATCATTTTGGTGGTATAGAAGAATTTGTTGATATTTTGAATTTGTCAAAATCTATTATAAATGACAAGGCTGCGAGTGACCCCTTTGTATCTTATGAGGTAAATAATCATAAGAGCCGTAATAAACGTCACACTAAAAAATACCAAAATATTAGAGACTTTGTTAACCTGGAATGCGTCGTTAATAACGATAAGATGTCTTTAGCAGGAGATTTGTATGAAGCATATACGAATTGGTCTAATGACCTGAATGTAGAATGCTTGTCTCAGAGAGGATTTGGCTTGGGTTTAAGAGAATTTGGATTTGCTCGTAAGCGGAGAGGACAGGGTAAACATTGGTGGTTAGGAATATCATTAATAAAAATTAAAAATGAACAAATATCATTGTCGTTGGATTTATAATATTGGATCTTGCATCTGAGCCTCTTTGAATCCTTTCGCTCGTAAAATGCAACTATCACACTTTTGACATGGGGTAGGTTCGTTTTGATAACAACTCCAAGTTTTATCTAATGGTGCAGAGATTTTTCTTGCGAGCAAAATGATTTCTTTTTTGCTTAGATTTATAATAGGCGTTTTAATTGTAAACTTAATATTATATTCATTATAAATTTTACTCCCTAAATTTATCGTGCGAGAGATTGATTTATAAAATTCAGGCCTACAATCCGGATATCCACTATAATCTACAATGTTAGGAGCTAGAAAAATGTGAGCTTCAATATTGTTTGGATTTTCTTCGTTTTGTTCAATAGCATATAGTATTTTACTTTCTAAATATGAAGCTGCTAAGGTTACAAACATTGAGTTTCGGAGCGGTACATAAGTAATAGGAATTTGATTGCCAATGAATTTATTATCAATTGGAATGTCGTTTGATTCCGTATCCGTTAAAGCAGAATACCAGGCTAGTTCTTTAAAAGATTCAATGGATATGACTTTGTGGTGTATTCCTAGATGTTCGGCTACTAATTTTGCCTGTTCTATTTCTTTAGAGTGGTTTTGGCCGTAGAAAAACGTTAACCCATCTAGATTGGTAGTTGAAGATGCTGCGATGGTTGTTACTGTTGTAGAATCTAATCCACCTGATAATAGGCTTACCGCAAATACTTTCATAGACTATAGTTCTGGATGTTCAACAGTGACAGTAGTGTGAATTCCTCCACGAGGTTTGTAATCTAATGTAACTTTCATGAATTTTGGAGAGCAAAGTTTAACGAGATCTTTTAATATCCTATTTGCGGCATGTTCTTGGACTATTCCTACATCTCTAAATGATAGCAAATAATATTTCAAAGATTTTAGTTCAATGCAAGTTGTACTTGGGATGTATCGTATTAATAAACTTCCATAGTCAGGCAAACCAGTCCAGGGGCAAACGGCAGTAAATTCTTCGGTGTCTAAGTCAATAACTGATGATTGTTCTGGATAGTCATATTCGAATACTAATAGTGCCTGCGATCTGATTTCTGCCTCAGGCTTAATATCTATTTCGAATTCAAGATCAATGTATTGTTGTTGTAAATCGTCAAGAGCAGTCATATAAACTCCAAAAGTATAATCTTATATATGATATCAGATTAAATTGTTAGAAAGGTATTAATTATTAAAGTAAAAACCTGGGACGAGATTTAAAATTCGTAACATGAATGTAACAGAGAATTTACTCCGTCGTAAACAATCTGTAATTTTGATGTAATTTGTTGCCGTTAAACTCCCAGATATAATTAAATGATATTAGGGGGAGATTATGGCACCAGCTGATTTAGCTTGGATTATGACTTGTTCAGCTTTAGTTCTGTTGATGACACCTGGATTGGGATTATTTTACGGCGGAATGGTAAGCAGAAAAAATGCAATCACCACAATAATGCATAGCTTTGTAGCTATGGGACTTTGTAGTGTGGTTTGGGTGTTATGGGGCTACAGCATAGCTTTCGGTACATCTATTGGAGGATTTATTGGAGGAATGGACTATTTGGCATTATCAGGTTTGGAAAACACCGATGATATGCTGTTCATGATCTTTCAATGTATGTTTGCAATTATTACGCCAGCTCTTATAACAGGAGCTTTTGCAGAAAGAATGAAATTTTCTGCATACGCAGTGTTTGTAGTTGCGTGGGTAACCATAGTGTACGCACCAGTTGCTCATTGGGTTTGGGCATCTGGAGGATGGTTGTTTGAAATGGGAGCGCTGGACTTTGCCGGGGGCACCGTAGTACATATAAATTCTGGTATAGGTGCTTTGGCAGCTGCATTAATAATTGGTCCTAGAATGGGATTCAAGCATGCTTCAGGAGTGCAGCATGATTCTTCTGAGCACAATATACCTATGATATTAATGGGAGCTGGATTCCTATGGTTCGGATGGTTTGGGTTTAATGCCGGTAGTGCATTAGCGGCTAATGAATTTGCAGTAAATGCTTTTGTAGTTACTAATACTGCTGCAGCAATGGGTATGGTTACCTGGCTTGGAATGGCTCTACTAATGGGTAAAAAACCTGGAGCCGTAGGAGCCGCATCTGGAGCTATTGCTGGATTAGTAGCTATAACTCCAGCATGTGGATTTGTAGGAGTTATACCTGCCTTATTCATAGGTTTAGGAGCAGGTGTTATATGCTACCTTTCTATAGAACTCTTATTGAAATTAGGTGTTGATGATGCATTAGCTGTGTGGGGAGTCCATGGAATGGGCGGTACATGGGGAGCATTAGCTACTGGTTTGTTTGCAGGAGTAGGATTTGCTGCTGCTGGTTTGCCAGGAGTTTTCAGTCCTGAATACTGGGATCAAATAACCGTACAAGTTATAGGTATCGTAGTGACATGGATTTGGTCATTTGTTATGACTTCAGTGATTTTATTGGCTATTAAATATACCATCGGCCTTAGAGTTACAGAAGAAGAAGAACAAGAAGGCCTTGACTCTAATCAACACGGAGAATCAGCTTACAATAGATAGGAAACTCGGTATCAATCATAATATATAAATAAACTGTTACGTAATATAAACGTAACAGTTTATTTATATACTTTTACTACTTCGAACATCAGTATAGTTCGCAAATTAAGGAGGAAATGATATGGCTAATGAGGCTGCTAACGTTTTAAAACTTATGAAAGATAATGAATGCGACATGTTAGACATTAAATTCACAGACTTACCAGGGACCTGGCAACACGTAGCAGTTCCTACTAGTGAAGTTAAAGATTCGTTATTCACAGATGGAACAGGTTTTGATGGATCTAGCATTAGAGGGTTTCAGTCAATTGAAGAATCAGATATGCTTCTTGTTCCTGATGCTGCAACAGTAGCTATAGATCCTTTTAATAAGGGTCATGTAACCGTTATAGCTGATATCAGAGACCCACTTACTGGTAAAGACTATTCTAGAGATCCTAGGAACATTGCGAAAAAAGCAGAAGCTTATCTTAAAAAAACTGGTTTAGGCGATGATTCGTTCTGGGGCCCAGAAGTCGAATTTTTCGTTTTTGATTCAGTCAGATTTGGTTATGGACCGAATTATTCAGAACATCATATTGATTCAGATGAAGGCATTTGGAACTCTGGAGAAAAAACTATGTTGGATGGTGTCACCTTAAATAAAGGCTTGAGACCAAGGCATAAAGAAGGTTATTTCCCTGTTTCACCGATGGATACGATGCAAGATATGCGTAGTGATATGGTTAGAACATTAGTTAATACTTTCGGAATAGCTGTTGAAAAACAACATCATGAAGTAGCCACAGCTGGACAAGCTGAGATTGATATTGTGTTCGATAAACTCCTTACTACTGCAGATAAGGTTATGATTTATAAATATGTGATTAAAAATATCGCTAAACAATATGGGAAAGTAGCCACTTTTATGCCTAAGCCAATTTTTAATGACAATGGTACGGGCATGCACATACACCAATCAATTTGGAAAGATGATGTTCCTTTATTTGCTGGAGATGGATATGCTGGTATGTCCAAAATGGGGTTAAACTATATCGGTGGATTGATTAAGCATGGAAAGGCTCTTATGGCTTTTGGAGCACCTACAACTAACTCTTATAAAAGGCTAACGCCTGGTTTTGAAGCTCCAACAATCCTCGCTTTATCTGCTAGAAACCGATCTGCAGCATGCAGAATCCCAATGTATTTTCAGAATCCAGCAGCCAAAAGAGTCGAATTTAGATCTGCAGATCCGACTTGTAACCCATATTTGACATTTTCGGCCATGCTGATGGCAGGTTTGGATGGTATCGAGAATGGTTACGATCCCGGAGAACCACTTGAACACGATTTGTTCGAATTATCTGCAGAAGAGTTGTCCAAGTTGCCTCAAGTTCCTAGTAGTTTAGAAGAGGCATTGAATGCTTTAGAGGCAGATCACGAATTTTTATTGAAAGGTGATGTATTTACTAAAGATGTAATAGAAACTTGGATTGATTTTAAACGTACTAATGATGTTGATCCTATTCGGTTGAGACCGCATCCGTACGAGTTTTATCTTTCATTTGACGCTTAGTTTTATATAAGTAATGGCAAGAAGATAGGGGCAAATTATTTTAATTAAATAAACTTGCCCCCTGTTATAGGGCTTTGATAAAATCACCCAGCTCGTTGTACCTGAGACTTTAATGCAAACACTTCGGAGTGTAACACTATGAATAACTCCCAAAAACATGATGAAATAGAGTTTGTCTTACGTGATGCTAGAGAAAATGATATTAAATTCATTAGATTATGGTTCACTGATATTTTAGGTAATTTAAAAGGCTTTGCTATTACAATAGATGACCTTGAAGATGCTTTGTACCGAGGGGTAGGATTTGATGGATCATCGATTGACGGTTTTGCACGTAATAATGAGAGTGATGTGAGAGCATTTCCAGATCCTTCCACTTTTACTGTGTTGCCGTGGCGACCGACTGATAATGGCACGGCTAGAATGTTTTGTGACATATACACTCCTGACGAGAAACCATTTACAGGTGATTCACGTAATATTTTGAAACAGAATTTAAAACGATTAGCTGATTCGGGTTTTACATTTTATGTCGGAACCGAACTAGAATTTTTTTACTTAGCTAATGATGAGACTCCTGTTTTATTAGACAAAGGTGGCTATTTCGATCAAAATTCTGGACAAGTCTCAGGAGATTTGAGACGTGATACCGTTTTGAATCTCGCGGCTATGGGTATACCAGTAAAATATTCTCATCATGAAGTTGCGCCTAGCCAAAATGAAATTGACTTGCAATATACAGATGCTTTAACTATGGCTGATAATGTAATTACTGCGAAACTGGTTATAAAAGAATTAGCAGCTGCAAAAGGGGCATATGCTACATTTATGCCTAAACCCATTAATGGTATTAATGGGTCAGGCATGCATACTTACCAATCCCTGTTTAAAGGGGATAGGAACGTTTTTTATGATCCGGATGATGAATTTCATTTATCAGATTACGCTAAACATTTTGTGGCTGGATTATTGAAACACGCTCCTGAAATCACCTTAATTACTAATCAATGGGTGAATTCCTATAAAAGACTAGTTTCAGGTCACGAGGCTCCGTTGGATGTTTCTTGGGCGTATTCTAGCCAATCTGACCTGGTCAGAATTCCAGCTTTTAAAATAGGCGGAGAAAACTCTGTGAGGATTGAATATAGAGCGCCTGATCCAGCCTGTAACCCCTATTTAGCATTTAGCGTAATGTTGGCAGCAGGTTTAAAAGGTATAACAGGTAAATATGATTTGCCAAATCCTGGTAAAGATAATGTTAGTGACCAATTGCCTGGAAGTTTAGAAGAAGCTATAAGTCTTTCAGAACACAGTGAATTATTACAAGAAACTTTAGGAAAACATATATTTACTAGTTTTATTAGTAACAAAAAAATTGAACTTGACCTTTATAGAACTGAAGTAACGGATTTTGAAGTTAACCGTTATTTATCTATGCTATGATTTTTGTTAACTCCTGTGGTGTATGTCGCTGGCAAATTAGATATATCGTTGTACGCGACTACTGATACAACATACCAGTTCCCGTATGTTGGTATCGGTAACCTTATTGTCGCATGATTCAAATGATTTAATTCTAGTGGAATAACTTTGTTTTCTAACCCCATCTGAATTATATTAACCATATAACCTTGAGTAGCATTGTTATTAATATACACAAATCCATCAGGAATCCACTCTATTTTTAATTCAGAGCTGTTTTCAGTTTTTATATCTCCCACGCAAAATCCAGATCCAGTAGTGCTCCCGTCTGTGATGTAAGAAAACTTAATATGAATATTTTGATTCTGGTATTCAGACAAATCTATTGAATAGTGGATAAATTCTTGCCTCCCTGTATAGCCATCTTTTAAATGATTCAATGCATATAGGGATGTTTCCATATTTTTAGTTGTAATTGATTGCCAAGTCTTTTGATTGTCATTTGAAATTTGAATATACGCGAAATCCCAATTCTCTTCAATATCATAAGAAGCAGAAAAACTTAGAGTACGAGCATTTAATCCATCTAAATTTATTTGACCAGTCAATGAAGTATTGATTGAATCACCTTTATTACTCCACCAACACGAGTTATCGGTGGTATTAATAGGATATGGAAATGATTGCGTGAATTCGGTGCCGTCAAAATAAATATCTAATTCTCCCGATTCTTTCGGTATGGCAATGTCTATATAGTGTGTGCTAAATTGAGCTATTTGACGTTCCACTGCTTCGTTGTACCCAATACTGTTTTGGTTAGCGAAATCGAACACGTTACCGCTTAAAGTACTATAACCGTATAGTGTGTTGGATTCGTTAATTAAATTTGCTATTCCCCAATCAGAAAAAATCTCATAGAAAGTTTTATTCTGATTGGTGTCCATTAAATAATTGTTGATTCCATGTATTCCATCTAAAGGTTCTTGTATGAAAATGAGCTTTTGTTCCGAGTTTTTGACGTAGTGTTCATAAAAATATTTCATGAACAAATTTGATGTAATGTAATTTGGCATTTGATTAACGTATGGCCAGTTAACTAATGATGTTTCAGGGTTAAATTTAGCTAAATTAAAAGTTTTTAAAGATGCTAATTCTACTCCGTATTCTGATAATCCTTCATTTACCCATGTTTCCTCAGTGCGATCTTGGTTCCAGTGGATAGCATGTTGCAGTTCGTGTGTTAACACTTCTAGGTATACAGGGTTTGACATTTGGATCATAGTATTGACGTAGATACCTACTAATTCATTACTATGAGGGAACAGTGCTTTAGGATACATGTCTCGGTCATTAAAATAGCCAGCGATGCCTTTTCCTAAAGGAACATGGATAATTTTTAGTCTTTGTTCTGGTATAGTTTTGTTTCTCCAATAATCACCGAAATTATCAGACAAGATCGGATAGATTTGAGATTCGATTTTTCCAGATATTATATTTAATAATTCTATATCTACTGATATATTGTCAGCAAAATACCATTCGAAATTTTCGGTACTAAGCTCTAGTTTGATTTTATGGTTAGTGTCTTTTTGCTGAGATATATCTGTAACCCACACTGATTCAATCGCGTTAATAATACCTGTATCAGTGGTATGAGTTGGAGTAATCTTTAATTCGCTAATCATGTCGCATAAATTTAAATTTGTTGGGATATTTGTTGCTGAATACTTAACTTCTAACGAATTAGATATATGCTCGCTGATGGCTGTGGTGTTATCTTGTTGGCATATTGGAAATTCATTGGTAAATTCTTTTGTGGTTAGTTTGCAGCACAACAAAGAAACAGACAATAAGCATAATAAACTTAAGTTAAATAAAGGTTTTTTCATTGTTTAATTGTATGTATTCATCGTTGTATTTATATCGTTGGTCATCCAAAATTTTACTATTTCACTACAGTCGGCTACGCAGTTATTTATTATTTTTTTGTCTTCGTTATTAAATTTGCCAAGAACCCAATTTATCATGTCTATTGAGTCGTTATCTGGAGACCCTACTCCTATCCTTAATCTTTGGAATATTGAAGTCTGAAGAGCATCTATAATTGATTTAATGCCGTTGTGCCCCCCACTTGAACCATTCTCTCTAATTCTGATTTTACCGACTGGGAGGGCAACGTCGTCATATATGATTAATATATCTTCTTTCGTAATTTTGAACCGATCCATTATATATTTAATAGCGATTCCGCTATTGTTTATAAATGTTCTTGGTTTTACTAAGACTACGTCTATATCGTTGTAAGTTCCTATATTTAAAACACACTTAGCTTTACGTTCTTGTTTTGGTAACGACAAATCTTGGCTAAGCTGATCTAATATTTTAAATCCAATATTATGCCTAGTTTCTGCATATTTAGGACCTGGGTTACCTAATCCTACAATGATTTTCATTAGTTATTATGTCTCACATGTTAGATAAAATTTCTAAAAAATTATGTTCTTCTATAATCTCTGTGCCGAGTTTTTGCGCTTGGTTATGCTTAGACCCTGGTGAATCTCCTATGATCAGGTAAGAGGTATTTTTCGTTACTGTATTAGTAACTTTACCTCCATTGGTTTTAATCATATCTCCCATCTGACCTCGAGTCATGTTAGGCAGTATTCCTGTTATAACAAAAGTTAATCCTGTTAATTTATCAGATGTTGGACTTGTGACTATTGCTTCTAAACTGAGCCCTGCCTGGGAAAGTTCTTCGATTAATTTTAAATTGGTTTCCAGTTTAAAGTATTCAGTTATAGATTCGGCTATTTTAGGGCCAATACCTTCAACGCCTAAGAGCTCTTCGTAAGAAGCTTGAGATATATTGCTCAGAGATTTGAATGAATCAACCAAAATAATGGCTATTTCAGAACCAACGTGTAATATGCCTAAACTGAATATAAGTCTGTCTAATGGCCGGTTTTTACTTGCGTTGATATTAGAAATAATTTTGTCAGCTAAAGTATCTCCCATTCTGTCCAATGGGTTAAGGAGCTCAACGGTTAATTTATATATATCACTCAAGCGATGTATCATGTTGTTATTAACAAAAATAGAACACCATTGCTCACCTAAACCATCTATATCCATCGCATTTTTGCTGACAAAATGTTTGACAGATTCAAGGAATATCGCCGGACAATTTGAATTTGTGCATCTGTGTATAGATTCTAATTTTGAGATAATTGACCCACATTCAGGGCAATTGTTTGGGACACTAAAAATTATTTCATTCCCTGTTCTTGCTTCTAATACTGGACCTAAAATGTGTGGTATAACATCCCCAGCTCTTTCGACTATAACCGTGTCACCGATTCGGATATCTTTTCTTAAAATATCTTCTTCATTGTGTAATGATGCGTTCGTTACAATTACTCCTCCTATGTTTATGGGTGTCAAAATCGCATAAGGGTTCACGCTTCCGGTTCTTCCTATGTTGATTCCTATGTCTATTAATTTAGTGTTTGCTTTTTCAGATGGAAATTTATAAGCTATTGCCCACCTTGGTTCTCTTCCTGCAAACCCTAATTCATTTTGCGATGCTAGAGAATCAACTTTAATAACTATACCGTCTATGTCATACCCCAAATCGTAACGATGATTTGTCCAATATTCATAATATTGCTGTACTTCGTCAAGGGAACCACATGGTTTGGTGTGAGGATTGATGCGAAACCCTTTTCCTTGGAGCCAATTTAAGCTTTCGAAATGAGAATTAAAAGATTTGTATTCATAATTCGATAATGAATAAATCCATATTTCTAGCTCTCTTTCAGAAGTCACATTCGGATCCAGCTGTCTTATTGAACCAGATGCCGCGTTTCTTGGATTTGCCATTAAAGACTGGTCATTTTCTGCCCTGAATTCGTTTATTTTGTTGAATACTTTTAAGGGCATATAAATCTCACCGCGAATTTCCAAAATCCCTAGTATGCCGTTGTTTAAGGAAAGAGGAATAGATTTTATAGTTTTTAGATTAGAGGTGACATCTTCTCCTACCAATCCATTGCCTCTAGTAGACCCTCTAGTGAAAATGCCATTTTCATATATTAAACTTATGGCTAATCCATCAATTTTTAACTCGGTTGTAAATGTGATATTTTCGGAGTTTATTATTGCAGATACCCTGTTAAACCATTCATTTAAACCTGTTCTATCAAAGGTGTTAGCCAAACTTAACATCGGTATGCTATGTGTAATGGGTTCAAATTGGCTTTGTGCTTTACCACCTACTCTTTGAGTTGGAGAATCAGATGTTATCAATTCAGGAAATTCTGCTTCTATAGCCCGGATTTCTAACAACAATGCATCGTATTCAGAATCTGAAATAATTGACTTGTCTAGTACATAATAATTATGGTCGTGGTTTCGTACTAAGGATTTTAAATTATTAAGTTTTAGGAGTTGTTCCATTTTTCTTATTGACGCTCATTAATTTATGTACACAGTATAAATCGTTTGATATGCTTATTAAAATGGTTTAAGAACCCAAATTACAGTATTTGAAAAATTTGGAGAAATATATGAGCAGAACCTCTAATGAAACTAAGAATCAGATAGTAAACATGGTCAAGGATTTTGTGAAAAGAGACGTGGCCCCAATAGCATCTGAGATTGATAAAAATGACGAAGTCCCATTAGAACTTATTGAAACGATGAAAGGTTTAGGTCTCTTTGGGATTACTGTTCCTGAGGAATATGGAGGTATGGGATTGGATTATACTACCTTTGCCATGATATTCGAAGAATTAAGTAAGGGATTGATGAGTATCAGCGGTGTTATTGGAACACATCATATATTAACGTACGTATTAAGCCATTATGGAACTGAGGAACAAAAGAACAAATTTCTTCCTGACCTTGCTTCAGGAATTAAAAGAGGTGGATTAGCCTTGACTGAACCTGGCGGTGGCACAGATGTCGCCAGGTTGAAAACTAGAGCTGAAAAAGATGGCGAGGAATATATAGTAAATGGTTCAAAAATGTTTATTACCAATGCCAGACACGGAGATATGTTTTGTTTATTAGCTAGAACAGACCCTAATCCCAACTCTAAACATAGAGGATTAACGGCATTTGTAATGGAAAAAGGCGAAGGGTTCCGTATTGGACGAGATTTAGATAAATTAGGGTATAGAGGATTGGACACCTGTGAGATATTTTTTGATAATTTAAAAATCCCTGCTGATAATATTATTGGAGGAGAAGAAAACAAAGGATTCTATCAAGTTATGAGTGGTTTGGAGACAGGTAGAATCAATGTTGCTGCTCGAGCTGTAGGAGTAGCACAAGCTGCTTTTGAAGCAGCTATTAAATATTCTCAACAAAGGTATAGTTTTGACGCCCCATTATCTGACACTCAAATAATACAGACTAAATTAGCTGAAATGGCAACTAAAATTCAAGCCGCTAGATTGCTTACTTATGATGCAGCGGAAAAAAAAGATTTGGGAGAGCGTTCGGACGCCGAATCTGGAATGGCGAAGCTGTATGCGAGTGAGATTTGCCAGGAAGTCGCCATGGATGCAATGAGAATCCATGGCGGATACGGCTTCATTAAAGATCTTCCTGTTGAGAGATATTACAGAGATGCCCCTTTAATGATCATCGGAGAAGGGACAAATGAAATACTTAAGATTGTTATTGCTAGGCAACTGTTGAAACGTCCAGAGTACCGAATTTCTTAATCTTTATTCTCTGATTCAATTGGGTTAAAAGTTACTCTCAAAAGAGGAGTGGAAGATTCGTTTCTCCATTGGTGATGGCTGTTTTGCGGTACTAATATTCCGTCACCAGCTACCACTTTGTAATCGGTACCTTCGCAATTTATGATTCCTTCGCCTTCCAAGATGTATACTACATGTTCCCAAGGGTGTACATGCCCTCCAGTTTCTTCGTGGCTCACTGAACCAGGCTTCATTGCACCGTTATAAAGCATTACATAGTTTAGAGCTCCTTCAGGGCTGCCAATAAGCACATTCCCTGCTTCTAATGCGCTGTGGTGCCGTATTGTAGGGGCAGCGCCAGTTCCTCCACCTTGTTTAGTTGATCCGCCAGATTGAGCGGCTATTAATGGATTTACTTCTATTCTACTTAGGAATCCATCTTTACCGTTATTTAAAGTATAGTGATCAACATTTGGTGGTATGAATAAACCATCTCCTGCTTGTACTGGATATTCAATCCCGTCACAAAACAATGTTCCTTTGCCTGAAATTATATATACTTCATGTTCCCATTCATGGATATGATGGGGGCTAGTTTCGCCGTCATCATATTTAGAATATGACAGAGTACATGTTGGTGGATTTTGATCTAAAGTTACTAACCTACCAGGAGAATCAGTATTATCATTTATGTTTCTAATTAATGGTTCCATAAAATACCTCTAAATTTATATTTGTTGTATAGGGCAAATATTAACATAGAGTGTAATTTAACTCATCATTTTCTTTGCAGAGTCAATTACATCATTGGTAGATGGATCCACAGATTTTAATATTGCTAAGTAGTAACTGGTGTAATCACATAGAATCATCATGGAAATGATCTGTCTTAAAATATCTGTTTCGTCAATTTGCAGGTACTCGTGTGTTAAATTATAAGTCTCGAATAACGTTTTTAATGTTTTGTATTTTTCTTGTAGCCACAGTGTGGTGTTTGAAGGTTGTAAAACCAGGAAGAACATTGAGTCATTAAATTGTTCGAATTTCTGAAATGATTCAATAGTGTTGTGTAATAATTCTGGAAGAGTATCGCTAATACAAGCGGTTTTAGCATTTTCGTTGATTTGAGTTTTCCAACGGAGGCTCATACTAGTAAATACTCCTCCCCCGTATACACATATCAATTTGTTCTTGAGTTTGTTAGCTAATTGCTTAGCTAGGTTATCGGATGTCGGATTATCAATGCCGTATGTTTTAATTAAAGTTGTAGATAATTTTATAATTGCATTTATGTCACTATGTTGTATTTCTAACAGATGATAGGAAGACAGTAAATTGATTAAAACAACTAAGTGATATGGGACTACGCTTCGAGGTTCACCAGTCACAGTCATAGTGATAGTTTCTATATTGTTTTCAGATGCCAATTGAAGCAGTTTACCACCACTGGTCACAACAATTATTTTACAGGAAGTTTTAAGTGCAAGTTTGAAAATATTTATGGTTTCTTCAGTGTTTCCGGAGAAGCTATTAATTATTAATAAAGTATTTTTTGATGGTTTATAAGGTAATTCCTCTTGTCTATTTACTGTCATGGGTATGCTTCTAGAAATACCGATGTAGTCTAACACTATATTAGCTGCTATAGCTGAGCCTCCCATTCCAGCAAATATGACGTCTCTGATATTTCTAATATCATTTTTACTAGGCTGAATGTTTTGAGAGGATGCCTTTTTCAATAGTGTTGGAAGATTGGCAATGCGTTCACTCATTTTTGTAGGATCAAATAGGTTTATTTGGTTTAAGTCATCTAGAATATTCAATAAATTCTCACTTAGTGTTCTGTTTAGTGGGGTTATCCCATTTTGCAGTTAGGGTGTTAATGATTGATTTTATTATTATTGTCATATCGGTTATGAAACTGATTGATTGGATATACTTAAGATCAAAATCCAACTTTTTTTCAGGTTCTAAGTCATAGGGACCATTTATTTGAGCAGTACCTGTAAGACCAGGTTTTACAGATAGCCTGAGTTTGAATTCAGGTATTTTTTCACAGAATTGGTTATGTAATTCAGGCCTTTCAGCTCGGGGACCTACCAATGACATGTCGTTTTTTATTATATTCAATATTTGTGGTAATTCGTCAAGAGCAGTGAGTCGTAAAATTTTACCTACTTTGGTAATTCTAGGGTCTGTTTTACTCGCCCACACAGGACCATTGAGTTCTGCATTAGGTATCATAGTTCTAAATTTATATATTTTAAATAAAACTCCATTTTTACCAACGCGGGTTTGAGTATAAAATATGGGCCCTTTATCTTCTAACCAAATTACAACCGGAACAACAACCCAAATGAACAACCATATAATAGGAAAAGGAGGCATTACGTGAGCTACAATAATTATGATTAAATCTAAAATTCTTTTATATTTTTTATATGCAAACATATTAAGTATGCTTGAATTCCTCGATATGAGATCCAAGTAAACTTCCAATTATCCTGGAAGTTGCTTTACCATCCCCGTAGGGATTATTGTAAGTAGAATGAGATTTATATTCAGTCGGGTCATCTAACAATTGAGACACTGATTGGATAATAGTGCTAGCATTGGTACCTATTATTAATCCTGCTCCAGATTTAATTCCTTCATTTCTTTCAGTTTTATTCCTTAAAATCATCACAGGAATGCCAAATGATGGAGCTTCTTCTTGTAATCCTCCAGAGTCTGTTATTACTAGAATAGATTGTTTCAATAATTGTATGAAATCGAAATAATTTAATGGTTCTGTCAGAGTGATATTTTCTATACCAGAGAGCTTGTCAAATACTACTGTTTTAACATTAGGGTTGGGGTGCACTGGATACACAAAATGATACTGATCTTTGTATATACTTGCTAGTTTTATAATGGCAGTACAGATATTTTCTAAAGGTTCTCCAAAATTCTCTCTCCGATGTGCTGTTATGGTGATGATTTTTTTCCCTGAGCCAATTAATGGCAATATATTCTGTAAAAAATTAGTAAGAGGTTGTTTCATAGCTATTGATAACGCATCAATGACTGTGTTGCCTGTAACGACTATGTCATTGGCATCTATATTTTCAAGTATTAGATTGGATTTTGATTCTTCGGTTGGTGCGAAATGAAGATCAGATAATTTACTTATAAGTTGACGATTTATTTCTTCAGGGAAAGGTTCAGTTTTGTTATACGTCCGTAGCCCAGCCTCAACGTGTCCTACTTTTACTTTTTGATAAAATGCTGCAAGAGCGGATGACAAAGCTGTAGTAGTGTCTCCTTGAACAATTACCCAATCATAGGATTGTTCTTTGAGAATTTTCGTAATCCCATTTAACACATTTGATGTTATGGATTCCAAAGTTTGATTAGTAGACATTATATCCAAGTCGAAATCTGGTATTATTTTAAAATTTTCTAAAACGTCATCTAATAACTCACGGTGCTGCGCAGTTATGCAAACAGAGACATTAATGTCTTTATTATATGTTTGTAGTTCGGTAACGATAGGAGCTAATTTAATTGCTTCGGGTCTTGTTCCAATAATTATAAGAATGTTCAATACTGACCAGCCTTCATTTAATGATTAATATCCCGAACTGCTGAAGAAACACCTGGCCCAAATTGCGCTACCTTGTCTATGGTGCTCCAATTTTCTTTAAACCAGTCTACGGTATTAGAGAGACCTACCAAAAAGTCAGTTTGAGGATTGTAATCTATTAAATCTCTAGCTTTATCAATCGAGGCAAGTAACCTGGATTTAGTGTCCCAGCCCCTGCGTTTTGCATATGTTATTCCGGCATTGTTTTCAGTCAATTCGTTTATCAAATTAGCTAAATCGATGATTTTGGTTTCTTTGCCAGAAGCTAAATTAAATTCCTCTCCAATTGCTGCTTCATTGACTCCTGACCCTAACAAGCCAGATGCTATGTCCATTACATATGTAAAGTCTCTAGTTTCTTCTCCCGATCCTGTGATCGGGAGAGGTAATCCTTTTAAACCCCAGTAAATAAAATTAGGTATGACATTATGGTATTGTCCTGGAACCTCTCCAGGGCCATATGAATTGAAAAACCTAGGTTTAACTACCTTTAATTGGTGGTGATTCAAATAATAGTTACAATATAGTTCGCCAAGCATTTTTGTGATTTGGTATGGGGAACTTAAGTGCATTGACATGAATGATTCTGTTAACGGTAATGGGGAATCACTTCCATAAATTGAACATCCAGATGATGCATATACGAATCTATCAATCCCTACTAAACTGGAGTATTCCAACAGTTTCAAAGTACCTTTACCGTTGATATCTAAATCCAATTCTGGATGGTCTACTGAGTTTTGATTAGCAAAAAGAGCTGCTAAGTGGAAAATTATGTCAGGTTTTTCATTAAATACGCGCTTTAACAGCACTTCATTTAATATATCTCCTTCAATAAAAAGGAGTCCTGAGGTTGAAGGAAGGTTCCATACCTGACCTGAAGAAAGATTGTCCAGAACAATTACTTGTGCCCCATTTGCCAATAGTTCCCTGGTTAAATTAGAACCGATTGCCCCAGCTCCGCCAGTTACTAAAACTTTTTTACCTTTATATTCTTTGTATTCCATTACTGTCCTTGTTTAAGTTATTTATTTTCTATTAAGTTTTTAAAGATGTCTAAATACTTGAGTGTAGAATTTTGGATATTTAAATGGTTCTTTATATAGCCTATTCCGTTTTCTGAGAGTTCTAAGCGCACCTCAGGTTCATCTACCAGCATCATGGTATTTTCCGCTAAAGCTTCGGCATCTCCGGGCTTCAAAGAAATTCCACATTGACAGGATGTCACGAGTTTGGGAGCATCTCCAGACGGATCCATCATGCAAATAATTGGCTTCCCAAATGCCATACAGTTGTAAATTTTAGAAGGTATGACTGGGGTTTTTACCGATTGTTTCAATGTTGCTAAACCAATTGTAGATGCTGATAAAATCTCGTTGTATTCTTCTCTAGGCATCATTGGGAGTAACTTTATATTTGTCAGTTGATGTTCCTCTATTAAATCTGCTAAGTGTTGTTTTTGCGTTCCGTCTCCGATTATGAGCCATAAAATATCCTTTCTATCAATGGTTAATCGTGCTGCTTGGATTATAACGTCTAAATCTTGGGAATAGCCTAATACTCCTCCAAATAAAATTATAAACGGTTCAGTAATATTATATGTTTGTCGAAATGTATTAGTGTTATGGTTTATATGTTTATTTGGCACGTTAATCCAGTTCTCGACTACACTGACTTTATTATAGTTTTTTTGAATACTTATAACGTGATTCCTATTTCCTTCAGACATTACAGTGATATGGTCGGCGTGAGAGTAAACAGTATTTTCCAATTTATCAAATATCGATATTAAAGATGGGTTGGTTAGTAATCCTAAATCTATAATACTTTGTGGAACCAGATCTTGTACATTAACAATACACTTGGTTTTTTTTAATTTCTTGAGCAGAAGTCCAGCTAGGCAAAGAGGTAGAGGCGGAGAATAAGTTAATGATATGTGATGCCGCTTTACACAAATTGCTGCGATAGATAAAGCAATAGACGCCCAGACTTGCCATAACCCTCTACCAAATTTGAATATGCCTTCAAATCGAGGACAATATATTCGTAGTATGTTTATTCCATTTATATTCTCTTTAACTAATAATTTACGCTTGTATTTTTCAGTATTTCCAGTGGGGTGATATTGTGGAATAGTGGTTATAACAGTGATTTCATGTTCACGGGTATTCAAATTTATTGCTAAGTCATGAAATAAATGTGCAGCAGAACCGTTGTCTGGAGGGAAATAAGCAGTAATAAGCAATATTTTCATAGAGAATCATGTTCCCAATCAGCTATTTTCTGGACTTCTCCTGTAGATAATGCGGCTTCTATTGCGAAAGTTGTTAAAGTTGTATTGATATAATCTGTTATGGTTACTTCAGGCAGTACTTTATCATTAATTAATTTAGCCAAATAATACAATTCATTCTTGTGACCTCTGTCCGATGATAACCAATTTTTAATTTTAGTTATGGATTGGTTTGTATAGCAGATACCTTTTTTAAAATTGTCTATGCAGATTACCTTGTTACTGCAATAAATTTCTATGTATTCTCTTCTATGACGACTATTCCCAGATGTTAAATATGATATGTTAGCAATCGCTCCAGATGTCATTTTTAAACTAATGACATAGTCAAAGCCATTTTGCACCGTATGGTATGCATAAACTGATTCAACGATAGAATCGGTGAAAAATTGTATTAAGTCAATAAAATGGCATGCTTCTCCTACGATGCGTCCTCCTTGGTTAGTTTGGTCTGCCCAGCTTTCTTGATTGAAGTTCCCTGCATTTATTACAATATTTAATGTTATGGGCATATTAGGAGGTATTTGAGATTTAGCCCATCGAGAAAACTTTGAAAAACGTCGATTAAACCCAACAATTAACTTGGGTTTATTTTCATCAGGTGCCAAGTTCAGGGTTTGGTTTATTTCTTTTAATTCATTAGGACTGAGAGCTAATGGTTTTTCCACAAATACATTTTTGCCGTGTCGCAGAAATGAATTTACTATGCTTGCATGCGAATCGTGCCTTGTGAGAATTACAGCTAACTCTAATTCTGGATCTGCGATAACATTTTTTATGTCTGTGCTACCATATGTGAAATTGTATTTCGTTTTAATGTGTTTTAACCTCACTCCGTTTGGAGTGCAAATTGCATGTAAGTTGAAGGATTTTGTCTTTTTTAAAGCTGGTAAAAATGTACCATTGGCATATAATCCTGCTCCTATAATGGCAGTTTTGATTTTGTTATCAGAAATTTTACGTTCTAGTGTATTCTCACTATATATATGCTTGTCGACACATTGTGAAGTATTATTGTCCTGATTGTAGGTTAGAAGGAGACCGATGTGCGAATTATCAGGAGTTAAGATTTGCTTGTAAGCCGTTAACGCTTCATCAATTTCATACTTGCCGGTTATCAATTTTTCTACATTTACTTCTTTAGCTGACACAAAACCCAGAAATTCGGTGATATTTTCTTGTGCTGACCATGTTCCTGGCAACTTGTCGGATGAAAATTTGTCATCACCCCAGGCTTTTGATACTACGAAGCGTAATTCTTTTTCATAAAATAATTGTCGAGGAATATTCAGACCTGTGAGGCCTGTCGATACTATGGTTCCTCTGACTTTAATAGTTTTAGCACAAATTTCAATGGGTTGATTACTGTTAGTTGAGGCCGTGATGATCGCGGAATCTAATCCTTTACCAGATGTCTTAACGTGAACTAACCGTTCAAATTCATCATAATTATTTGTAGTTATTATGCTGGGCACTAATTCTAGAGCTAATTCAAGTTTTTGCTTGTCAATATCTAAAGCAATAACAGTACAGCCATATGCCGACAATAATTGAATAGTGATTAACCCTATCAATCCAGTACCAATTACACCTACAATATCTCCAGTTGTTGTATTGGCAAGCTTTATTGATTCGAGTGAGATGCCACCAATTGCAGAGAATGCTCCTGAAGAGTGAGTAACAGATTCTGGCAAAAGAGCGCATAAATGCTCAGGCACTGAAATAAATTCAGCATGTGAGGCAAATCCAGACCCGGTGCATGCGACTCTGTCTCCAACTTTAAATTGAGTTACATCTATCCCTGTTTCTTGTACTGTTCCACTAGATGAGTACCCTAGTAGTATTGGGTTTTCTAACCTTGCCACTACTTGCCTGTAAGTTTCTGTTATACCTTCTATTCTGATACTATTTAACACTCTTTTAACGAGATCTGGTCTGGCCCGAGCTTTACCAACTAAACTTTTTTTTGCTAAGTCGATCATGGTTTTTTCTGTTCCTACGCTTACCACTGAACTGTCATTTTTGACAAGGATTTCAGTTGCTTTTAAAGCAGGCATAGGAATGTCAACTAGGCTCAAGGTTCCAGTTTTGTATTCTTGTTGTATTGCTTTCATGACTCTATACCTTGGTTTCTATTTTCCATAGGTGAGTAGACATATGTTCATTTCTTACAGAAATTCCAGTGGCTGCTACATAATTGCTAGAATTATATCCAGTTGGGAATGTGATGTTAGCAAATTGGAATAACTTGCTTGGTAGAATACTTTTTTCCCATTTCACTAAACAATTCCAAGTATTACCGTCAATGCTATACATTAGTGATGCGTTTTTTGTTGTATTTATATTGCTGGGCTCAACGGCAGATGAGAAGAATAATAAATCAGAAACTTCACACGACGATAATGAAGAACTAGGTAGTTCAGAAACAGTATTTAATTTATCATTTCTATCTATTAAATATATGTTATTTTTTTCATATGGAGTATCAGATGCAATATATAGACCTTCAGGTCTAGGTATGCCTGCAACGCATCGTATTTGTTGAGATCCTTTGAATATGTAATGAAAGTTCTCCATGTTGGAGTCTGCCCTTATAATGTTGCATTCCTGTTGCTCATCACCAGTGAATATCCAGAATGATTCTATATGTTTATCCCATATGATATTGTGGATGTGTCGTATGCTCATTGGTGGAAATGTATGTATGGGGCTCCATGAATCTCCAGAATCATATGAACAATATATGTGCACTGACTCTTTATTTGGGTTGGAAAAGTATTCTCCCCAGAAAATGTGTCCTTGTGGGTTTTGGGCTAGTGAGAGAGGTCTAGTTCCACGGGTTATTTTGAAAACAGTTTCGAATTTATTAGAATTTGGGTTTAATTTCACTATATGTTTGTCTATTATGCCGATTAATGAATCATCCGATAATAATGTTAGATTATGGAATCCAGTTCTTTTAACACGTGATAATAGTTCAGATTTCTCGTATAGCATCTGAGTAATAGTTGGCATGTATCTTCCTACGAATATCCATCCTTTTTCTGGAGAGGTTACATTGTATTTTAGTACAGAGTATCCTTTTGAAGCATATAATGTTGTGCTGTCCCACATTAATGCTTTTATTTTAGGAAATTTAGTATGGTGGTAGATAGAGTACGTCAATTTATTTCTATTACCTAAGTAAGAAATCACCTAACACTAATACATCCATATTGGTCCGTAAGAAACATTCAATAGCCTCCGTAGGTGTACATACTATGGGTTCATTTTCATTGAATGATGTATTCAGTATTATAGGAACGCCGGTAATATTCTTGAATTCATTGATTAAGTCCCAATATCGAGGATTGGTGTCTTGTGACACTGTTTGTATTCGACTTGTCCCATCTATATGTACTACTGCTGGCAATATGTCTCGTTTGTCGGGTTTAACGTTTGCATTGACGAGCATATATGGAGAAGGTTTATCTGTATCGAAATATTCTGATACATATTCTTCTAGTATTGACGGAGCAAATGGGCGAAAAGTTTCTCGTAGTTTAATACGTTCGTTTAAAATTTCTCGCATATCATGTCGTCTAGGGTCTGCGAGAATACTTCGATTTCCTAACGCCCGAGGCCCGAATTCTGTTTTGCCTTGGAACCATCCAATTATTTTACCATCGGCAATATCTTTTGCAGTGATTCTACTTATTTCGTTAGAATTTGTATGTTCGCTTACGGTTTTACCAGTTTGAGATATTTTTTCAGTGTATTGCTCTAATACCTCGGAAATCTGGTTTCGATCAAAAGATGGACCCCAATAAGCATGCTCCATGGGCTGAACTCTGGGATTATTTAATACATCATGCCATACATAGAGAGCTGATCCTAGAGATGTACCGCCATCCCAGGCTGCTGGCTGGATATATAATTCTTCAAAAGGTGTTTGTTCCAATATTTTAGAGTTCATTGTGCAATTCAGTGCTACTCCACCAGCCATTGTTAATTTTTTCATACCAGTTTGTTTATGTAATTTGTTCAACATGTCAAAAACTATTTCTTCCAATCTACGTTGTAATGAAGCGGCTATTTCGTAATGAAATTCTGACATGTTATCTTCATAGTGCCTAGGAGGTGCACCTAGTTCTCTGACAAGGTATTCAGAGTACAAAGACTCTATTACAGGCTCTCCTTCAAGCCATTGCATACTACTTACGTTTTTGTGATGATTAAAATATCTTAAATCCAATTGGAACCCCATTTTTCGAGGATCTGTTTTGATGATTCGTCTGAAAAATTCCATTTTATTGGGAGAGGCGTATGCAGCCAAGGCCATAGTTTTGTACTCATCTCCAAATTTTGTCAAGCCTAAATATTGTGTTATAGCGGTATATAAAATCCCTAAGGAATGCGGAAATTTTACTGCTCCGTTAATGTTTAGTTTATTTCCAATTCCAACGCCCCACATTGCGCTTACAAAATCACCAAACCCATCTACTGAAAATACTGCTGATTCATTATAGGGTGACGCATAAAAGGCGCTTGCTATATGAGCTTTGTGATGCTCGACTTTATGTAGAATAGGCTTAAATTGTGGATCAATGATATTTAGGCTGTCATTAACCTCATTTTGTAAATCAAGCACTTTTGCGTTGGCTTTGATTCTGTCAAACACACCAGAAATATTTGGTCGATTTAATAAAGTGAACAACACTTTTTCCATTAAGTGGGCTTTAGGATTTCTACATATTGCAATATGTTGTAGGTCTTTACTGTCGTAATTTGAATTGTCTATGCAGAATTTGACTCCGTTGTAGGGAAATCCTGCTGAATGTTTTATACGCGTAAATCTTTCTTCTTCAACAGCAGCGGTAAGATTACCGTTTTCTAAAATGGCTGCTGAAGCGTCAGCGTTATATGCGTTCAATCCTAAAATCAACATTAGTTAATATTTGTATCCTTAGGTTTATTCATCAAAGTATCATAGACATATTCTATGTTATCAATAAGTGCTCTAGAATCGAATTTACTTTTGACCCACTTCCTAGCATTATTACCCATTTCTTGCCGAAACTCATCATTATTAAGCAATTTAATGATAGCTTCACCTAGAGATATCAGATCATTTTCTGGAACTATTAGCCCTGTTATGCCATTTATGATTTCTTCAGGATTTCCACCAACGTTTGTGGCTACAACTGGGATTCCACAACTCATTGCTTCTAGAGGTACCAACGGACCAGCGTCGGTCAGAGAGGGTTGAATTAATATCGATGTACAATTCAATAACTCTCTAATATTTTCTTGAAATCCTGTAAACAACACGCGGTCTTCCAAACCATAACTCTGTATCAGTTCAGTTAGATGTGCTTTGTATTGAATTTGATCTGGAAGAGTTTCTCCTACGATAAGAAAATAGACATTTGGGGTATAAGATTTAATGTGGTTTGCTGCTTCTATTAATAGCTCATGCCCCTTTCTAGGGTCTAAAGCACTGATCATTGTTATGATTTGGCAATGTTCTGGCAAATTGAATTTATGGTGAGCATATAAAGATGGAGTGGAAGGAGAAAAGGTGTCAGTATCTATTCCATTGTAGATGGTTTCTATTTTAGATGAAGGTACTCCAGATTGCTCCAATTTTTTCGTAACTGAATCAGACACGGCAATTATCACATCTGAACAGTTATTTAGTATTTGAGCGAATATTTGCGAGAATATACTTTTGGAAAAACCTAAACCATGCACATGTACAACATGCGGTGTTCGGGTCAACTTCGCCGCAGCGAATGTTGTAAAACAGATCTCATTATTGGAATGTATAAGATCAATGTTATGGGATTTAATAAATTTACATAGAGACACAACATTGGTTGGAAAAGTTTTTAATGTGATGTATGCGGCTTTTAAGCTTTTAGGCCTTTGTACGTTATGTATTGCAGGCATATATTTGGTTTTTATTCTCGGATTTATAGCGTAATTTTTTTGAGGACTTCCTAATAGTACGTCATATTTTTCGGAATTTAATCCATTTAATATAATTTGACCAACTTGCCTAGGCCCACCTGATGTTTCACTGGGATCAGCAAATAATATTTTAATTTTAGTTTTAGTTGTCATGTTGAGAAGTTAAAATATTGGCTATTCTGCTGCCAGTTTTCCCATCCCATAATTCAGGTATTGTTGAAGGTTTGTTTTTTAAATTTGGTATGGATATTTTAAGAAGATCTGCCAGGTTTAGCGATTCAGGATTAATTAATTCGTTGGTACCTTCTGTAATGGTAATGGGACGTTCTGTAGTAGTTCTAAGTGTTATGCACGGTGTTTGTAGATAAGTTGTTTCTTCTTGGATGCCGCCAGAGTCAGTAATTACTAAACTTGATTCTTTTATTAGTTTCAAGAAATCCAAGTAACCTAACGGCTCAATGCATATGAGTTTTTCGGAGTCTATATTTTTACAGATAGTATTTACCAGGTGAATTGCTCGTGGATGTACTGGAAATACAATCGGACTGATATCAGGCACAGATGTTACAGACTCTAATAGATGTTTTAACAGCTGGTAATTGTCTACATTAGTTGGCCGGTGTAGTGTTAATACTGTGTATGGCTGAATTTGACTAACATGATTATTTATGAGATCGAGTTTTTCTAAAACAGAAGAATTATTTATTTTAGGCATTGAATTGATTAAAGTATCTATCATGATATTGCCGACAAAAAATATTTTATTTGCGGATATATTTTCACGAACTAGGTTTTTATCAGCATCTTTTGATGGTGTGAACAAGAACTCTGATATATTGTCAGTAATAATGCGGTTAATTTCTTCCGGCATATTTTTGTCATTTGATCGGAGTCCTGCTTCTACATGAGCTACTGGTATTGAAAGTTTTGTACCAGCCAGAGCGCCTGCAAGAGCAGAGTTGGTATCTCCGTAAACTATTATGCAGTCGGGTTTGAAATTTGTTAGAGCATCAGATAAACCAGAGATCATTTCTGATAATTGAAGAATCGGATTACCAGTTGATACATTTAAATTGATATCAGGTTTGGGTAATTTTAATTCATTAAAAAACACATCTGACATATTATTGTCGAAATGTTGTCCTGTGTGTAACAAGAGTTGATTCCCAGGTAATATCTTTTCATCAAGACTTTTTATCAATGGGCCTACTTTAATAAAATTAGGTCTCGCTCCTACAATGTGTAAAAACTTCTTATATACTGACATAGGACTTTACAATATTCTCCATTATGGATTCAACATTTTTGGCTACTTGGTCGTAGGAGTATAATTCTACAACTTTGGTTCTCGCTGTTTGTCCTAGGTTTTGCCTTAATGTTGGGGATTCCATTAATTGCTCTAAATGCATTTGCAAGTTTCTTGCATTTCCTGTTTCATAGCATGTTCCAATTCCTGCTTCTGCTCTAGTTTTTCCCCATGGGAGATCAGTTATAATTACGGGTTTGTTGCACGCAGACGCTTCCATGCAACTTAATGAAGATTCTCCAGGGTATACACATATATCTGACATGTTCATAAGATTCGGTAATTCGGTAATCGGCACAAAAGGAATAACTTTGACTCTGTCACTCATGCTTTGGGCTGTAAGAGGGTTTAAGCATTTATCAAGGTAATCACCATTACCTCCACCAACAAACACAAGCCATATATTTGGATTTTGTTTCATGGGCTCTAAAATCGCTTCAGTGAGTGTTTCGGTTCCTTTTTCTTTTGATAGTTTGCCTGTTTGCATAACTATTATTGCCTCGTTTGGTATTCCATACTTTGATCTAGTGATAACTGATTTTTCATGATCTGGAATGAATATATCTGTATCTACACCAAAATCTAATGTTGAGACTTTGGCTCGGTTAATTCCTTGTTGGGTAACCATGAAGTCACAAGATTCCTGACTCATGCCAAAGAAATGCTGCACTCGATTGTTGATATATATTTTAGTTACCAATTTTAATAAAAAGTAATATATGGTTGCTGTTAAACCCTTCCCTTGTGCAACAAACGCCATATGATTATCCATTATTAAGGGAATGTGTAGTTGTTTGCAAATTTTTGCTAACTTGAAAGCCAGTGGAGAACTAGTTCCGTGGCAAAAAACTATATCTGGTTGAATCTCTTTTATTTTTACCTTTAACCCAGATAACCAGATCCTTCTTTTGAATTCTAAACGTACTGGTAGTCTGTGTATCGTTACATTATTCAATATCTTAGTGGAGAAACCTATACGTCTCGGGCCCAGAATTTCTTTCCACGTAGAATCATAATCTGGAACTGGAGTGTATCTGTCAGAAGTAATAATATGAACTGAATGCCCATGTTTTGCATTCCATTTAGGTAGTATGAATTCTTGATATCCCATATCTGGCATAACATAATCAGCAACGTGTATGATTTTCATCTAGTGTTCATCTTCTGTGTGAACCAGTTGATGGTTTCAGTAAGCCCACTTGCCAGATTCCACGAAGGAGCCCAATTAATATATTCAAGGGCCGGGTTTATATCTTTAACGTTATTGATATCTGAAATATTAGTTATGTCTTCAATGTATTCAATTAAGGCAGTGTTTTTCCCCATCAAATGCAAAATATTATCTGCAATATTCTTAACTGTTAGATGTTGGCCTGAGCCTATATGAATTGTATTCGGGGTGTGTTTTGATAATCCAGATAATAAAAGAGCATTTACGACATCATCTATGTACAATGCATCACATTCACGATTTAAATTTAACGTTAAAAGATCATCGCTTTGGAAAAATGATTTTATTATGTGAGGTACTAAACCTTCTTGATTTTGAGTGGGGCCATATGTTAAACAAATTTTCAGTGATGTTATATTGGCATTATAGTGATTTTTAAATAAATCAACATACATGGAACTGGCATTTTTAGATACAGAATACGGAGTAATGATATGACTATATTCTAACTCTGATCCAGGGATAACCATTTTGGTTCCTGGTGAATAACGTACGCTGTTTTCTAATAAATTTAGTGTTGATAACAAATTATTGTTGTATGCAGTTCTTACATGCTCAAAGTTATTGTTGCTAGATACCCAACCTGATAAATGAAAAATGATTTCATATTGATGGCTTTGCAATAAAGATTTGGTTTCTTCTAAATCTGTTAAATCAACTTGAATGGTCTGTTTGTTTTTACTTAATGTATGAGATCTTGTAGTCCTAACCACATCTGCATTTAAATCTTCTAATATGCTTATCAGCCGATTTCCAAAAAAACCAGATCCTCCGGTAACTAAAACCGAAGTGTTTTTGTACGATTGGAGTTCTTTTCTGTACCAATCAATCATTTGTTGTTAATTGCTTATATTTAAAATAAGGTAACAAGAATAAGAATAGCTTATTACTCGAATAAACAGAGAGAATTATTATAAAAGAATCAATAGGAAATCTAAATCTTGGGGAACACCAAAAAATCATACTGGTTAAGTAAACATACGCTAAAATCCCGATAATCAGCCAGCACTTTATATTTCTGAACCATAAAAATGAAACTAGAAACATTAATAAAATTGGTACCCATATTATTGCCATAATAATATCATTGTTAGTAAATTCTGAATCAAATGGATCCGGCCGGGGTCCCCAAAAATTTATAGTTCTGTGCATGAGAATCTCAGGTAACAAATTATAATTTGTTCGAAACTGGTCTATTGTGATACTTTTAGCAGCTTTATTAAGTTCACTAAAAGAAACTCCCTGTTGTTGCAATTCTGAATACTTTTTCATTGCTTCTGTATTTTTGTCATATCCTCCTTGCCTAATACTAGTGCTTTTGAAATCTCCATTTGACATGATTAGCCCGTATGCCAATCGAGTTTCTGTAGGTAAAAAAGATTGAACTGAGGAATAATTACGAATTATTATAGGAGAGGTTACTATGCATGCTGTAAATATAAATAGTAAGCATTGATTTAATGTAAATAATGGCTTTTTAAATACATATGGCGACAATATTGAGAAACCAACTAATGCAAAAGGAAGAAATACATAAGAAGATCTCGTGAGAATTAGCAATCCCAAAGAAATGCCTACGTATATAGCTGGTAAGTTTTTATGAGTATTTATCAGTTTTATCAATGTTAATGCAGTTATTATTAAGAGTAATGATGTTAAGGTCTCTGTAAGAATTAGCCCAGAGTACCAAATTGCGGGCGGATATAATGCCCATATCATACTGGATATTATCCTAAGCGATTTAGGTGAAGAGAAAATAGTTTTACTTAAAAAGTACACGAATATCGTTGTGGTAGATGATATAAAGACCAATATTATGCGTATTATATGAGGATTAAATTCAGCAAAGGGACTAATTATTAAACTCAGTAACACTGGCCTGCTATGTGGCATGTTACTTGATATCCAACTTCCACCTGAGATTATATATTTTGATAAGAATATATAATCTGGTTCGTCGTCCCATAGCTGAGAAGGATCGTACCAATAAAATTCTAAAAATATCAACCGTGATATGAGGCCAACTAAGAAAATGACTAAAACCGTGAGAAATTCTGGAGTCAGAACATTGAATAGATAGCTCGGGTATTTGGGTAAATAGCTAATTATATTGATCTCATCTTTTCTTTGGTTTGAAATCTATTGATAAGAATGGTTATTAATGAAGCGAATCCATCTTTCCAAGCGTTCAGCTTTTTACCTTCGGCTTTGGTTCGTGGGTAATAGGATATTCTATTTTCTACTACAGTACCGGAGAGTCTTAAGGTTTTGACTACTATTTCAAAATCTAGATTGAAACCAGAATTTTTAAGACAAATGTTTTTTATGAATGATGCTTTCATTAATTTCATAGCCGTAGCTGGATCAGTAATGTTACTCATATATAGCATATTTATGATTTTAGTGAGTACAGCTACTCCTATATAGTTCTGTAGATATTTGTATGAGATATTCGTACCGCCTAAAACTCTACTTCCGAGAGCCAAATCAGCTTTCCTGGTTAGTGCAAGATTTATAAGCGGTAGGATGTCTTTAGCGTCGTATTCCAAGTCAGGATCATGGATAAGTATATATTCTCCTGTGGATAGTCTTATACCTAACTTTATGGATCCTCCTTTGCCCAAATTGCTTTCGTTGAAAATGACGGTAGTATTGGGTTCTGAAACAGTTTTCAGCCAGTCGCGGGTTCCGTCTGAGGAGCCATTGTCTATAATTATCACTTCAGATTGATGTTTTGATCCGGTTAATTGAGATTGTAACTGTTGATAAGCTCGTTCAATTCGGTTTTTTTCGTTATATACGCATAAAATTATAGTTAATAACATAATTCTAGAAACTGACTACTAATGAGCTCTGTACGAATTTAATAACCTAGCGTTGCATTGTTAACATATTCAGTTCGTCATCGTTAATTCTGACAGGGCTATCGTATGTTAGAACAAATGAGTCTTTGGGGTTGGATTTACAACCAGTCCCGCCGTCTATGACCCAGACTTTTGAATCATCTTGGTTTTGCTTTAAGAAATCCTTAGTATATATATCGCTATAATGCTTTAAGATCTGGTTACCTTCATCATCATTTATTTCTGCTCTTTTTAAGTTTTCCCATTCAGATTTAGGGAAATAAATGTAAAGAGGCATGACACGCATTAATTGATCAATGTCCGAAGATGATAAATATGGAGGAGGCATATTTAACTGTGATTTAGTGGTTGTATGGGTGGTTAAATGATTCTTATCTAGCCAATTATTATTCACTGCAACATCTCGTAAGACTGTTCCGGCATATGGAGTGAATATGCTAACGGTGACGGTATCGAACCCATATATTGTTCGGCAAAATTCTACTGTGTCCATAACTAATTCTCTAGTTTCACCTGGTAGCCCTATGATAAGGTTTAGACTAAATGCTACGCCGCTCTGAGCAATAATATCAAAAGCATCTTTTAAGTCTTTGTTGCTTACATTTCTGGTAAGAACTTTCCTTCGGAATTGTTCATTACCAGACTCTATGCCGAAAGAAATACGGTATGCCCCTACTTCTTTTAGCCTCTGAAGCATCTCTAATGTACAAGTTTCTGGTCGGGTATTAAACCAAAAAGGTATTTTAAATTCTTCGTACATGTCACAGAAATCAAATATGTCGCTTTTTTTGCGAGCAGTGAAGCTGTCATCTATAAAATATAAGAATTCAGGATCGTATAAATGTACGGTATGTTCAATTTCATCTCTCAGCACATTCATTTTCTTAGTTCTTAGGAAGTTGCCAAGTTCAGCGTCCCTGGCTAGGGTAACCTGCATAGGAGAATTACAATACGTACATGTGAATGGACATCCTCGGTAGGATTCTATTGGAACAGTTCTAAATATACGGCCACCCATAGGACGATTGAAGCGACTTTCATCAAATAAGCTGAAGTCTGGCTCTTGCCCCTGATTGATAGCTACTAAAGGGCCTCTAGGATTCTTAATGACTTCACCATTTTCTTTGAACCAAATTCCATTAATTCTTTTGTAGTTTTTGCCACACCGGACCGCTTCGGCCACATCTAATATAATGTGTTCACCTTCTCCTAGTCCAATACAGTTGATGAGTTCATGGCTTATGCAACTTTCCGGTGCTGCAGTTGGATATACTCCACCCACTAAATGGGGTATATCCAAATCTTTGATTTGTTCCATTAATGACAATGTCTGGGTGAAACAATCTTCAACAACTGAATATATGAGAAAGTCAGGCTGGTATTCCAGAACTTTTTGTCTGAAGTCTCCCATTAAATCTGTTTTTATTCGGACTCCTAAATCGTTACTATCACTGAATTCTCTTGCTTGTAGATATTTGACTCGATTTTGTGGACTTGAGTTTTCTTCAGATACATAGTGAGTTGTATCGAATAATTCTACTAGATAGCCTTCTTTTTTAAGTATGTTAGTAAAAATCCCAATTGCTAAAGAAGGGACTAACATCATCGTCAGATTAGGATATACAAGTAATATTTTGAATTGTTTTTTATCTTTCACTATAGTGCTCTCAAATGTTCTTTATTTTATTATACTGTATTAACGAATTTAGCAATGGTGGTTGCCATGTAATTTAACATGTCTTTGGTGATTCCAGGATAGATTCCAATCCAAAAAGTATTTTCAGCTACTATATCTGTGTTAGCTAGGTCACCAACTATACGATGATTAATATGTTTGTAGGCTGGTTGCCTTAGTAAATTACCTGCGAAAAGTAGCCGAGTACCGATTTTATTATTTTCCAGATATGTAGTTATATCTCTTCTACTAAAATGGCAAGAAGATTTCAATGTAATCGGATATCCGAACCAAGAAGGATTGGTGTTTTCAGTTGCCTTTGGCAGTAATAAGAAATCAGATAAAGGATTAAGAAGAGAATCTAGATAGTGGAAATTATCCCTTCGGATTTCAATGAAATTTGGTAATTTATCTAGTTGAGCATTGCCTATAGCCGCTTGAAAATCCGTCATCTTTAAATTGTATCCAATATGAGAGTATATGTACTTGTGATCATAACCGAATGGTAGGTCTTGGAATTGCCATTCGAATCTTTTCCCGCAAGTATTATCTTTACCCGGTTCACACCAACAATCTCTTCCCCATTCACGAAAGGATTCTACTAAGACTTTTAAATTAGGGCTATTGGTGGTGACACAACCACCTTCACCTGTTGTAATGTGGTGTGCCGGGTACATACTGATGGTTGAGAGATCTCCAAATGTTCCTGTCAATTGATTATTAAGTGTGGATCCTACCGCGTCACAATTGTCCTCAATGAACCATAAATTATGGTTGTTAGCAAACTCTTTTACAGATTTAGCGTCGTAAGGGTTTCCGAGAGTATGGGCTATAAACACTCCTTTGGTTTTTGGACCGAAGGCTTCTTCAATTTTTTGAATAGTCGTGTTGTATGTACCAAGCTCTATGTCTATAAATACTGGGATTAATCCATTTTGTATAATTGGGTTCACCGTTGTAGGGAATCCAGCGGCTACGGTAATTATCTCATCTCCTGGTTTGAGTTGACGATCCTCTAATTTAGGTGAGGTGAGGCTACTTATTGCTAATAAATTTGCTGATGAACCAGAATTGCATAAAATTGCATGTCTTACATTGAAATATTTAGCGAGGTTTCTTTCAAATTGGTTAGCGTGCCTGCCAGATGTGAACCACATATCTAGGGCAGCATCTATGCTATTGATTAACTCTGAAGAATCTATAACTTTTCCAGAGACTGGGATGTAATCATCACCGGGAGAGAAAGTTTTGTTAGGATATTTCTCTCGGTAATACTCCTCAGATAATTTCATTATCTGAGTGCGGAGTGATTCTATCTTTTTGTTATCACTCATGATAATTACTTAAAAACTCGTTGTACCAATTTATAGTTTCTGACATACCGTTCTTTAATGAATAAGAAGGTTGCCAGTTTAATATTTGTTTCGCTTTAGTGCAGTCAAGGTATTGGGAATGAATTTCTCCATGAGCCGAATTAAGAATTTGAGGGCTAAGTTCTTCTTTGTTCATTAGGTTTGATATTGTTTTTACAATATCAATTACACTCAAAGGTTGATTATTGCCAAAATTGAAAGCTTGACCGTATTCAGAGCCAGCCAGTACTGTTTCAGCTAAAGTTATATATGCGTCTACAATATCTTTAACATATATATAATCTCTTAAGTTACTACCATCACTCCGGATTATAGGAGCTTTATTATTGAATAGATCAGCAATTGTGCTTGGAACAATGCGATTCCAGTTCATATCTCCACCTCCGTACACATTTCCACATCTAGCTATACCTACGGGTAAGTTATATGTCGCGGCATAAGATTGTGCTATTAAATCTGTGCAAGATTTTGAGACTTCATATGGAAATACTCCTTGGAGGTTAGTATTTTCAGTATATGGCAATTTTTCATGAGTTCCATACGCCTTGTCGCTAGAAGCAACTATTACAGCTTTAACAGGCGTTGTAGAAATCCTGCAGGCCTCAAGTAAATTATAAGTTCCTCTTATATTAGATTCATAAGTTGTTAATGGATCGTCGTAAGCAGTTTCTACTATTGCTTGCGCACCAAGATGGAACACTACATCTATTTCGTTATTTATAATACAGGATTTAATGAATTCGAAGTCGGTAAGTGATCCATATAGGTTATTTGTTTTGGTTAACATTGATGAGGTAGTGAACTTAGGATTTTCTATCTCTCCCCATATAATTAAATTTGAATTAATATTATGAGAGAGTAATTCTTCCACTAGCCAAGATCCGATGATTCCCGTACCGCCTGTTACAAGAACGTTGGCATTTTGTAAATTTTGTATTTTTGATGCTACCATGTTTTCCATGGAGCCTGATTGGTATCCCACATGCTTCTCAAAAGACGAAGCTCTCGGAGTGTATCCATTGGCTGCCAGAACCCTTGATGTTTGTATGCCATTAATTGACCATCTTGCGCTAGTTTTTCTAAAGGATCTCTTTCAAAAATAGTGCTGTCATTATCAATATAATCTAAGACTTGTGGTTCCAATACAAAAAATCCTCCATTGATCCACCCTTCATCTATTTGAGGTTTTTCTGCGAAAGATATAACTTTATCATCTTCAAATTGTAATGCACCAAAGCGAGAAGGTGGTCTTACTGCGGTGATAGTTGCTAATTTGCCATGGGATTTATGAAATCGGATAAGGTTTTGAATATTTATATCAGAGACACCATCGCCATAGGTGGCCATAAAAGTGCCTGAAGAAATGTAATCTTGAAGCTTAAGAATTCTTCCACCAGTTTGGGTGTCTTGGCCTGTATTTATTAAATTTATGTCCCAATTCTGATGTTTTGCATTACCAGTAGTTGTAGTAGTGCCAGTTTGTAAATTAACATTCAGGTCATTTTGAAGTAGGTTATATTCCATAAAATATCGTTTTACTTGTTCTCCTTTGTAACCTAAAGCGACATAGAATTCATTATGGCCATATGTGCTATATATATTCATAATGTGCCATATTATAGGGTAGCCTCCGATTTCTACCATCGGCTTGGGTTTCACATCAGTTTCTTCCGATAGACGGGTACCCAGTCCTCCGGATAAAATTATTGTTTTGAGCCCTTTGGCAATTTTAGTCATTAGTTTATAGATGTCCTAGAATTTTTGAAACCCGATCATTCCAAGTATTAGATTCGGCACACATCCGAGCATTGAAGCTTATTTTAGTTGCTAAAATTGTATTTGTCAGTGTATTTTCTATATGGTATTTCCAATCTTCTACATTATCAGGTTCAACTAAGATAGCATTAGATTCATTTAAAACCTCTCTCAATGCTGGAAGGTCACTTGAAATTATAGGCTTACCTGTTGCCATATATTCATAAGTCTTCATAGGGCTCATCCATTCAGATGTGTCTCCTCCACCGGATACAGAAACTTTTTTTTCATAGGGCATAATCAATATATCTGCTATTTGGTAATAAGTGTGTAAGTTTGCATTAGGTATAAAACCATAATAATACAAATTTGTAATTTGTAATTTGGATAATCTATGTTTTCTATATAAAACATCTTTTTCTAATCCTCCAATTACTATAAAATTCATATCAGGTAAAGATTTAGCTAATCGTTCAATCAAGTTTATGCCTCTACCCTCATACAAGTGTCCCACATACATTACTATTTTCTTCTGGATGTCTATGTTTAACTCATTTTTTTGTTCAGTTGAGTTAATGTTAGATACTGAGAACCTGTCTATATCCACAGCATCGTGGCACACTTCAATTGGCACTGATGATAAGTATGGATGTTCTGATAATACGAGGGTTTTTAACTTTTCGGAGATAACGATTATTTTTTTCAAATAAGTACCGGAAGCAAGTTGTTTTAAGATCCAAGCGCTTGGACCAGTAGTTGGAAGAAAATGTAATTCTAAGATAACATCTTTCTTGAAGAAATTTGCTAAGAAAGCTCCCCGCAAACTGCGAGTATATATGAGATCTGGCTTGGATTTAAGCACACTGATTAGTACTGTTGCATCATAATCCAGATGTCTAATATAGCGATGGCTACTGTGAGAAATTACTTTGAAGTTAGTTGTTACTCCGTAGATGTTTGAAAAATCGGCCATCGTAGTTTCTTTTGAATATTTAGGCCTTTTGGCGTGTAGGGTTGTGTTGTTGCCGAGCTTAGTAAATGCATCGCACATTTTCATGACTTGTATCGCATTCGCAGCTGTGGATGGAATAATGGAATCAGACCAAAAGATTAAATTCATTATTTCGAGGCACCAGTCAAATTCTTGATCATTTTGGGAAAGTAATACCTATTCATAAATAAATATTGTTTTATTCTATCCATTATGGGTTTTCTAAGGTTGCCGTATGGCTGCAAGAGCTGGTGATGGAATTCCATAGGATTTAAAGAGCAAATTACTTTTTCCAACATCAGCAAAGCAGTATCCCTCATTCCATTTACACCCATATCTTGATGTAAATGGTACTTGGCAAATGTAATTGTGTTAAATTCTCTTGTTATCTTGTAGGGTAAAGATGATGGAGCAAACATGGATTGTGCTTGGCTGCCTGGAATTGTTTGGAGTTTGTTTGCCAGTTTAATTGCAGAAGCTCTCGTTGAAGTGCCGGAGTACAAGACTGAGGGCTTTATATAAGGACCAAATGTTTTATTTGTACCTTGTATGCTGTAGGAATGAAAGTCTATGTATATATTTGGAGGAAATTGCTTTAATAATTCCCAAAAGTAATATGCTTCGGGGCAATCTTTCAAATTGTTATTTTGGAAATCCCAAAAGAAATTGATGCCTTTACCATTACAACCATTTAACCCATTTTTAAAACCATCGGGGTTTAGCAATGGAATAATCATGAAATCTGCTCTTTCTCGTAATGTGCATTCTTTTTCTAGTAGATATGATGCTATAGCTCTCGTTGCTATTGTATCTCCTTCCATTGGGTGACTCCCGGATGATATATAAATTAACGGCAGTTCTTTGCGACGGGTTTTGAATAATTGATATGCTGTTAACGGGTAATTATTACAAGTTACCCCATATTCGATTGCTTTTATATCACTATTGTTACAAAGCTCAACAAATTCACTTTCAACAAGTTCAAGTGAAGACCATATAGTGTTAGAACAATATGTTTCTGAAAGAGGAGCCAATGTTATTCTGAATGAATAACCGTCATTTATGTGTTTTATAAGAGAAAGATTTGGTGTAGAAATACTAGCAGAGGAATCAGAAGTAAATATGACGTCAGGTTTTGGATGGCCAACATCTGTTTTAATGATAATGTCAAAGGATTGAGTGGTTTGTGATTTATTTTTGATTCCTAATATGAAATGAAGGTTATAATTATGAGTTTCGTAATCTGCATGAACAACAGGTTCTTTCGAGAGTTCACAAACCAGGCAATTATTTTCCCATTTGTATTTTCCTATGGAGCTACCGCTGAACGTAGTCAATATATCTATGTTTTTAGAAATCAAATTATTTGTCTAAAGAAATTTCAGTATATTCGGAGAGTTTTTTAATTTCCGATTCCCAATCGGCATTGAGAGTCCATCCAGTATTAACGTTTGCCCGTGATAACAGGATTGAGTAGTAGTTCAGAGGTACGGCTTCACTTAGTGATGCGATCAGATATTTGATTACTGATTCTTTGTCAAATACATAATTATTAATAGCATTGTTGATTGTGTTAGGTAGGTTTATTATGTCAGATGTTTTGGTGACCATTTTATTTGGTAAGAATTCATATGGAGTGTTCCCTAAAACAATCACGGGCTTTTCATGCAAGATGGCCTCCCAGCCAACTGACCCAGCTATAGTAATTACTAATCGAGATTGTTTTACTAGTTGAGCAGTAGGTAATAAAGGATCTACAATTCTTACGTTAGGTATGTCTAGAATTTTATTGTAATAACTAATAGGACGTTTCCCAAAAGATTTTGGATGATCTTTAACAACTAAAACGGTGCTCGCTGGTAGGCTTAGAGATATATTACGAATTACTTCTATTTGATTAGTAAAAAAAGGAGCATCAACCAACAGTGCTTTTTCAGGTTCTGTATGTAAGGGAAAAAATATGTAGTTACAAGCATTCAAGTCAGCAAGCTTGAGGTATTTTTTACGTAACTGTTTTCGTATTTGTAATTTAAGAAGAGGTTTGTAAATGATTTCATAATACAATGGCTTGAGTATTCCCGGGTCATGGTTGTCTCTTAAATCTCCAAATTTGATTCTAAAATCGATAATAGCCATGTTAATGATTTTATATGCCTTCAAAGCTTTCAAGACGGTATTAAAAAGTTTTGTAGAAATGTTCAATTGTGAAGATATATTTGTACCTTCATAGGCATAGTTTGATGCTTTTGACTCATTGAATATTTTAGTTGCCTCTTCATATAAAGGAGTTTTTATGTCGACATGTGAAATTGATAAATATGTGTCACGAATTAAATTCGAAGGTTCAGTAATATCGTTACCGAAAACCATGTAATTTCCTATTCGAGTTGGTCTGATATTTAAAATTTTGATTCCTCTAGACTTTGCGAATAAATTGCAAAGATATTCAACTAATGTTACGCATATGAAAGATACAATAAAATCTGGTTTTACTTGGTCGAATAAGCGCTCTACTTCTATCAATGATTGCTGAAGAATTTGTAATTGCTCATGTTCAGAGAACCTAGCTTTATAGTCTTGATAGTAAGTGCATTTTTTGCCATTATTGATACGCCGGTCTACCATTAGAGCATGTCTAAATCCTGTAACATTTAATTCTTGTTCATATTTTGAAAGCAATTCAGGGTTAACAATAACTTTCTTATGAGAATTAGTGATGTTCCATTCTGATAAAATAGTAAACTGATTTAATCGGTTGCTTGGATACTGCTTTCTAAAAGATCTAACAGATCGTCTATGAGACACTACCATGCCAACTTCGGATACTTTCATTTTACGCTGTAGGTCTAAGGCCAAGTCATGAAACATCTTGATAGTGCCTGATTGACTAACAAATATGGCGTTCATTGTTGCTCCATTAAAAAGTTAACGAATTTTTCTGCTATGAATGATTCTGTAGCTTCCATAGATTCATAAGTGCAGCCGCCAACATGAGGTGTGATCAGGACGTTTCTAGAATTTGTATTTTGAACATAGTTCCATAACGGACTGCTTTGTATGTTGTATTCCTGTTCCAATACGTCTACCGCGACGCCTGCAAGATGTCCACTTACAAGGCAATTGACTACATCTTGTTCGTTTAGAATTTGGCCACGGGATGTGTTTATAATATAGCTCTTTGGGTTCATTTCTAGTATTTGGATTTGCCCTATAAGACCAGATGTGGATTTATCATACGGCAAATGGATGGATATAATATCGGATCCGTGAAGTGCTTCCATTAGGTTTGAGCTACAAGGATAGTTTTTGATTTTTTTATCATCGAAACATTTGATGTTCATTTGGAATGCTGTAGCCATCCGAGCTACCTGAGTTCCAAGACGGCCCATTCCCAGAATACATAAAGTTTTACCTTTTAGTTCATGCCCCTTGTGTTCCATTCTATTCCAATGCGCTTTTTTAACGTGCTCAATCGCTGTTGGTATGTTTCTTAATAGCGACAACATCAAAGTCATAGTATGCTCAGCAGTAGCTGCAATAGACGCTAAGAATTCATATTCTCCTTTCAACGATATAATTTCTATTTGTCGGCTCTGGCACTCTTTTAGGTCAATATGATCTAAACCTGTAGTAGCAGTAAGTATGAATTTAAGTTCAGGGAATTTATCTAGAAACTTACTGTCTATTACTTCTTGCAGTCGAGTTATAATTGCATGTACGGGTTCTGCTGTATAGATATCATAATAGTTCCCAATTGTTTCTAATATCGATATGGCATTACCAGAGTATTCTGATGGTTCATTATTGAATATATTTATCACAACAAGTTATTCTCCCATGCTGGTACAAGAATTCTTGCAAGCTCTAGATCTTCGTAATCGCCTAAGTTACATATATATAAATTCCTACTGCAGATTTGCATCAAGTTTTTATCACGAATTCCTTTGCTTGCTGCACGAGCAGGAATGATTGCCAAATTCGAAGAAGTATGTGAAGTATTTGGTAGCATTACAATAAAAGAGTTTTATTTATATTTAATTTGCATTCAGAAAGGATATTAGCGATTTTTTCACCAGCGGTGCCATCACCATACAAATGATCTTGAGTTATGTCTGTTCTGCTCATTTGTTTTTTAACAGAAGAGATAATATCAATAGCATCATGTGAACTGTCTATTACATTGGAACCACGTTCCCTGCCAAACTGCCTAGTACCTAAGTTAACTGCAGGCACTCCCAAGTAGGAACATTCTCGGATTGCTACACTGGAATTACCAATAATACATGAACTAGACATTGTTAATTTCAGAAAATCTTCTGGAGACATATTTATCACAAAATGGATATTAGAATGTTCATGGTGCTCCCTGAAAATGCGTATTTCTTTTGATATGCCCGCAGAACCCGCATCAGGGTTAGGCCAGAACCAGAAAGTAGGTATATTTAATTTTGTTACGGCTTCTAAAGTCTCAAGAGTTTGATTGTTGGATAAATAATGTTCGGTCGTTATCGGATGCTGCATAACTATCAAATAATCGCCGGATGTATCGAAAGTATCACCTACTCCACCATACTTTTCGAATGGATTGAAGTCTAAGACGGAATTGGAGGCAATTTGTTTTGCAATATCAATCGAAGGGCATCCAGTAACATAAACTGATTCAGGGTTTTCTCCCAGGTCTATTACACGTTTATAGGCTTTTTCCGTTGATACAAAATGTACGTCTGCAAGTTTTGTTACCGCATGTCTGACTTTTTCGTCAATCGACCCGGTTACTTCTCCCCCCTGAATGTGAACCACAGGGATATTTAGATAGGATGCTGCAATGGCAGTAGCAAGTGTTTCATATCTATCTGCTATAGTTATAACAGCATCGGGTTGTAATTTGGTAAGTTCTGAAGATAATTCTATTATGGCTAACCCTGTAGACTTAGCAGAGGAGAGAAGGGTTTCTCCTTCGACCATGTGATAAATTTGGGCATCAGGAGTGAACCCATCTTCTAGAATGAAATCTATGGCTGAACCATATTTTGGAAGTAAAGCTGATCCCGAAATTATTAGTTGTAGTTCTAAATCAGGATGAGCTTGAATAGCATATAAGGCTGACCTTATTCTCGAATAACTAGGTCTAGCGGTGATTACCACACAGATTTTGCGTTTCATACTATATTCTCCAATACATAGTTGGCTGCTTCCCTTACTCCTCCGGCTCCTCCGGCTTTGCTTAATTTTATGGTTGCAGTGTCTAATATTATGGATTCTGCATCTGAAACCGCAAATGATAGACCAACGTTTTGCATAATCTCAAGGTCATTAATATCATCCCCTACATAAGCAACTTGTTGCGCTTTTATATTGAGTTCAGTACATAATTGCTTTAGTACTGTTACTTTGTCGGTTATGCCGCTATATACGTGTTCGATATTGAGTTTGTTTGCTCGGGTCCGTACTATGTCCGAGTCTTCTCCTGTAATTAAAGCAACTGCAATGTTACGTTCTTGTAATAAACGGAGGCCAACAGCATCCCGAGTGTTAAATTTTTTCATTATTTCACCCTCAGCAGTGTAATACATTCCGCCATCTGTTAATGTGCCATCTACGTCTGATATAAAGAGTTTTATTTCAGGTATTTTAATCATATTAGTCCTTTAGAATAAGTCTGAGTGTTGGTAATAAGGCTCAAGTAATTTCAGAAAATCTTTGGGAGCCGTTGTGTGGAATAATTCTATATATGGTTCAGCATGTTCTTTATTATGCACCGCATAGACTGAATTAGCTGCGTTTATACCTCGGGCTCTATGCTGGTAATTGAAAGAACTGTTCTGAGATTTCCATAACCCCATGAGTTCAAATTTTTGAGGTTCTGATTCTGTGATATCAATGGCGATATTTGGGGAAATCATAGTGTTAACTTGGTAGGACCATATTTCTTTTATGTTTTTAGTATTGATTTGTCTCAAACTCTTCCATATCAGGAATGTGGCTCTCCTATGATCTAAGGGAGACTCTAAGAAATATGGTACAAAGATACAATCTGGGCTAAATGCCGTGATAATGTTTGTGATTTGTTGCACTGAATCATTGATGTTTATGGATGATCCGCGAGTAGGTATCCCTAGGAAAATGGGGATATTATCATTAAGTCTTGCCCATACAGTCTTTGCTTCATGTTTCCTGACCTCGACCATATCTGAACGTTCTGTGCCGTGCAGTTTTGGGGATACCCCATCCATTACATATACCACTTGGATATTTGCATTCGTCTTTAAGGAATTTAGAATAGTTCCTCCACACCCGATAATGTCATCGTCCTGATGGGGAGAAAATATAAGAATATTTGAAGCATCAGGTGTCATTTTAACGGTTATATCGTTAGGTTTGAAAAATGCGTTGGATTCAATTAGGTTTTTTACAATGTTGAAGTCCCGCTGCTCTAACAAAAACTTTCTATAAAGCCTCGCCCTCATACTGTATGTATTTAAGTAGTTTTGAGGAAGTAGTAGCTTAACCAATCTGTTTTTAATTTTTTCTAATATGTACATATTCTTTGTTAAACTACTTGAAATGGATTCCCATCGATAAATTTTTGAAACCAAAGCTCTGTGTTTATCCATTGCCAAACGAAAAATGAATTATCTTGCTCAATATTTTGAAATTGAGTATAAGCGGATTCGGTCATTTTATGATCAAATAACCCACGTGTTTTGAATGATGACGAATTGATAATATCTAGAACCCAAGATTTTAGTTCCTTTTTTAACCAAGAGGTTTGAGGGGTTACTACAGATATTTTCTCTTGTGCGGTTAAAGTTTTAGGCAGTAAAGGTTGCGCCATGTGTCGTAGAATGAATTTTCCTTGTCCATTCCGGATTTTTAAATGGTTAGGAAGTCTAAAGGCAAACTCTACAATGCGATGATCTAGGAAAGGTACTCGTAATTCTATCCCAGACGCCATCGATAGCTTGTCGTTCATTCTAAGTACCCGTGGGAGTTTGGTATGTATAAGGTCTTGGTATAGGATGTTGTCTAAGAATTTGGTAAAAGGCCGATTAAATCCTGAGAATTGATTATCAAATTGTGATATTTCTTTTGAAAGACATTTGGTTTGTAAATGTTCTGTTGAATCTTGGCTTTGCGGTTGCCAGTCATTTTTGAGTATTGATCTGATTTGCATTTTTGTAATATCGGATAAGCATTGTGGCGGTACTCTTTTTTCTAATTCATTCCATCCGTGTTCGGTAACTATATCAGCATAATGATAGGGTTGAACGTATCTGTATCCTGCGAATAATTCATCGAATCCTTGCCCTTCCATGGAAACTTTATTTGAATATTTATGAATGGTTTTATGTAAGTCATAGTACGCTAAAGTTGGA
>Ga0114999_10000287_pt1 | contig 75612 bp, 81 predicted proteins | sample ArcticOcean_MG_C_3_FD_89820 | JGI IMG/M metagenome (GOLD analysis project Ga0114999, IMG submission 89820) | Marine microbial communities from western Arctic Ocean - ArcticOcean_MG_CB8_126 | ecosystem: Environmental > Aquatic > Marine > Oceanic | place: Arctic Ocean: Canada Basin | collected...
ACCGCCCCACCTGGATCGCCAGCTCGAATTCGATGAGGCCGCCTGAGCCGCCGTCATGCCGGCGCCAGAGGACATCGGTGTGCCACCCGCGCAACGCCGCCGACCGTAGCGCCGTCCGACACACTCCGACCCAACAGAAAACGGCCGTGCACGACAGGATGGAAGTCCCGGCAACGAAAAATCGCTTGCACAAGGACCACCAAACTCACCATAATGCCCCTTATACTCCTTATCCGTTCACGGCCCATAGAAGTCGCTGACACCATTCGTCTTCTTCAGCGTGCGCTCCACAGTGGAAACGCAGTTGGCACACATCATCCCGGTGACCGGGAGAGTCAACTCTTGCTGCATGAAAATTCACTCCGCCGGTGCGAAGTCGATCTCGCGCAGCAGGGCATCGATGGCATTCCAATCCGTCATCTGCGGATCCCAGATGACCGTAACGGTCTTTGCCTCTGCCGCCGCTGTCACCTGCTCAACGCCCGTCAGTTCGCCCACCTCGCGTTGAATCGTGGCAACACAGTGTCCACAGGAGATTCCCGGTACACTCACTGTCTTCGTCATCTCTTCCTCATCCTTGGTTCGATCACGCCCGTCACGTCCAGTTGATGATCACAGTCCAGTTAATGATAACGTATCGAGATCAACCGAGTCGGCCACCTGATGGTGCCGCCAATGGTTCACGAAATAGCGGGACCCTCGCGAAATTCCAAGATTCGTCAACCGGGAGAGCGCCTTCCTTTCGGACGAGCCGCCCGATCTGCGTGACCTTCTACCCCCTCACAGGCACAGGCCTCGTCTATGATGCCATTATGAATGGTCACCGCTCCACGGGGCGCACCCTTTTGCCTGATCACGCTGGCCATGCCCGTCGACTAAGGGCCGGCGTCTGCGAGCAACTGAGCGAGGCTGGCTCGTTTTGGAGAAGTGCGCAAGGTTTTCGGGAAGAGGGGTCGATCGACGGTGCGCACGCCAAAGAGACGCCCCGTCCCCTTGCCAGCCAGTTGCGAGAGACCTGCAATCCCTCCTGCGCCCAATAGCAATGGCACATAGGCACGCTTAGCCCATGTTGTCGGGGCGCGCAGATCGACACCACCCAGATCGGCCACAAGGGGCCCCGCCTGGGTTTGCGATTGCAGGAAGGACCAGACGGCATAGGTGATGAGTCCCATGTTTGCATCGGCGACGAGGGTCAGGGAATCTGGCTGAACGCGCAATTCTACCTGTGCCAGCCGTGTGGTCGTCAGGATATCATCGGCCTGGTGCATATGCGCTGTCTTGCCATAGGTCGTGGCCAGATAGCTGTGACTTCGCCGCTGAAATTCATCGGACGGGGATGTACCTTGTTGTCCGAAGAGCAGCGGAATCACCACACCCCATCCTGCATCCATCAGTTTCCGCAGTTGCGGCGAGGGTCGACGACAGAAGGCAGACCACGCGCCGCGGTCGGCCCATTGCCGCAGCAGCAGAAGCGTGCGATCTGCCTTTGTCGCCGGTGGCAGAAAACCGGCCGGCACACTGCTATCCTGCGAGAAGCGTCCATACGTGATGGTGTGCAGGCTACCTCGCTCTACCCGATAGCGATGCCGTGCAGGTTGGCTGCGGATGAGAAGGTCCTGTTTGTCTGGCAATTGCAGTTGCAATACGTCCGCCACCTCGACGGAGGTCGCCGGTTTTCGATGTAGGTCCTGCCACATATCAAACAGCTGTTTGGGTCGACGGATCGCGCCCTTGTAAGGCGGAATCGGTTTGTCGAAGACAAGCAAGCGCGAGCGCTCAGGCACCGGATTCGAAGCTTCGGCCACTTTCTCAGCCGCCCCGGAGCGATTCCCCTTCATCAGCCAGCGCACCATCCACGAGTACACCGCCTCGCGGGCCCCCTGATTGTAATTGTGTCCCTCATCCTGATAGAAGCCGTCGATCGCATCCTGCTTCTTGTAGAGCCCATAGAGATCTCTCATAGCGGGCAATTCGCGCTCGCGCATATGGTGCGTCCAGTCCCCCGTGCAGCCGAGCAGCAGCATCGGCCGCGGCGCAATCAGCCCGGCGTAATGCAGATTGCTGTAGCGCAGATGAAGACCAGGTGCATTCTCGCAGACACAGCCTCCCTGCATATGGCCTGAAAGCATGACCGCCGGGGCAACGACCTTCACCCGTTCATCGACTGCAGCGAGGAAGTAGGTCTGTGTGCCCCCACCTGACTCGCCCGTACAACCCACTCGACGCGGATCGATCTCCTTGCGCGACAGCAGATAGTCGAGCGCCTTGATCGAGTTGTTGAGCTGTAGACCAAACAGACTCAGGCCCAGCGTATTGGCGCGTTCCTTCTCTGGGCCACTCAGCAGTGAACGATGCGAGATCTGCTGCGTGTCCTCGTCGTAACCAATCATGGAATAGGCGAAGGAAGCGAAACCCAGCAGCGCACTGTTCATCGCTCGGTGCGGCACCGAATACTCAGCCAGGGGCGTCGTGCGCGCATTCATGGCGTGACCATGTGGGTGCAGGATCAGGGGCAGGCGGCCCTTGTGATTCTTCGGTCGGTACAGATTGCCGACCAGATACAGGCCAGGCAGTGTCTCAATACACAGGTTCTCTACAATGAGACCTTCGTGCTCGAAGCGTTCGACGATCCGACCTCGTGCCTTGAAGGCAGCCGTTTGCGCATTGAGGCCAGCGCACAACAAGAGGTGACGACGAATGCGAATGCGTTCCTTCTTCCATTCTGTCAGCGATGACCAGTCAGGCGGCGACATGGTGCTCTGATAATTGCGGAATTCGTACAGCCGCGCATCCGTATCTAGCATTTGATCAATGGACATGGTGACATCCTGGAATGGGGTGTTTGGCGCGAAGCCTAATTCACTTTTGAGCCGTCGCCAACTTGCACGGCGCGCGGCACGTCTGTGGCACGTGCGGCGCGAGAGTGTCTCGATTTGGGCGTACCAATGGTGGCTTGCCTGGGTTGCACGAGCATGACACATTCGCTGGCAATCATCATCCAATCCCTTTTCAACGCGGAGCGGATTCCGCGATATGGAGTCAAGCAGACCGATGGCGACGCACAATCCCTACATCACACCCAAGGTCTTCAAATTCTTCCGCGAGTTGAAGCAGAACAACGATCGTGAGTGGTTCGAAGCGAACAAGCAGCGCTATGAGGATGAGGTGCGAACACCGCTGCTGACATTCATCGATGACTTTGCCGAGCCACTTTACAAGATCAGTCCCCACTTCCGCGCTGATGCGCGCAAGGTGGGCGGTTCACTTTTCCGCCTCTTTCGCGACGTACGATTCTCGAAGGACAAGACTCCTTACAAGACGCATGCGGGTGTGCATTTCCGTCACGAGAATGCCAAGGATGCGCACGCCCCGGGTTTCTATTTGCACCTGGAACCGGGAGAGGTGTTTTTTGGCGCCGGTATCTGGCACCCGGAGACGGCCGTCGCCCGCCAGATTCGCGCCGCCATTGTTGAACATCCGGATCGGTGGAAGAAGGCGATGAAGAGTGCACCCTTTGCCAAACATGGCTATGCGCTGGTCGGAGAATCGCTCAAGCGGCCCCCGGCGGGTGTCGATGCCGACCACCCACTGTTGGAGGACTTGAAGCGCAAAGACTTCATCGCCATCGCCGCTTCAACCGAGAAACAGGTGTGCGCACCCGACTTTCCCGAGATCTTCGCCGAGCGCTGCAAATCGACGTCTGCCTTTGTGAAGTTTCTGAGTCAGGCGGTAGAGCAGCCGTTTTGATCACAAAAATCACCAGAGGCCCAGTCGATCTGGTCACTCCGAGCGACGGCGACAACTTTCGTTATGGCCTCGGGTTTCCCCTGCAGGTGGGACCGCGCCAGGCGGCCCTGCTGTGCAACCTGCGTACAGAGCAGATGCCCACGGGCGATTTCGAGAATGGCGCCGATGTCCTGTTGTTCGACGATGTCGATGTGATCTGTCACTCCGTTGCCGTACCGATCACCCGCAACGAGCGCAGCACCGATCCCGACACCGGTTCGTCGCGGATCGTCATCAAGTATCCCGTCGTCGGCGGCTTTGTTCCCTTCGGTGCCCGACGTGCCAATGGCATGGCGCACGCCTGCGCGGGTACGGGATTTGGCGTCAGTGAAGCCCTCGACTTTCCGATGCAGGCAGACGGCTCTTACAGCAAGGCAGACAAGACGGGGAGCATGATTCGTCGTGCCGTTGTGCATCAGTTCACCTACGATGGCACGACGTTCACAGCGCACGAAGATCGAACCGGTGACAATCTGCTCGCCGTCCCTGAATCTGACTGGATCGTATACGTCAATGGTCTGCACACAGCCATTGCTGATGGCGAAGATCTATTGTATCCGGCATGTGCCACGACAGGGGATGCATCCCTTTGTAATCCGACACCAACGGCAGCCGGTGTCTCCCGCTGGCAGTTCAGACACGACCGCTGGCAGCTGAGTCACTTCGAGCCTGTGTCGATGAGTCGACGAGCAGATGAACCACGGATTCTGTATGGTGAAGCGCTCCAGCTGACCGCGAGTGAACCCAGTCTCATCCGCGACATCGATGGCTCCCTGCTCTTCACGGCTCGATTGTCTGGTGATGAGGTCGAGGATCATACCGTGCGAGTCTGGCAATCGCAGGATGGCGGCAAGCGCTGGGTCGTCGTCATCGATCAGACCCAGGCTCGAGGTCAGGCACCCATCACCCTCAACCGGGCGGCAGACGGCACACCCTACCTGGCCGCCAATGTCCACGGCCGCGAGCGGGATCTTCTGTGGTTATGGCCTCTGGATGAGCAACGGACCGGTTTGTTGCAGGGGCTCGAGATTCGTGAGGCCCTTGAGGAATTCGGTCCACCCCCCACCGGGCCCGTGTGGTTCATGGATCATCCCACGGCGGTTACACTACGTTTGGCCAAAGGCGAGTGGCACCATGTGCTGGTCTATCGATTGATGGATCGTGGCGAACACGCAGGCGCCGCGCCACCGGCCCAGACCGGGATGTATGTGGAGGAAGTGACCTCGACGGGACCCGTGATCCCGGAGTGGCATTTCGAAGACTAACCAAGCATCGCTAGCGCCGACGCCAATTCATCGACGCTGGCCACAGCCACCAGGGCGGTGTTCACGTTCTGATTCTTCAGCACCCATGCAACGGCGGGCCCCGTCTGTGCAACTTGTTCACCCGGCTGTGCCAGTTCGTGCCAGGGACCGGCGCTGAAGGAATAGACCAAATCGATCTCTTGTCTCATGCTCTCTCCCAGTGGCGACAACTGCATGAGTGTCTCGCCCGTGGCCGTCGTCCAGTCTGTCGTGTTCTTGTGTGACCAACTCAGATACTGGCCGCCCAGAGCCTTCATAATCAGCACACCCTTGCCTTGTTCGGCGGCAAGCGCGATGCCCGGCTCCTGGCCACGACAGACGTAGTTGTAGATCACCAGATCTGCATCTGCTTCCGGTTCAGGGCCACTCAGGTAGGCTTGTTGATCGGCCGCGAAGTGGCGGATCGTACACAGCGCGCGAATCTTGCCCATGCTCTTGAGATCCTCGATACACCGACGTAGTGCCTCATCCGCCATGAAGGCGTAGTGATGGACGCGAAGAATGTCGATCGCTTCGCGTTTCACATTCGCCAGGTGTTTGTCGATGGTGGCCTCAAGGTCCTGGGCGGTGGGCGCCCCTACCTTGAGCGAGAAGTGGCGGTCGTCGCTCGCCCCCTTCAACTCATCGGGAATGTGCACCTCGTCACCATACCCCATGTCGAACAAATTGACGCCCATTTCGGCGGCCCGCAAATAGATCTTGCGTTTTTCTTCGGCCGGTGGATGAGCCGTCTCGCCCTCCCAATAGTGCGCCAGCAGGCCTCCAAGTCCGACGACACTCAGATGCATTCCAGTTCGGCCGAATTGTCGATACTCCATGCGGCTCATCCTCCCAATTCGACGCCCGGCCACTGGTCGTCACGGGCCGTGATATCGACGGTGATCCCGTCCGGATCTTCCACTTTGAAGGCGCCCTCTTCGATGCTTTTCGCGTCGACGGGAATCTTGCCCGCCAAACCATCGGAGAAGATCTCGTACCCCATCTCCAGAAGACGGGACGCAGCGGCTTCCAGATCACGCACACGCACGCCGATATGCAAGTAGTCGAGCATGCCGCTCACATGGGGTGGACGCGAGGGGCCATCATGTTGGAAAATGCGAAAGTTGTGGTAGCCGTCACTCAGATCGAAACTGCCATCGCGGCTAGCCACAACGGGGATGCCCATACCGTCACGCCAGAATCGAATGGTCGTCTCGAGATCACTGGCGCGGATACCAACGTGCACTAGAGTGGGAGACAAGGTGAGCTCCTCCTTTTGAGGGTATCGTGTTTCGGGTGCTCTGGGGACTGGTTATTCCCGCCAGGCAGGCTGCGTGACGTGCACCATATAGGCACGCTCCGGCACGGTGATCACCACCTTGCTGCCTTTCTCGATGTAGCCAAGGTCACCGGCACGAAAGGTCACACTCTCCTCTCCATCCTCCTGCAGATCGAGCGACCCATCAAGCATGTAAAACACCTCATTGTATTCGAAGGTCCATTCGAGCCGGCTCGCGGCCACGTACTCGGTAAAACCCGCCGATAGACAATCCTGGGCACCGATGATGGGATCCGATACCTGTACGGAGGCACCCGGAGCGTCGAAGGTCTTAAGCTGTCGTTGGTTGGACGGCACAATACGGATCATCTGTTTTTCCTGAGTCGATTTACGATTCTGCGTCAAGCGACGGATGCTGACGGACACCACCGTCGAAGGCGTGGCGCGTCCAGGACCTGTGCGGCCAATCATCGAAACTGTGAGGGATGTAGTGATTCGCCAAGACATGGCGAGCGGAGCCTGACTCGACGATTGGCCCACCATAGTGAACGAGTCGACCGTCGAAGAACACGACACTGCCCTTGCTCACTCTGACCGGTACCTCGGGCAGATCATTGTGTTTGGCCAACTCGTCAACGGCAGCATTGTAGTCTTGGCCTTCGAACTGGCCGCCTGCCTCGAAGTCGGCTTTGGTCAGCAGACGTTTCTTGTGAGAACCAGCCTGCACGTAGATCGTGCCATTGGCCTCGTCGATGTCCATAAAGGCAAGCCAGGCAGAAATACAGGCTGGCAGGTAATACTGATCCTGATGTCGACCTTGCTCTGATCCTTCCCAGAAATACATGGTCTGAATCCCCTCGGCTTCGTCGCCGTCAAAGCAATCACGCAGCGGTCCTCGCAGCTGCGGCAGCACGAGATACTGGCGTGCGAGTGGATCATAGCTGTGCTGATTGTGCGTCCTGCCGCGTTCGCCAACTTTGCGCGGTGGGAAACCTTCCAGCTCCTTGCTGCCATCGGCAAGCTGCACCATGTGGTCGACGAACTGATCGCACTCAGCACCAGAGAGCACGCCCTCAATGGCAACAAAACCTGCCTCGTCGTACTCCGCCTTCTGCTGCTTGTTCAAGCCTTCCATTCAGCGTTTCACCGGTGGTGTCTCTCGATTTGTCGAAATCATCTCCGTGTCCCACAGGCGCGAAAATTTGAGTGCCCGCGGACAGTGTGGGTAGGCCTCCTCCACCTTGATGAGCAGCCCTTGCTGTAGTGCCGCGTTGTCATCGGCATCAAAGACGTTCAGATCCATTCCACGCTCACGCAGGTCGTCTTCACTCACAACCTCGGCCTGACCGTTGACACGTGCTGTGGTATCCATGCCGGGAATGAAGAACACCAGACCCACACGGGGATTGCTATCGATGTTGTGGTAGGATTGAAACAGATTGTTGCCACGGACATCGGGCAGCAGCAGATGCCGCTCGTCGATGATAGTTGCGAACCCAGGCGTACCGCCCTTGGGAGACGCGTCGCAGTTGCCATCACCGTCGGCTGAGGCCATCACCGCAAAGGGAGCATGACGAATGAAGTTCTGCACAAATTCGTCGAGATGATCGACGACTTTGGTGCGCGCTCGTTCGCCGGGTGTGCCAAAAACCTCTTGATAACGATTTGTCGGTGCGACGTCAGTCATCTACTGCTCCTCGTCTTCAGATGTAGGCTCTTGAGATAGGGTTGCGTGGCCCGTTGGGCAAGTTTGCCAACGGCGAGTGCCACCTCGCTGCCTCAACCCGAGCAGGGGAGATCCTTTGGTCGATTCGTCGTCGCGCCCTGGACCGCGCCCTGATACTCGGTCATTTTGGCACCCAATCCAATAGGAGATTGAGCAATGAGCGATGATCGAATACGAGTGGGTGTGATCGGTGTCGGCCGTGGGCGTTCCTTCGCCGGTGGCGCATCAGATACGGTGGGTATGAAGCTCGTCGCCCTCTGTGATCAGTGGGAAGAGAAACTCACCGAGGCAGGTGAACAGTTCGGCGTCGCCACGTACACAGACTACGACGAGTTCCTGCAGCACGATATGGATGCCGTCATCCTCGCCAACTACTTCCACGAGCACGCGCCCTTCGCCATCAAGGCCTTGCGTGCCGGCAAACATGTGATGAGTGAAACCGCTGCCAACACCACCCTCGCTGAGGGTGTGGAATTGTGCCGAGTCGTCGAGGAGACGGGCCTGATCTACATGTTCGCCGAGAACTATCCCTATACCATGTTCAACCAGGAGATGCGGCGCGTCTACCGCACGGGAGAGATCGGGACAGTGACCTACGCCGAGGGTGAATACAATCACCCCATGTCGCCCGACGATCAACTGCGGATCGCTCCCGGCCACCGGCATTGGCGCAACTGGATTCCATCCACCTACTACTGTACCCACGCCCTGGCGCCGCTGATGTATATCACCGACACCATGCCGAAGCGCATCAACGCGCTGTCGATCTCGTGTCCTTCGACAGAGCAGCAAGTAGCAGCCGTTGGTGACCCAGGCTCTGTGATTCTATGCCGCATGGACAATGATGCCGTCTTTCGCCTCTTCGGGCTCGTTTTGCCCGGACACAGCAATTGGTATCGGCTCCATGGCGACCAGGGTGCCATGGAGATCACACGCGGCGGCGGCTACTACGGTCCGGGGCAGGTGCGGATCTGGCACGAAGACTGGAACATGCCCGAGGGAGCAGAGACCGAACGGGTCTACACGCCCGAATGGCCGGAACACGGTGAGTTGGCATCCCAAGCCGGGCACGGTGGTGGAGATTTTTGGACACCCTTCCACTTCGCCAATGCCATTCGCTCAGGTGAACCACCCTTTCTTGATGTGTATCGTGGGGTGGCCATGCCCTGTGTAGGAATCGTCGCCTGGAGGAGCGCCCTCGAGGAGGGAGTCCCTCTCGACATGCCCGATTTCCACGACGAATCGAATCGCAAAGTCTACGAAGACGATCACTGGTCACCATGGCCGCAGGACGCGGGGCCCGGCCAGCCGCCGCCGAGCATCCACGGCTTTCGCGATCCCCATCCCACGGGACTTGCCCGCGGTCGTAAGGTGTGGAGGGAGATGGGCCACACGGGCGAGGATGCCTGAACCGGCACACCAAGCAGCGGTGTCGTACCTCCTACTTGCCCTTGCCTGAGTTGCCGAAGACAAGGCTTGCCACTGGCCAGGCCATCGTACTGGCGACGCTGCATAGCGGGCAAGATGCAGACGAGGTTGGGACGATCCGGCACGATCTTCATGCTTCCACTCCCCATCGATCTGCCACTTCACGTGTCATACGTGCCAGTTCCTCCGGCGACTCGTCATTGCGCGGCACAATCACTTCGAAAGTCCACAGCCCCGAATAGGCAACCGCATCAAGGGCTTGTCGAATCTCTTCCCAGTTCAGCCCCCCTTGACCCGGCACCCAGTGATTGTCCTGCGGATCCTGCGCATCGACATCCTGCAGGTGTGTTCCCCACAAGCGTGAACCAGCAATGTGAATCTCTGCTGCAGGATCGTCGCCCGAGGTCCAGGCATGGCCCGTATCGACGACGAGTCCCACTGCATCCTCCGGATATGGATCCACGAGAGGCCGCAGTTCCCGCATGTGGAGGAAAGGATAGCTGCAGTGATAGGGCAGATTTTCTAACAGCATGCGCACACCCACCGCTTGCGCAACAGGAACCAACTCGTCGAGCGATCGTCGCGTCGCATCTGTGATGATCTGGTGCAGTTCAGGGCGTTGGGGATCAGGTACGAAGATGGGATTCGGCACGGGGTGGATCACCAGACCTTTGGCCCCGATGGCGGCGGCAAAGTGCAAATACTGTGTCATGACGGCCATTTTTTCGCGACGCCAGCCTTCTTCGGGTGCACCCAGAACGTTCTCCCGCATGGGTGCATGGACAGTCCCTACGCTGAGACCGCAGTCCGTCAGCAGGGCCTTGAACGCGTCTGTTTCACTGCCCTCCAGTGGGGTCGCGGCATGAGGTGGCTGGCTGGAGATTTCGATATTGCCAAAGCCCGCCGTGGCGATGGCTCGCAAGGCGCCAGCAAGGTCTCTGTCCTTGAAGCCCACGGTGCTGTAACTGATTTGTGCCAAGAGGTTACCATTCTGGTGGCGAGGAAGTCTCCCGGGAATCATGGTCATTTTTCCTGTCCCTGTGCAAGCGGGGCTCTTTGGAGTGCCCCATCGGAATGCTATGTTACGGTCCTCGTCGGGCGAAGGACCCACCATCCCCCTTGACGTGGCTGACGATTTTGGCGCTCAGAAGCCGACCTCACCAGGCGGACCATTCCGACCACAGATCGCGGCACCCCTGACCTCACGGATGTCGAACTCGTCGTCCGTTACTAGAAGACCTCCGCTACTGAAAGAGACTGATTTGAAACTCGGTGAAATGACCTGGCCAGAAGTGAAGGCCCTCGATAAGACCAACGTGGTGCCCGTTTACCCCATTGCCTCTTTCGAGCAGCACGGGCCGCATCTGCCTTTCCTCACAGACACGATGGAAACGGATGAGATCGTCAACCGCCTCAATACACGCATTCCCGACGAGGTAATCTGTCTGCCTACGCAGTGGCTGGGGTATTCCTTCCACCATATGCGCTTCGGTGGCAGCATCACAGCGACCTCTGATACTCACATCAATGTCATCGCGGAAACCGTCGGCTGCCTGATCACTGCTGGATTCTCCCGGCTGCTCATCGTCAATGGGCACGGAGGCAACGAGGCCGACATGGCCGTGGCCCTGCAGAAGATCAAAGAGGTCCATGAGGATTCGAAGGTCTTTGCCACGTCCCACTGGCGCCTGGTAGGGCCTCAGCTCGACGCCATCAAGGAAGCGGGCCCTCTGGGATCAGGACATGCGGGTGAGATGGAGACATCGATGATGCTCGTGATTCGTCCAGATTTGGTGAAGGCGGAACGACCAGATCTGGATGGGATTCATCCAGAATCAGCCTATGGTGGAGTCGTGTCTCAGTTTCAGCGTATGGATGAACGCACACGGGTTGGCGTCCATGGAGACCCAACCTTCGGCACGGCTGAGAAGGGCGAACGCATGCTGGAGGCCATCGTCGATGGCCTCGTCGACGTAGTCCACGACATTCAGAGCGGACAGTTATGAGAAAGCAACGCACCATCTATTTCAATGATGCTCGTCACTACTATCTGTTCGTTTTCGAACCACCTATGCGAATGGAAGACGCCTGGGTGCCAATCGATGAGGTCGCTGGGACGGCAATCGACACCATCGTCTACGGTGTCTCCCGTGCGGATGGTCTATTCTATCCCACAAATGTCGGTCTCGAATGGGGCTCCGATCGCAAACCCTTCGGCAATGCCTACGAATGGCGCTGCTGGGAGAACATGCAGAGTCTGAAGGCCCGCGACCTCGATCCGCTGCAAGTTCTCATTGATCGCGCCCACGAGAAAGGCATGGAGTTTTTCTCCAGTCTGCGGCTGGGTGCCTACGGCGGTATGAACCCGGAACACAGTGTCGCCAATGGCGGACGCGGCTTCATGCACCGCGAGGTAAGAGACCACATCTCTGCGATTGTCGATGAACTCGCCAATCGCTATGACGCCGATGGACTCGAATTGGACTTTGCCGCCTCACCGGGAGGGTGCCCCTTCTGCCTGAATCCTGACGAAGCGCCGCAAAACGCACAGGTCCTCACCGACTTCGTGGCCGATGCATCGACCACAGTCAGAGGGCGCGATGGCAAGCCCGGTATTCTGGGTGCCCGCGTCTACCCGACACCCGAGCTGAATCAGCGCGCCGGACTCGACGTCGATACGTGGCTGGCCGAGGGCCTCGTCGACTTCGTCATCCCCATGGCGTACTCCTGTTTTGTCCTGGACGCACAGATGCCCATCGACTGGATCGTGAAGGCCGCCCACGACAATGATATCTCCGTTTATGGTATGCTACAGCCGTACTATCAGGATGGTCGACATCCCAATACCAAGGTCGAGCATGCGACGCCGCAAATGATGCGAGCAGCGGCGGCCAATTTCTGGCAGGCCGATGTGGACGGCCTGTACACGTGGTTTATGAATTGGCCCATAGAGGACGGCGAACGGCGAACATTGTCCTTCATGGGTGACCGAGAACTGACAAAGGAGGGGGACAAACACTATTTCCTGCGGCAGCGACCAGAGAGCGAGGAAAGCTTTGTCTATGAAGCGGCGCTCCCTGTGACAATCCCAGAGGCAGATCCGCGGCAGGCATACGACGTAGAATTCACGATCGCCGATGACCCCGACAATCAACAGATCCGACGACTGACCCTCAGAATCAATGTGGGCGAACTCGTGGGGCAGGATCAGTTCAGCGTCAGCCTCAATGGGGCATCACTTGCGTCAGAGGCGTGCCGTCGAACGCCACGCTGGCATGCCGCCTATACCGGTCAGTGGCTCGAGTATGACCTCGTCGGCGTGCGACCACGTCAGGGAGCCAATACCCTGCAATTTGTCTTGAGTGAGAGACCGAAAGACTTTGATGGTGCCATCACGATTGATGATGTGGAATTGATTGTCGAGTACGGCGTGTTTCCCACTGGATGACAGCAAAGTGAATGTCCTCTTCATCCTCACGGATCAGTTTCGCTTTGACTGTCTTGGCGGGCTCGGTCACCCCGTCGTGCGCACGCCGAATCTGGATGCCCTCGCCACCGACTCGACCCTGTTCACCAATACCTGGTGCGCCACCATGGCCTGTGCTCCTGCACGGGCCTCGATCTTCACAGGATACTATGCGGATACGCATGGTATGGGCGGCAATCAGACCGTCCTGGATCCACCAGATCGAAAGGTGTTGCCCGAATATCTTGCCGATGCGGGCTACGACACGGCGCTGGTGGGCAAGCTCCACCTCAAACCGATGGAACGGGCATTCGGGTTCCGCCATCTGCAGCGCCACGACGCGCCCTACACCAACTACAGTGCAGAGGAAGCCGACGACTCTGCCTACATCCGCTATCTGGGCGAGACGGCCTTTCAACACGATCCGGATGAAGCAGTCCACCGGTTCACCGAGGATGAGGCCTGTCAGCACACAGATGAAGAGCGCTTCATGCTCGGCAGTGGCTTCCTGGACGCCGAACATCACGAGGTGAGTTGGGCGGTCCGCGAGTCGATCCAGTATCTGCGGCATGAGCGCGACACAGACAAGCCATTCTTCCTCAATTGTTCCATCTTCGGCCCCCATCAGCCCTATCTGTGTCCCCCTCCATGGGACCAACTCTATCCGCCAGAAACCATCCCTCTACCAACCGATTTTCACTACGGTGTAGAGGACAAGCCGATCTTCATGGACTCGCCGCAGATGGACTGGTTGGCGCGACGTGACAGCCTGGGATGGAACGAGGCGACCTATCAGCGACTGTTGTCCGCCTACTATGGCTATGTGTCGATGATCGACGAAGGCGTCGGGCAGTTGATGACGGCCCTGCGCGAAGAGGGTCTCTTCGACGAAACACTCATCGTCTTCAGTGCCGACCACGGTGAATTCGGCGGTCAGTTTCGTGCCTTCTACAAGGGGCTACCCTACGAGGCTTCGTGCCATGTACCGCTGATCATCCGTGATCCGGGAGTATCGGGCGGTCAGCGCTGCAGCCAGAATACGAGCAATATTGATCTGTTCTCGACGATCTTGAACACCGCCGGAGTAGATCCACCTCACGACATCGAATCGCGTGATCTGACAAATCTGGTCAGAGGCGACGAATCCGCCTGGGACAATCGCACGGGTTGGAAGAAGGGCAATCAGTCCTTCCTCGTTCGCGATGGCAGCAAACTCGTGCGCGGAAATGTTGGCGGTCACGTGGTGTACGAGCTCTATGATCTGGCCGTCGATCCACTTGAGGAACGAAATCTCGTAGACGATGCGGATCAGAGCGCAACGATTGACGCCTTGCGTCAGGAGTTGGACACATGGCATCAGGACCAGGATGACAAGTCACGTGCCAGCGTCGCGCCATGAGGACTCTTCACATTCAACGCATGCTCAAGGAGACAAGCCGTGACCCCAGCGGATGAGGTCCAACGCCAACCGTTGCTGTTCAAACAGAGTCAGCTGGACTGGGTCGACGTGGACAACATCGACCTGCCTCGTACCAACGCTGATGGCGAAGCCGTCATCGATCCGACCCCGCAGCAGCGGTATCTGTTCGACACACAAGGTTGGCTATTGATACCCGGCCTTCTCGACCCTGATGAGATCGAGCAGATGCGTGCCTATTGCCAACGCCTGCACGCAGACCCGGATTCGGTGCAGGAATCGCAGCGTTCCCCCATTGCGGGTCCGCTGGAGAAACTGACCGACCATCCCTTCATCGTGGGCTTTATGAATGAGTTTCTCGCGCATCCCGACCTCACGAGCCAGGACTGTTATGGCTTTCGCATGGAGTCGACGTCCCTGTGTGTTCGCTCTCAGGGTGAGGGCCGCTTCGGACCACACAATGGCAGTGGTCTATGGCGTATGCCGGGAGATTCCCATCACTATCGCTGCGTCCCCGGCAAGGCACGCAGCGGACTGACCTGCGTCGTCTGGGAGCTGAATGAAGTGAAGCACGGCGGCGGCGGGACCCTGCTGGTGAATGGCAGCCACAAGGCCGCCTTCCTGCCACCTGTTCAGGATCCAGACTCGCCACTGTGGACGACCTATTCATGCCCAGCGGGTTCGCTGCTGTTATTCTGCGAAGGCACGACCCACTCCACGGCTCCCTGGACGAGCAGCGAGCGAGATCGGATCGCCATCTTCAGTCGCTATAACTACGTCAACAGCAAGTGGCACAAGTGGCAGCCCCATCCGCAACTTCTGGCCTCCATGCCACCGAAACGACAGACCCTCTTTCGACCCGTTCACGTGGAAGGGAATCTCGTCGATACCGTGTAGTCACCCCATGGTTTTACCCACAGTCCATCTGCTGACCTGACATCACCGGAGCCACTCATGCTGAAGGCAGTCAAAGATCTGACCTACACGATTCTCCTTGTCGACGACATGGAGGCGATGAAGGAATTCTACCGCACCCTCTTCCCCTTCGAGGTTCGTGGCGAACACGAAGACGGACTCAGTTTCAAACCACCAGGCAGTACACTTTTTTCTCTGCGCAAACGCACGCGAGACTATGACGGCAAGGGACCTCGGCATGATGCCCCGGGAGTGCAGTTGGCCTTTCGCGTCGAGCCTGATGAAGTTGAAGAGTGTTACCAGATCTTGTTGAAGCATGGCGTCAAGATCGCCGAACCGGTCACGGACCAGCCGCGACGACACCGCACCATCTATTTCTACGATCCAGACCACAACTTGCTGGAGATCTACGCCGAGATATAGGCGATCAAACGATTCCTGACAGGAGTGGACCTGTCTCGAAATGATCCATATTGGTCTCGCCGAGAGCAGCCCTCTCGCTCTCGAGCCACAGCGTGATCAAGACATCGATGAGATCTGTCGCTGGATCGAAAATGCCGGTAAGTCGGGTCTGCGTGGACTGAACTACAACTTCTCTACTGTGGGATATGCACGAACCGAGACACGTTATGGCCGGAGCGGCTCCGGATACAGCTCCTTCAAGCTCAGCAAGGTATAACAATGACGAACCACACAAGGGCGGCAACGTCGATCGCGACGAGATCTTCGCGCGCATCTTCCACCGCAAAGGCGATCCCTACATGCTGATGCCCGACCATGCACCGTCTCATCCGGATGACAAACATCCACCGGGTGTGTCGGTTCGAGTGAGCCAGGGCTGGGCCGTCCCCACACCATGACACAGCGCATGACAGATGCCGAGAAGTATCTCATGGATGTTCATGGCTACCTCGTGATCAAGCAGGCACTGACAGCAACTGAGGTCGACGCCGCGAATGCGGCGATCGACGCACACGCCCACGAGATTTCGATTCGCCCGAGGGACCTGGCAAATGACTCACAGACACTGGGTGGCAGCACAGGGCGTGGCGATCTGGGCGGCATGCTCAGCTGGGACCCGCCGCATTGCGATCCCTTCCGCAATATGATGGTGCACACTCGCCTGACACCCTGTCTGGAGGAACTACTCGGACCGGGATTCCGCCTGGAAGGAATGAGCGTCATCACCATGAATGAGGGCGCCGAAGGATTCTGGTTCCATGAAGGGGGTGAACCCTTCGATCGTTCGCGTGGTTATCTCTATCGCAATGGCCGCATGTTCGCGGGGATGACGAACATCGCCGTGCAGCTGTCCGACGTGGGCGCCGACGATGGCGGCTTCGCCTGCCTGCCCGGCAGTCATCGCGCCAACTTTCCTTGCCCCGACGACATTCGGCTCTTCGAGTCGGCGCAGGACCGCTTCGTGCAAATCCCGGCGCAAGCAGGGGATGCCATTGTGTTTGTGGAATGTCTGATGCACGGCACACTGCCATGGCGCGCGACACATCAGCGGCGCTCCGTCATCATGCGCTATAACAACGGTGTCTCATCTGAAAGTGTGATGGGAACGTGGACCCCCCCCGCGTGGGTTGAGGATCTCACAGAAGCGCAAAAAGCGGTGATCACCCAACCCCACTACCGTGGCGAAGACAAGGGGTCGGCTCTCTACCGACCCAAGTAGTGGGAATTCGTCGCCAACGCGCGACACGCATCGCTAGCGCTGCCCTCAGCTCCGATCGAACAGGCGCGTCTGCGCCGTGCCACCCATGATGAGCGCTTTGTCCTTTTCGCTCAGGTCAGGTAGCTGCGTATCGATGACGCGCGTCAGATTGCCGTAGCCAGGCTCCTCCAGAATCCAGGGCGAATCTGTCGCCCACATGAGCCGATCTGCGCCGAAGGATCTCAGCAGCGCCCCATGCCACCCTGCCAGATCTGCATAGGGGAAGGGCTCCTTCGAGAAAGCGTATTGCCCCGATAGTTTCACACACACATTCGGATACTGGTGCAGCCCCATCGTGTTATAGCGCGTCACGGGTGGAATCGGTAGCTCGAGGTGTGGTCGTCCCTTGTCATCGTAACTGAAGGATCCCTCACCTGGACAGAAGGCCATGTGGTTGAAGACCACGGTCAGTTCAGGGAAGGCATCCAGCAGAAAGGGCACACAGTGATTCTCCGCCGCCGGCGGATAGAGCCAGATGACATAGTCGTTCTCGGCAGCATGTTTCCAGATCTTGTAGGTATCGAAGGTTCGTACATCAATCGGCGCGAGGGGATCCCGCTCTCCACCGATCGAAAACAGACGAAAGCCGATGACCCCTCCTTCCCCCACGAGTCGATCCATCTGCTCCTCAGGATGCGCAGGATCTGCAACGAGTCCAATCCCGCGGAAACGATCGGGGTATGTCTTGAGACAATGCAGTAGATAGGCATGCTGCTCGAAAGCAGAACCACCGATCTGCACGAGATTTGCCTTCTCGACACCACTGTCCTCCATCTGCTGCAGCAGTTGCTCTGCTGTCGCCTCCGTCTCTGCCGGCGTGATCTCGTCGACGTCACGCGGAAACTGCGAGGAAACCTTGGCAAAGACATGTACATGAGCATCGATCATCGTCAGCTGGCCTCCGCCCGCATGGGATCGAGGCCGAACAACCGTCGTCTCTCGGGTGTTGTCATGCGGTCGGCAGTGGCAGCGTAGCGATCGGAGGCAACCCGACCTTCAGTCCACTGTTCGTAAATCAGGATAATCGACTTCCTCGGCGATGTGGTCTTGTTCACCATCGACGTATGCCATCCATAGGAGTTGAAGAGGATCGCATCTCCCGCTTTTCCCGGGAACGTCTTGTGCCCCGGCATCGCCTCGTATAACCGCGGTTTCGGGCAGGGGCCTGCATCTGGCTTGTGGCTTCCCGGAACGAAGGCGAAGACCCCACCATCCGCAGGCACATCCTCAACATAGACCTGCACCTTCATGTGCAGCGGATTTGTCTGCGGCACATCGGCATGCCAGCCAACATAACTGATGGGCTGCGCCGGCAGCGTCCGCACCTGCGACCCAATCAGTATCAGCTCCTGATCGGCAAAATCCATGAGATAGGGATACCACGCTGGGCAATCGATCAAGTCGATGAATGCATCGTCGCGCACGAGAGGATTGGGGATATCGAAATGCGCTGCCGACGTGGTACCACGGGCAATGCCATCGAGCCAGTCGCTCTTGCAGTCATCCACCGCACGATCGAAGGCTCCCTGCAGACGCCCTAGCTCAACACCGCAAAGGGCACCTTCGAACATGAGATACCCGTGCTCCTGCCAGAAAGAACGCTCTTGCGTTGTTGGACTCACAGATCAACTCGCTTTCGTCTACCATGCTCACCTTGGAATTACGATATGCACGGTAAGGCAACATCCGGGGTTCAGGCAAGTCTGGAGACTCACAGGCAGCAACGAAATCCGACGGCTATTGCTGCAATTGTTGAGACAACGAGGTCAGTCGTGCTCGAATCGTGGCAAAACTCTCAAGAGCACTCTCCAACTCAAGCTTTGCCTGCCGAGACTTACTCTGTTCAAGAGCTTCACGTACCAGTGCTCGTGCCTCGTCCAGCCGCCGCTGGCCTTGTAAGGCCAGCGCGATCCAGTAATTACACTCTACCTGGTAACCGACGGCTTGGGCAAGCAGTCTTGTCCGGAGCCCACGGAAGATCTCTTCCACCTCGACCCAATTGCCTTGTCGTGCCAGCAGACGACCACGCATATACCTCGATCCATTGGTTGGCGGATCGATGCGATCCATGACCTGGCTATTGACGGCCAGCGCTGCGTCGATCTGGTCGGCATCGTACAGCGACAGGGCAAGACCATGCATAGCACCGTGGCGGATGTAGCGACCGTGACGTGAGGCAAGCTCCATCTGGCGCAACCCGAGATCCCGTTTGTCCGGCATCCAGAACGCGACAGCGCGAATGAAACCGGAACGTGCCGTGCGCCAATAGTGATAGGCACCCAGGGCGAAGTAGACATCGTAGAGTTTCGGATCGCCCGCCAGTGCCCGACGCAGGTGCTCGTTGCTACGCTTGCTGTCGAGGAAAGCGCCAACCCAGTTGTGGCGACAAAACCGTGCCATCGCACGGTAGCCATAGGCGGAACCGACGTGAAAACTCAGCCAGGGATCGTCACTTGTCTTCAACAGACGAGTGCCGATGTCGATGGCCTGTTTCACATTCTCATCCACCTGTGACTCGTAGTCACTGAGGCGATAGCTCTGCATCCAATTGACGTAGGCAACCGCTGTATTGAGGAAGGGGGCGGGGTGGTCAGGAAAAGCGGCTCGCAGGCTGTCGCACAGTGCCCACGCATCATCGTAACGACCGACATCGGAGAGATATCCGATTCGACGCGTCACTTCATCGAAGCGTGGATCAGCCGTTGCGATCTCCCCCGCTGCAGGCGAAGGCAGCTCGCCGGCGTCACACACAACGGGGAGCACCAAAGCAAAGAGCGCGATCAAATGATGGATACGATTCATAGTCACCCTTTCAATGCGTCCCCTGTCGAGATTCACCCTTGCGCAACCGGTCACGACCACCCAACCTTGGTCCACCTGAGAAACGCAGCCCTCTGGGAGCCATCGGCATCATGATCATCGACGTTCACGCCCACGTTTTCACCCGGCCGATTCTTGTGAAGGCCAATGGCCTGACATTTCTCAGTGCAGAGGATCAGATCCGACGCATGGACGAAAAGGGCATCGACATGGCTGTCATCCTCCCTCTTAACTCAGCCGATGGGCCAGCGGAACGACAAAGCATGGGAGAAGTCCTCAACATCTGTGAGGCCTTTCCTGGTCGTTTCATCCCATATTGTGAAATCGACCCACGTCGTCACGACTGGCACACAGTAGAGCATTTCTATGCGGGGCTGTCCCAATACAAGGACGTGGGTTTCAAAGGTTTTGGCGAACTCACGACACGGTTGCCCTTCGACGACCCCAAAATGATGGCGCTCTTTGGCGCGCTTGAGAAGCTCGAGCTACCCGTCACCTTCCACACCTGCCTCGCACAGAAACCGACATACGGAGTAATCGACGACCTCGGGCTGCCTCGATTTGAGCAGGTCTTACAGACCTTTCCTGACCTGGTTTTCTTTGGCCATTCAGCCTCGTTCTGGAGTGAGATCGGTGGCGACCTGACCGTGGAGACAAAGGAGGGATACCCTAAGGGGCCCGTTGTAGAGGGTGGTGCCGTCGTCCGTCTGCTGCGTGAATATCCACAATTGAATGGTGACATCTCGGCGGGGTCTGGATTCAATGCCCTCGAGCGCGACCCTGAATTTTCCTGGGCCTTCATCGACGAATTTCAGGATCGGCTGCTGCTGGGCCTCGACCATACGGATGTGGAGCTCGACTTCCAACACATCGAATGGCTGACGCAGGCTCGCGATGATGGCCACATCACCACTGCGGCACTTGAAAAAATTCTATGGAAAAATGCCAATCGTTTGATCCGCCTCGGACTCGAAGACTGACCATTCACTGCCTCGATCCAAGTTCCCTGAGAGAGCCGTCTAAACGCGAAAGTTGATGATGAGAAAAAGCAAGGTTCTGGAAAAGATTCGCGCCGGCAAATGTGCCCGTTTCTGCGCCATGGGTCACTATCTCCCGTTCTATGTCCGCTATGCCGCCCATCACAATTTCGACGGCATCTGGCTCGATCTTGAACATCGAGCCATGGATCAACGGGAGATCCAAAGTGTCTTGTCCATGTGTCATCAGCACGATATTGACGCCATGGTACGGGCCCCGACGCAGGAGCGTACAAAGCTCTATCGCTACTACGAGGATGGCGCTAGCGGTCTATTGATGCCACTTGTGGATGATGTGAATGAAGCTCGGGCGATAGCGCGATCCGTGAAGTTTCCGCCCATTGGCAATCGCGGCATCGACGGGGCAGGCCTCGATGCCGACTATGCTCTCGACGTCGACAACTTCACAGACAATGCCAATGCGGAGACCTTCGTCATTCTGCAGATCGAGACGCTGAACGCCCTGCAGCAAGCCGACGAGATCGCCGGCGTCGAGGGTATTGATGGTATCTTCGTCGGCCCCGCTGATCTGAGTCTGCGCCTCGGCCTAACCGAAGGAGCCCCGAGCCTTCACGAAGCGATTCAGCAGGTAGCCGATGCCGCCGCCCGTCAGGGCAAAGCCTGGGGCATTGCCGGCGGCGGCGTGGAGGAGTGGAAGCAATACCGCCAGATGGGAGCTCAATTGCTGATCGGTGCCGGTGACTTCGCGCTCAGAGATGTGTTGGAAGAGGCGAAGAAGAGTATGGACGCCGCCCTGGGAGAGTAGTCTTCGCAGATCCTTTGCCCGGGCATGTATCACCCGCTGCAATATTTGGTGGCCGCACCCGACGAAATGGGTGCGGCCATTCTTTTTATGCGAGACGAAGCTCAGCCAGATAAACGTGGCACGGCGCAATGCCTCGACCGCTGCCCTCATGGCTGGAATAGTAGGATAGCAACCCTCGCCCCTCACCAAGGTCAACGAATCCTGGGTAGGAGTTGTCACCACCACTTGGCAACTCTGCCACCTCGTGCAAGCGATCGTCCTTTAGCCAGTACAGACTCGTCACGGGATGATCCGGGTCTAACATCTTGCGGCCCGCCACGAGATGTCGCTCTCCCCAGCGAACCAGTAGTGGCCCGCCCACGTTGCGGTCCAGTTCGACATGCTCAAAGTGATCGTAGGGAGGACGCAGGCGACTCAGGCGTGCAGGCACAGGGTTCGCGCCGCGCACCAGTGCCAGGCAGGCACCATCTTCTTCGAAGAGAAACGCCGTTTCATCGCCATAGCCATCGGCAAACAAGCCTGCCTTGTGCCAGATAACACCGTCGTCGCTGGCCAGCATCGCCGCCTGAATGAGTTCGCGACGATTTTCATCCTGACCTGGAGCAAACTCGCGACGCCGACGGCCGCATAGATATGCGCGATTGCCGTGCGCTGCTGCGCGCCAGATGTAGTGACCATAGGTCCCTTCCATCATGGTTGGTCCTGTCCAGGACACACCGTCGCTACTTTCGGCAGCGTAGCCAAGGTGATCATTCATATCGCGCTCATCACTGTCGGCGGGCGGACACAGCCACGTGCCCGAATAGACGAAGAGCTTGTCCTTGAAGAGCAGGAAGTGCGGATCGCGCACATCCCGGTCTGGAACGGAGAAGGAGAACACTTCCTTCCAGGTGTCGATTCCGTTGTCACTCACCAGGATGTGAATCTTGGACGTGGGGAAGATCATGTGCCCTTCCGGGCAACTGCGATATGTCAGATAGAATCGGCCCTGAAATTTGGCAAGATCGGTGAAGGCATTGTGCAGTCCATTATCGACGATTCTGTGTATCGCACCGATTTCGATACGTGGCAGGTCACTCATTTGAAATTCGTCCTATCCAATCGATTGTGTCACACGCCTGGGCCATCTGGCCATCCGGCAACCCTCGACGAGACATCGCGCATGCTGTGGATCAGACCGGATCTCGTACGTGAGGACCGCATGACGAACAACTCCTTCGGACAGCTTCAGATCCTCCGACCTTGTCAAGGCCGCTAAGTTCGTGCGCCCCTGGCACCTGTCTGGTCCTGAAAGTGCAGGCGGCGAGACACGAGTATCTTCCGCAGAAAAAAGGCCAGATAATACTTGAAACAACGTCCGCCCCATTGAGCAATTTGCTCGTGGAATTGTCTGGCGAGCCCTGGGACGCCCGTCTCGACGAGCCATTCCTCAGTTGCCATTCTCGGCATCGTTGAAGTCGAGGGCTGCCGAGTTGATGCAATAGCGAAGACCCGTCGGTGCCGGGCCGTCGGGGAAAATGTGGCCCAGATGCCCGCCACAGTTTGCACACAAGGCTTCCGTGCGAACCATGCCATGGGCCGTGTCATTCTCTTCGCTCACACTGCCATCAGCCAGAGGTTGTGTGAAACTCGGCCAGCCACTGCCGGAGTCGAACTTGTCGTCAGAAGTAAACAACGCTGCTTCGCAGCCGGCGCAGACGTAGGTGCCGGCTGCCTTGTTGTCGTTGAGTGGCCCCGCGAAAGGACGCTCAGTGCCCTTCTGCCGCAGCACGGAGTATTGCTCTGGCGTCAACTGCTCACGCCACTCTTCATCGCTCTTGTCGTTGTCGCCCACGTGGGTATCCTGCCAGATTGAGTTTTGTGATCGCGGAGTTTGTGATCGCGTCGCAGCGTCTGTTAAGTTACCCGCCATCCTCAGAAGGAACAATGCGATGACGACAACAGGTCCCGGATCAGAAGATTCTATGAACCAGCCCCACGACACAGATGATGTCATCGTGCTCTATCGCGGTGGTCGTCTTCCCTCGTGGAATCAACTCGACGCCACGCTGCAGTTGGAATACCAGCAGGAGCATGTGGATACCATGCTCGCTGTCGCACACCAGAACAGACTGCGAAACATCAACGGCTATCGCCTGATCGCCCCACGTGGTGCCTGGGAGAGATTCTGGTCCATCGCGTTTCCTACTCTGGCGGGGGCCGAGGCCTGGATGACGGCGGAAGTCGCTCCACCCTATGGCCGGTATGGTCACTACGAATACGATCTCGCGCGGCGATGCCGCCCCGACAGTCTGAGCTGGTTGCCACAGCGTGAGGTCACCCCGAGTGGCGCCGACCCAAGGCAGGTACCGGCCCTCGCAGTAGACACAGGATCAATCGTCGTCCTCTGCTTCAGTCGCTGGCAGCGTGGCTCGGACGAAGTCGCTCCGGGTCTTCGGGGCGATGAACGCCGTCGGCAGCGACTACAGGGCGTTGCCAGGGACCAGGGACTGATTCACGGCGAAGTGTTTCGCCTGGTCGGCTCAGGACGAGACGGTGATCTGGCTTGGGTTCTCGAATTTCCAGACCTCGGTGGAGCCGAAGCATGGATCAACGCCGAGGTGGAACCACCTGGTGGCAGCTACCACGAACGCACATACCATCTGGCCCGAAGATGGGCACCTGACTACTTCGCTACGTGGCCTAAGGCGTAAGCTTAGCGACCCGACGAATGGCGTTGGTGCCGACGTAGGCCAACGAAGCTCGACACCCTCGAGAATGTTTCCGTCCAGACGGAGCCATTGTGCTCGTCGAGGAAATCTACAACCTCGGCAAAAGTCGTCTCGCTGAGATCGGCTGGGGACTCTCCGATCCCCTGAAACACGAGCACGACCCAGCGTCCCTTGCTCACCCCTTCCTCAATGAATTCGATGATCTGCTCGGATGTGCGGCCTTCGACATCCCATGCCTGCACGTACGACAGATCCACTGACCATGGCTCATTGCTGATTCTGTGCGAGCCACCGCGTGCAGCCAGGAATTCAGATGCCACGAGGGGCACGTAGGACAGACGTGTCTGTCCCTTCCCGGTAAATGTCTCATAACAGGGATAGGCGAAGGTGCGGCGCTCGGCGGGCATTTCCGGAAAAAGCACATCGAGGACCGTCTGGGATGCTTCAACCGTCTCCCAGACTTGCTGCACAGAGAGGCGCTCAAGGCAGAAATTTGGATTGCTCGACTCGTGTGCGCATGAGCACGGACTCGCACTGGAATTGTTGCCGATCTCGTGCCCCATAGCAGCGACTTCCTGCCAGGCTGCACCTTGGGCGAGCCACTGAGGGGTCGGCGCTGCATTGACGAAGAAGGTGCCCTGCAGGCCATTCCTGTCGAGAATCGGCACCACGAAGTCCAGATGTGACGGTTTGCCGCCATCAAAGGTCAGGGAAACAGTGCCCTTTATCCCCGTCGGCCAGAAGGCCGCCGGTTCCTGCGCCCCTGCGGACCTCATCATCAATCCAAGTCCGACGAGGAGATAGAAGCATTGAGACCGCATACACGACTCCTCCATTGTTCAGTTTCGCCCTCCTGAGGCCATTTCTTGGCCCAGGTCGATTATCGGCTCTGTCGCCGGGCTGTCAACCCGGTGCAGGAATCTGCACCGGGTTGACCATTTTAGGAATACTTGACCCGATCCTTCAATATTTTCACCACATAAGTAAATATTTCAATCATTTGATCAATATTTTACTTAAAATGTGCACTATTTTGTATTTTTATACATATTACATAATAATAGTGTATATGAGAGCACAATTGACACAGTCCCATTTCGCCATCCCCTTACGTCCCACTGGAAGAGCCTGAAATGCGGAAATTGATTGAACGCTGCCCCGCATGCGGCGATCACATGGCTGTGAGACGCATGGAGTGTCTCGCATGCGACACGGCTGTGGACGGGCAGTTTCAGCCGAGCTCATTTGACCGCCTATCCCCTGAAAGCCTGGCCTTCGTCGAGTTGTTCGTGCTGCATAAGGGAAATCTGAAGGAAATGGAGCGAGAACTCACCGTTCCCTACAGCACCGTTCGACACCGGCTCGATGATGTCGTGCGCGAACTCGAGGCATCCGCAGATCATCCGCCCACGCCAATCCACGACCCCGCCCCCTCACCCTCAGGTGTAGCCGCTGCGAAAGATGGTGCGCGTCAGAATGTTCTTGAACGCCTTGAGAAGGGCGAGATCACCCCCGATGAAGCCGTCAAACTGTTGGGAGGAACCAGCGATGAGTGAAGGACGCAAGAAGGTCCTGGAGATGTTGTCGGATGGAAAGATCAAGGTCGAGGAGGCAGAGAGACTTCTCCAGGCCTTGGGGCAAGGATCCGGGGTCGAGGAGGCCAAAAAGGCACAGCATGTCTCTCTGGATGATCTTGAAAATCAGCTCAGATCAGGCGTGGATAGGGTCCGCCGCACGGTACAAGCGTCGATGCCGCGGTTGCGCACAGTCATCCGTGATGCTGCGCCCGACGTAGAACGAATCGTCGAGGAGGCCACTGCATCGATCCCAGGTGTGGTAGAGGAGGTGACCAAGGCCATTCGTGATGCAATCGGCGCCACACGCTCCGTGAATGACGATCAGTTTCCGGCCCGCGTTGAACGCAAGTTCGTCGAGCAAGCCCCGATCAGCCTCGATTCTGAAGTCGAATTGCACAACCCGAAGGGCCACATCGAAGTCGTTACATGGGACGAAGAGCGTATTCAAGCCGACGTGCATCTGACCGTGCGCGCGCGCGACGAAGAGACGGCCAAGGGATTTGCCGATGAAGTCCAGCTACGGCAGGAGCCTGGCAATGGCCGGCTCGTGCTGCGGCCAGTATTTCCGCGCGGCAAAGAAGACGCCTCGTATCGCTTGGATATTCTCCTTCATGTCCCGCGGCAGTTGCGTCTGAATCTGAAAACATCGCACGGCGATCTCGTCATCCCAGAGATGGAGAATGATGTTGTCCTCGGCGGGCACCATGGCCAGTTGCGTCTTGCGGGCACCTCCGGAGACGCCGGCATCGACCATCATCATGGCGAAGTCGAGGTGGGTCGCATTGGTGGCAAACTCGCACTCAATGCCCACCACTCAGGAGTATCGGTAGACGAGGTGGTCCGCGAGGCCAGCGTCAACGCCCATCACGGCGGCATCAGCCTTCGTCGCATCGGCGCAGATCTCGCCCTCAGCACACAGCATGCTCCCCTGGATGTAGCAGAGGTGCAGGGTGCAGCCGTCATCAGTTCGCTCCACGCGCCAGTGAGCCTCGACCAGGTGCAGGGCGATGTCACCATCAACTCCAACCATGGCCCCGTCGCCGCCGGCCAGGTGGGCGGCAATCTGCATCTGTCGAGTAACCACGGGCCCGTCGATATCAAAAGTGTCAGTGGCGACCTCTCCGCACAGAACAGCCACGCACCACTGCTGGTTGGATCCGTCGGTCGCTCAGCTGTCGTGCGCAGCAACCATGGTCCCCTGGATCTTGGCCCTGTCCAAGGAGACGTAACCATCGAGTCAGAACGCGGTCCAGTCCACGTCGGGGGGGCCGGAGGTCGCGTGACGGTTCGTGCCAGCCGCGGCGAGGTCAGGATCGACAACGCGAAGGGAGAAGTGATGGCAGAGAATAGCCGCGCCGCAATCATCATCACCAACGATTCACCCGTTCGCGCAGCCTACACGCTCAGTAACAACCGTGGTGATGTAGAGATCATTCTGCCCGACGGATCAGACGTTGAGGTCCAGGGCTTTGTCCGCAAAGGCAGCGTCGACACCGACCTTCCTCTCGCCGTGTCGGCGAATGGACAACAGGGCCAGTCGGTGCATGGCCCCTTGGGTAATGGCGATTCGCAGGTAAGAGCCGAGGTAGACAATGGTCGACTCATTCTACGGCAGCGTAGATAGCAGACCTCTGTACGCAGCGCATCCCCTGCCGTTGCGCTCGGCCTCAGCCCAGACGAAATTGCCCACATGGAACAACGACGTCTCGCCTTCACCGACATCGTCGGCTACAGCCGCATGGTCCAGACCGACGAAGGACTGGCCCTCGAGCTGCTGGAAGACCACGATTGGATTGTCGGTGAACGGATCGACGGCAAGGGGGGGGGCACGCTCAAAACAGCGGGTGACAGTTTCCTTGCGTCCTTTGAGCCAGCCGGAGCCGCCCTTGCGGCAGCTGCCGCCATCCAGCAAGCGTTGGCGGTACGCAACGAAGGCCTCCCCGAAGAGCGGCAGCTGCACATACGCATCGGCATCCATGCGGCGGACGTCGTGTTCACCGATGAGCACGAAGGCTTCCTATATCATGGCTTGTGCCAGCAATATCTGGTAGCTCCTGAAGCCCAAAGTGCAGGAGCTGGGGCAGCAACCAGTCACTGCACTCGATACGGCCGTAGAGAACTATGAGCGGGCCGCCTCTGTGTCACCAGGCTTCTTTCCGCTCTATTTCGATTGGGGCCTATGTGACGAAGGACCTGGAAGGCACAGATGCCGCCGTTCGACTGCTCTCCATCTATCTGCGCGCATATGGCGATGGGGGCCGCTGGGGGAGACGCCGCGCGGCGTCAGTTGGCTCAACTGCGCGGCGCTGGTTAGAAGGGTGAGTGATCGGCGTATCGTCATGATCTCAGGATCCTTCGAATATGATTCGGAGGAATCGCTCGTGCTTCTGCGCGATTATCTGCGTGCTAACGCGCCGATGGAGTCGGAACTGATTGTCTTTGACAAGGAAACCGATGATGTGTCGCTGGCGCCGATCGACACGGCGGATGCTGTCGTCCTTTTCACGCGCCGCCTCGAAACTCAGGGTCTCGAGTTGGAGCGTTTTCAGCGCTACTGTACCGAGGGCCGCCCATTGGTTGCCCTGCGGACCGCCAGTCACGCCTTCCAACACTGGCTGCATCTTGACGAGCTGATTCTCGGCGGACATTACGAGGGACACTTCGGCTCAAACGTGACGACGGATGTTCGACATGCAGAGGAAGTGCAACACAGGATCCTCGACCAGGTCGAACCCTTCGCCGCCTATGGTGCGCTCTATCGCAATACGCCCCTCGCTACAGATACGACAGCCCTGTTGCTTGGTCGGGCGGGGAACGAGGACGAACCCGTCGCCTGGACCTGCGAGAGAGCGGGCCGGGTTTTCACCACGTCTCTGGGCCATCAGCGCGATTTCTGGGAATTGGACTTCCTGCGCTTGCTAGAAAATTCCCTGCGGTGGGCGTGCGATATTGAGCGGGCTAAATCACGCGACGGCGACAGTTACAAGACAGCCCGATAGATCCGCTCTGCGTCGATTTCTGTCACATCCACCGGGTTTGGATCGAGCAGTCTTCGCACACTCAAGCCAATCTCCATCATGGCAGGAATGTCTGCCTCCGTCAGGTCCGCGTCTGCCAGACGACCATAGGGGGTGTGTCGTCGTCGCAGGCCGTCGATCCAGGTGGCCACTCGGCGAACTCCCTCTTCGCGACTGACTCCTGCCAGATCAACGCCCGCGACCCCTGCGGCGTAGTAGTATTTCTCTGCCACAGCTGGGGCGTTGTGTAGCATAACCCCTGGCAGCACGAGTGCGACTGCCGTGCCGTGTGGGACGGGCTTTCCGCGTAGGAAGGACAACTTCTCGATACCATACCCGAGAGCGTGGGCCGCGCCGGTGTTGATCGGACTCAGCAGCAATCCCGCCAGAATACTGCAGCGTGACATCTGGCGTCGAGCTGCCGGTTCGCTGGCGCCTGCAGTGACTGCCTGCTCGAAGTAGGGCAATCCTGCCCGCAGGGAAGCGCGGGCGACAGCATCTCCAAGAAGGGTACTCTTCGTCGACGCCGTGCATTCCAGAGCATGGCCGATGGCGTCCAATCCCGTCGTCGCTGTCAGCACGGGTGGCATCTTGGCGGTGAGCTCAGGATCCACGATGGCAATGCGTGGCTGAATCTTGTCGTCGTAAAGGGCCTGCTTTCCCTGATCGGTGGCCACGACCGACACGCGACTCGCCTCGGCACCTGTTCCGGCCGTCGTTGGCAGACAGATCAAGGGCCATGCGGGAGCGGTGTTGAACTGATCGAAACCAAAGTAGTCGGGCACAGAGCCGCCGTTGGCAGCGACAGCCATACCGACCTTGCAGCTGTCCATCGTCGAGCCACCCCCCAACGCCACGACGGCATCAAAAGAGTCTGCTACGCGCAAACGGGCGGCGAGACCGTCGACGCTGGCGACGGTGGGATTGGGCACAACGTCTGTATCAACAACTGCGACGTCGATCCCCGCCTCAGCCAGACAGCTCTGCAGGCGTAGACTCAGGTCCTCCAGAGCCGGATCACGCACGAGATAGATTCGTTTCGCATGCAGACGTCGACACTCATCCGGCAAGCTCTGCAAAGCTCCACCGCCAAACAGGATTCGTCTGTCATCGAAGCGAAAAGTCTCGACCAGTGCGGCGCGGACCTCTGGCGCTTGAAAGGCCTCGTCCCCATCGAACAGGGCCTCGTTGATCTGTAGTGATCGACTTGTCATAGAGCGTATCTCTTCCGTCTTGGGCAAAGGGAAAGTAACCTTGGACTTGGCGTCCCTCAACGAATCGGTGGGTCCAGCAGTCCTGGAGCTTGACGGCCGGCGACCGAATGGGGTTCGTGACGTTCATCAGCCGCCCAACCACGATAGGAACTGGCATGATTTATGAATTGCGCACCTACATCATCCCCCAAGGCCGCATGGATGACATTCTCGATCGATTTCGATCCAGGACACTGAGCATTTTCGCACGCCACGGATTCGATCTCGTCGGTTTCTGGACCGTGGACGATCCGGCGGAGGGTGAACTCGTCTATCTGTTGCGTTGGGCGTCGCAGGAGGCCTCTACTGCAGCTTGGGCGGCCTTCCGCGCCGATGAGGAATGGCTGGAGACACGTCGGATCACTGAAGCAGATGGAGCCATCGTGGATCAGGTCATTGAGAAGTCGATGATCGTCACCGATTTCTCTCCCATGATCTGAAGGGGCTGCGTTGGCACCTTCCGCAGAGCGCGTCTATACTCCTTCTCCAGATCAATTCTCCAGCAGGAGTGTGTGATGACGGTTGCCCCCCACGACTTGAGTACTGCGTACGAACGCGATGGGTACGCCACGCGTTTGGATCTGTTCTCCGCCGCCGAGATGAATGACTTTCGTGCCAGCTTCGACACCCTGGAAGCGCGCGAAGGGCCTGAGAAGTGCACCATCGGTCTGCAGGGCCGGCATATGGATGAGGAGTTTATCTGGCAGATGGCTGCGGATCCTCGCGTGATCGAAGCGATTTCGGCTTGCATGGGAGAGGATGTCATGCTCCTGTCGACACACTTCTTTTGCAAGTATCCAGACCCGGATAACAAGAAGTATGTCGCCTGGCACCAGGACATCACCTATTGGGGTTTGGAACCACCTGAGGCCCATACAGCGTGGATCGCTGTCGACGACGCGGATGAAGAAAATGGTTGTATGGAGGTGATCCCCGGGTCTCATCGAGATGGCATCGCCACCCACGGCACCTCGGCATCGACGGACAATCTGCTCAGTATCCATCAGGAGATCCCCGACGACCTGGTCGATTCATCCAAAGCGGTTCCCATCGAGCTCAGCGCCGGTCAGGCATCGATCCACAATGGACAGCTATTTCACGCAAGCCGACCGAATCAATCCGATCGCCGCCGCTGTGGCCTGACAGTGCGTTTCATTCCACCTGCGGCACAACAGGTGGAGAAGAACTCAACCGGACAGCAGTGGTCTCCAATCCTTGTACGAGGCGAGGACCCATACCATCACTATCCTCAGACGCAGGTCCCCTTCCCATTCCCTGGGAGTTGACACCTGGCAGTGTCGCCGGCCTATCAACTACTGAACTCAGCCAAACCCACAAAAGAGAGACGTAAGTCCCATGGCCAAGTACGACCGCATGAGCGTCCTCAACTCCATCGTCGGTGTTGGAGTTGTGCCCGTGTTCTACCACAAGGACCCGCAAACGACGATCGATATCATCAAGGCATGCGCTGAGGGTGGAGCACGCTGTGTGGAATTCACCAATCGCGGCGATCTGGCCTGGAAGGTTTTCGTCGAGGCCATGGAACATATTCTCGACAACGATCTCGACATCATCATGGGCGTAGGTTCGATTGTCGATGCACCAACTGCGGGTATCTACATCTCCAGTGGTGCCAACTTTGTCGTCGGCCCCCTGCTGAACCCAGATGTGGCCAAGATTTGTAATCGTCGCAAAGTCGCCTATGCGCCCGGTTGTGGTTCTGCCAGCGAGATCGGCCAGGCAGAGGAATTGGGCGTCGAGATCTGCAAAGTCTTCCCCGGCAAGGGGGTCGGTGGCCCCGCCTTCGTGAAGAGTATGCTCGGGCCCTGCCCCTGGACGCGGATCATGCCCACCGGTGGAGTCAATGCAACGCGTGAGAGTCTGCAGGAGTGGTTTACTGCGGGCGTGTCGTGCGTCGGCATCGGCAGCAATCTGGTGACAAAAGAGATCGTTGCGAACAAGGACTATGCAGCGCTGACGAAGAATATCCGCCAGGTCGTCACCTGGATCGAAGAGATCCGCGGCGAATTGTCAAAGTAGCACTGCAGCTCAGCAGAGAGGCGCCTCATGTTTCTGGCACTGCTGTTGGTCACCGCCGCCGTCTCCCTTGGGACAGCGGCGGTGTTAGCAGGGCTGTTCCGCGATCCGGTAGATAGGATCCTGGCGCGGATCATCGCCGATGACGTCTCTTCCGCCTGGCGCCGATATACCATCTTCGCCACTATTTGACGGGTGTATCCGAGCGTCGCTCAGCCAGCTGACATCCGTCGACGTGTCTGACGAAAGACCCGTCCAAAGACGATCAGCCCCACACCGGTGACGATCGCTGGAACCAGGAAAAACCACGCCCACTCGTGACCACCGCCGTCCACGGCGAGTCGATCATAGGTGGTTCCTGCCAGGTAGTTGCCCAAAAGTGACCCGGCCCCCCCTCGAATCATCGACATGAGTCCCTGTGCGCTCGCTCGATTGTCGACATCGCTCATCTCGTCGACAGCGATCGTGATGCCCACAGCGTAGAAGGTGAAGACGAAGCCGTGCAGGCTCATCGCCGCCGCCATCAGCCACGCGGGCTCTCCCAGGGAGAACACCGAGAATCGCAGAGACTGTGCGGCAATACCGACGAGCAGGATGCGCTTGATACCGAATCGGCGCAATGAGGCGCCCAACATCAACAGGACCGCTACTTCCGCAACCTGCCCCAGACTCTGCACCCAGTTCGCCGTACTTGGCGCCAGGCCGACGCCCTGAGCCTCTGTGAGAAAGAGGAAGGCGAAGTTGTAGAAGAAGGGGTTCATCGTCGCTGAGACGAAACCAATCCCAAGCAGGACGACAAAGGCCGGATTGCGCAGCAGACGGAAGCTGGCGCTGAAGCCGAGGGAGCCGGCCTGTTGATTTCCAGGGGGCGTGTGTGGCAGGCTGAGACAATACAATCCACAGATCGCAGAGATCAGGGCAGATACGAGCAGCGCATCGCCCATATGCGACCCGCCCGGATCCCATCCCTCCCACAGCCGCAGATATCCGCTCAGACACCAACTGATGAAGATCCAGCCCAGGGTTCCCCAAACCCGCACCTGTCCGATGCGCGTGCGATCCCGCAAGTGATGGAAGGCGACGACATTTGAGAGGGTTCGCGCCGGCATCCGCAGCAGCGAGACACCGGCAATACAGAGCCAGAAATCGCCAAAGGTTGTCTGCTGCCAGGCAGCGACGAGGAGGGGGGCTGTCAGCACATAGCAGATGCCCAACATGATCTGACTTGGGAAGAAGCGGTCCGCCAACCAGCCCGCCAGAAAGGGCGACACGAGAGCAGCCAGGGCCATGGTGGCATAGACGGAACTGATCTGAGTGCCACTGAAACCCATATCCGCCATGTAGCCGCTGAGCAGGACCAATGACGCAGCATCGGACATCTGCGCCAACCAGAACATCCCCGATAGCCGCGCAACGATGGCTTTCGACGCGGGCGACCTTTCCTCATCTGAGCCGGGAATGCTCACGGGCAGTACCCAGCCAGAGGGAGGTCGACGCGTCGAGTCTGCACATCCGGGACTTGCATCGAACCGAGAGTCTTTCCAGTATGTCGTGCCAGGACCAACCAACGACTCGTTGGTTGTAGGTGGCCGCTGATCACGATGATCCTAAGGAGTTAGGGACAAATGAGCGAAACATACGATGTGCTGATCCGGAATGGTCACGTCATTGATCCGAAACATGGAATCGACGGGATCAGCGATGTAGCAGTGAAAGACGGTCTCGTTGCCGCTGTGGGCAAAGAGTTGCCCGGAACCGCCACTAAACAGATCGACGCCAGCGGACTCTATGTCACTCCTGGTTTACTCGATATCCACCTGCACGCATACAGCCGTTTCGGCGGCTGGCTTCATCCGGACCAGGCCAATCTTCCCTACGGTGTCACGACCTGCGTCGATACGGGCAGCTCCGGCTGGCAACATTTCCCTGACTTCGTCGAGACCATCATCGAACCATCGACGATGCGCGTGCTTGCTTTCATCAACATCGTCGGTGCCGGTATGGCCGGCGCCTGCGAGCAGGATCCGAGCGAGATGGTTGCTGAACCATGTGCGGACATGATCAAGCAATATCCGCAACACGTGGTCGGAGCGAAGTCCGCGCACTATGGCGGGCCAGGTTGGGAGGCAGCCCAAGGGGGCATTGATGCAGCTCGACTCGCGGATACGATCACCATGGTCGATTTCGCACCGCGAGAGACACGTAGCTACGAGGAGCTGCTGACCGATCGCATGGCGCCCGGTGATATTCACACGCACCTCTACGCCAGTCACATCCCATTGCTCGATGAAAACCTGAAGATCAACGATTACGTACAAGCGGCGCGCGACAGAGGCATCATCTTCGATTGCGGACACGGTGCCGGCAGTTTCTGGTTCCGAATCGCCGTGCCCGCCATGCAGCAGGGCTTTCAGCCAGACACGATTAGTACGGATCTGCACAAGGCCAGCCGCATGCGTGCCAATACGACCATGGATATTACCATGTCAAAGTTTCTCGCCATGGGCATGGGCTGGCAGGAAGTCGTCTACCGTTCGACACAGAGGCCTGCCGAAGTGATTCGCAGGCCGAAACTAGGCCACATCGGCGTCGGTGCTGATGCGGATATCGCCATCCTGAATGTGCGCGAAGGAGACTTCGGTTTTGTCGATTCCGGCTTAGCCAGAATCAAGGGAAACCAGAAGGTCGAGTGCCGACTGACGATGTGTGCCGGCAAGATCGTCTGGGACGATGAAGGAATCAGCACACTCGCATGGGAAGAGGCGGGAGACTACAAGCACGTTCCGTAACTGTGCAGAGTCACCTGATCTGACAGATAGATCTCACTGATTTGCGCCACCAACGCGCCAGAGAATAGACATGGATTGTTGACCAACACGATCACCGTATAGCTCTGCTCGATGAACCGATGGATCTGCGTTGTGAAGCCATTGATGCTGCCTGAGTGACCGATGCTTCGCAGGCCTCAAAACATCCGGACCCCAGTGTCCGTTGTTCCGATCTCCAGATGACAGCAGCTTTGGCCAGCACGGTCTTGTACAAAACCTGAGCGCGGCCAGAAGCCGATCCGGTGGATTGCCGGGAAAGAGCGTATGACTCGTTGGATATTTATTAGCGACCTGCAGCTGGAGATCCTCGACCCGCACGAAGAGCGCAAGCGGCAGTTGATCGAGCGGGTCGCCGCCGAAAAGCCCCGTTTTGTCATCCATGGCGGCGACCACATCAACGGCGCCGGGAACGACGACCCTGAAGATGTGGAGCGGATGTGGGCGGCCTATCACCGGGTCATGGCGCCTCTGGAAGAGTGCTGCCCAGTGATATCGACCATCGGCAATCACGATCAGACCGGATCGACGCCCTCTTGCCAGGAGTACCTGCGCCAGGTGGGTCGCAAGGAACTGCCTGCCTACCACGCCAGGACGATTGGCGGCGTACATATCGCGATTCTGGATACCGTTTCGGCACTGTCTCATGGTGGGTTCATCGACCGCACTCAGGCACGCTGGTTGCGGCGTGATCTGGGGGCGGTGAGACGGGCGCGCGCTACCGTGGTCGTCGGTCACTTTCCCCTTGTCGTGGCACCTTGGTTTCAGGAGCACTCTGTGCTGTACAAGGAGAAACTCGGCGAGGGCGGACCGCTCCCCATGCTGGTCGACGCCGGCATCGACCTGTACCTGTGTGGTCATCGCCACGCCTATGAGCGCGTCGGGTATAAGACGATGACGCAGGTCATGACGAGCGCTTCGGACTTCATCTTTCCGGAAATGCGTCAGCCGTGCGAGTACCGCCGTGCTTTCGACGAGCGCCAGACCTACATCCGGTTTGAGCTGGATGACTTGGCGATTCGCGGCGAGGCGGTATCGGCAGAAGGCGAGGTCATCGACGCGTGGACGCAGAAATTGAACCGCTGACGCCGCGCAGGCGTTCCGCCTCATGCTGGAGCAGGCACAGTACGCCGAGATGCTCGGTGATCACCGTTGCTGGCTCGCCGAGCATCACAACATGAAAGGGCCCGTGGCACAAGCCGCGGGCCCTTTCTCGTTCTGTTACCAACCATCGCCCCGCAACAATTCGCGGGTCAAATCTTAGTAGCGGTAGTGATCCGGCTTGTATGGGCCACTGCGGCTGATACCGAGATAATCGGCCTGATCTGTGCTGAGCTTCTCAAGTCTGATGCCCAGCTTCTTCAAGTGTAGACGAGCAACCTTCTCGTCCAGACGCTTCGGCAACACGTAGACGCCGACGTCGTGCTTCTTCGTGTACAACTCGATCTGTGCCAGCACCTGATTGGTGAAAGACATGGACATCACGAAAGAGCTGTGACCTGTCGCGCAGCCAAGATTCACCAGTCGCCCCTCGGCAAGAAGGATGATCGAGTGCCCATCAGGGAAGGTATATTCATCGACCTGCGGCTTGATCTCTACATGCTTGATGCCACGGCGCTTCTTCAACTGTTCAACCTGAATCTCGATGTCGAAGTGGCCGATGTTACAGACGATGGCACCGTCCTTCATCTTCTCCATCTGATCAAGAGTGATAATGTCCTTGCAGCCCGTGGTGGTGACGAAAATGTCACCCTCCTTGACGGCCTGATTCATGGGCATGACCTCAAGCCCCTCCATCGACGCCTGCAACGCACAGATGGGATCGACTTCGGTGACGATGACGCGGGCGCCAAACCCCTTCATTGAAGCGACGGAGCCCTTGCCAACATCTCCATAACCAGCGACGACGACGGTCTTGCCTGCTGTCATGATATCTGTGGCACGCTTGATTCCATCGAGCAGTGACTCGCGGCAGCCATACAGATTGTCGAATTTCGACTTCGTCACCGAGTCATTCACATTGATGGCAGGAATCTTCAACGTTCCCTGCGCCAGCATATGATTCAGGTTGTGCACTCCTGTCGTCGTTTCCTCTGACGTACCCTGAATCGCCGGCAACATACCCGGGTGCTTGTCATGCACCCACTTGGTCAGGTCACCACCGTCATCGAGGATCATGTTCGGTCCATCGTCCTTGCCCCATTTGAGGGTCTGGTCTGTGCACCACCAGTAATCCTCTTCCGTCTCGCCCTTCCAGGCGAAGACCGGAGTACCTGTCGCGGCGATGGCAGCAGCGGCGTGATCTTGTGTTGAGAAGATGTTGCACGAGGCCCAGCGCACCTGCGCACCCAAGGCCTGCAGCGTTTCGATCAGTACCGCCGTTTGGATCGTCATGTGCAGAGAGCCGGCAATACGGGCCCCCTTCAGCGGCTTGCTCTTGCCGTATTCGTCGCGAAGAGCCATGAGCCCGGGCATCTCACGCTCGGCGAGGCGGATCTCTTTGCGGCCCCATTCGGCGAGCCCGATGTCTGCTACTTTGTAGTCCGCTTTGCGGGTTTTGCCGTTGTGGCCTTCTTGCCCGTTCCGCTTCGACGTTTTGCGGGGGGTTGCTTTGAGCATGCTTTGGTCCCTCGGAAAGTGATGAGTGGTAGTGTAGGTTTTGAGGTTTCGACGGTAGTGGGCTCACCCTCTTCTACTTCGAATCCTGCCTGAGTAAGCCAACGACGCATTTCAGTCGGTCGAAAACCGAGCCAGAGATCAGCATGGGCCTCGCGCATCGATTCGTCGTGGTGTTGTGCAAGATCGACGACTGTGAACTCACCACCCGGCGCCAGGGCGCGCCAGGCTTCGGCAATCGCCGCCTGCGGTCTTGGTACATGATGCAGTACCATACAGGCAATGACTGCGTCGACTTCCCCGTCGGCGACAGGAAGATGCTCGAGGTCACCCAGACGAAATTCACAACGATCCACGGCCGCTTTTCCTGCCGTCTGGCGCGCCAACTGCAGCATCGTCTGTGACGCATCGACAGCGACCACTTTCTTGGCACGCTCCAACAGGGATGGTAACATCAACCCAGAGCCGGTACCGAGATCGAGGACTCGATCTATCTGTTCTGGTAGCAGGGAAAGTGTGATCTCGCGATACGTCTGTCCATCGGGGCTCTGTCTTTCCCCGGCTTCGTTGTGGTCGGTGAGACTGTCGAAGAAAGAGATGGTCTGTTGACGTCGTCCTTCGATGGCTTCTTCCAGGCGCTGCAGATCGTTTTCGTAGCCAGGAAGCTCGCGTTCATGATCGGACAGCAGGGACAGTGTATCCTTGACCAGTGGCCAGTTGCTATCCGCGTGCGATTCATAGTAGATCCAGGTGCCTTCACGTCTGCGGGTCACCAGATCGGCTTCCGCCAAGATGCGCAAGTGCCTGGAGATCCTGCTCTGCCCCATCTGCAAGATGGACAGAATCTCATTGACGTTGAGCGGACTACGCCCCAACAAGCGCATCAATCGCAGACGCGTTTCATCGGCCAGGGCCTTGTGGATTTGGAGAGGTTCAGGCATAGTGTTTTTGGTGCGACTCTCTGAGTATACTTGCATACAACAGAAATATCAAGATTTCTTGATATAATATCTCGCGGAATCTGGTGGAAGAAGATATCGGTGCAGACAAGCGATGAATTCGACGGGGCGCATCCATCCGACCCGTCCGTGACGTCTCCCTTCACTGCACCGCGTGTGATCGGCCTATAGCAGGCAGAGAGACGACTCTTGGACGCACAATTCGTGGATCTTCCTTACACGGGACCCGTCTGCTGCCAATGACGTGGGCAGCACAGCCGGCGTCATCCGTGGAGGCTGCAATGGCATCGAGGCCTTAGTGCCAATGCTCGCAGGTGTCTTGGCCCTGCCTGCTCCATGGGCCTTGCGACTGAGAGTACTTGCGCGCGATCTGCCACTGCTCTTTGCGCTGAATCTGCTGCCGATCCTGGCCCTCCTCTATACGATGGCTTGTCATCCTGAGTCGAATACCTCCTTGGCAAGATCACAGGGATCCTTGTCGATCTCGTCTACGGAGCAGAGACAGGATTGAGCGCTCGTCTCGACGGATTGAGCCTCAAGTGGACGGCCGATGTGCATCAAGGCAGGGTGGGCCTCCGGATGGTGTCCTACAATCTGGCCCTCTACCTGACGGCCATCCTGGCTGTGACGTAAGTTGATATTTTTGAACGGGCCCGGTGGTGCGCTTCGGGTCTGCCCTTGCTATTTCTCTGGCAGTTGGGCGATGTCCTGCTCACGGTCGAGAGTCAGTGGCTGCCCCTCGCATGCAACAGAGCGGGTAGCCGCGGGCTTTTCCACAGGTCAGTAGACCCGACCTGCTCTGGCCCGGTGGACCTGACCTGTTCGCCTGGGGTGGGGGACTGCAAAATTCTCAGGTCTACTCTGCTCTCAGGTCCACTCTGAACGATCGACGGTGTCGGCGAATAACATGGCCCCACTGTCGTCGACGGCCGTGTCCTGCTCACCCTCTCCTATCCTGAACATGGCCCGTGTCGCCAGATCGATGTCGATCTCCTCGACGATCACTTGTTCACGCTGCAACTGGGTTTGCGCCTGAATTCGACCGTCTGGCGCGACAATCATGGAGCAAGAATTCTGCTGCGGCAGGCAAGCGTTGCAGGACGCAAACCACACCGTGTTCTCCGCAGCCCGCGTGACGATCATGGCGTGGTGGATGGGAATCTTCCAATCATTAGGCCGTGTCGTGTTGTTTTGCGGATGAAAGATCAACTGAGCACCGCGGCGCACACATTCGGCCGTCGTGTGGGCGAAGCGGAAAGCCTCGTAGCAGATGACGACCCCCACCGTGACGCCCACCAATTCAAAGGTGTGCTGTTGTGTACCGGCCGAGTAAGCGACGGCGTCGAGGGGAGTCAGGATCGTCTTGTGATGGGCGCCGATGATCGATCCCCTCTCATCGATGATCAAGGCAGAATTTGTAGGCTTGCTTGCGGCGCAGGGCAACTCCGTACCCAGGACACAGGCCATCCCCAGTTCACCGCAGCGATTGGCTATTTCGGCGTGGGTTTCGCCGAGCCAGTCAGAATCGACAGGCGCGTCGGGCGTCGTGATGTCGACGCGATAGCCGATGGTCTGCGTCTCGGGAAAACAGAGTATCTGAGCGCCCTGATCCGCCCCTTCCTCAATAGCTGCCAGAATCGCGGCGCGATTGTCCTGCTTATTTGAAGTCTGGCGCGTCTGGGCGAGTCCAATTCTCACGCGTCCGTCAATCTCACCATGTCGTTGCCGCGGGCCTTGTCATGTTCAAGCTCGATGTAGCCCGCAGCAGCGGCTGCGGCCATCATATCGTTGAAATGGCGGAAACCGAAACGTTTCACATTGAAGCCAGGATCGACACGGCGCAGACTCTGCTTCACCAGCGAACTCCACAGAGGTGAATGATCTTCCTCGAGAGAGGCCACGATCTGTACGAGGCGATTGATTCCCTCCTCCTGAGAGGGATCGGCGGCAGGGGGAGCCGCCGTCTTTTCCTTTGCTTTCGCCTTGCTCTTGGCGCGTGCCTTCGGCTTCGATTTGGCCGCTGGTGTCTCAGCTGCCGTTGTCTCAGCTGCTGACGCGGGTCTGCGGCGTGTCGGCTTACGCTGCGACTTCTCCACCAGATCATCATAGAAGAGGAATTCATCACAGCTGTTGATCAGCAGGTCGGACGTCGACTTGCGCACACCGCAGCCAATGACGCGGCGGTCATTCTCCTTCAGCTTCGACGCCAGTGGCGAAAAGTCTGAGTCCCCCGTGATCAGGGCAAAGGTGTCGATGTGGTCCTTGGCATAGCTCAGATCGATGGCATCCACGACCATACGGATGTCAGCCGAGTTCTTACCACTGTGCCGCGTCTGTGGAATGTCGATCAGCTCAATGCCCTGGGTGTGCATGTCTCGCACATCATTGCGATAGCCACTCCAGTCGCAGTAAGCGCGCTTATAGACGACACGACCGCGCTCCAAGAATCGCTTGAGGACGATGTCCGCCTGGAATCTACCAGGTCGCAGACCGATGGCCAGATTCTCAAAATCGATAAAGACGGCGATAAGGGATTCGTCGGCCATGGAGGCCTTTCTGGTAGGTGGCGGTTGAACCGCCGTTCACTTCATACTTGCCGCGGCAACTCCAGCCCAAATCGCTTGGCTGCCACTTCGATCTTCGCCCATGTACCCGGTGGCATGGGCACGCCATCACGCGTTCTTTCTTGCAGGGTACGCAACTCTGGGTCGCCAGGGACGAAAATTTCCTCTACCCCATCCTGCCGGGGCAGAGATTTTTGGGCACGGATCAAGTCCTCCACTTCCTGCCGATAGTCGACGAGTTCACCGAACATGGAGACATCCACGGCGCAGAGAAACGAATTCTGTGCGCCCGGCTTTGCCGGTCCTGTCTTGTCGCTGAGAATATTCGGGCTCACGAGAGGATTCGCCGCCATCAGTCCCGTGAAGCATTCAAACAACAGGGCAAGACCATAGCCCTTGTATTCTCCTGCTGGACGCAAGGTGCGAGCGGCAGCGGGATCCGTCGTCGGGTCTCCGTGCTCGTCGAGGGCCCACGTATCGGGGATCGACTCCCCCTTATCACCGGCGATCATCACCTTGCCGAAGGCAGCGATGCTCGTAGCCATATCGAGAACCAGCGGCCCACGCTCTTCAGGTCCCGGCACGGCAAAAGAAATCGGGCTGTTGTGTACCCCCGCAGCGCGTGTGCCTGGATGCGCCATATTCGGCGGATTCGTCACCACTGCGATTCCAGCCAATCCACGCAGGGCCAGCTGCTCGGTATAGTATCCCATGGCCCCCTGATGCGTCGTATTGCGGATCAGCGCCCAGCCGACGCCCGCCTGTTTGGCTTTGTCTGCCACGAGCCCTACGGCGAAGTCAGTCACCACGGGGCCGAAGGCGTGATCTGCCTCGATGTAGATCGCCGCCGCCCGCTCACTGAGAATGCGGATATTCGGCTTCGCCTTCATACTGCCACTGTCCGCGGCGGCCAGATAGTCCTGAATCCGTGCCACACCATGCGAATCGACTCCACGCATATTCGCCCATAACAGCACTCTCGCTTCGGTCGCCGCATCCTCCCGCGACATACCGACTCCCTCGAAGGCCTGTGCCGTAAAGCGCTCCAGATCCTTCCCGTCCACACAAATGGTCAAGCGTCATCTCCTGTGTTGTTTCTGAATGCCAGCCGTGCCATGTCAGATCCTCAGGTGAATCGTGGCGTAGGAATGCGATTCCAGTTCGCCTCTTCTGCGTCTCCGTCGTAGGTCGGAAATAACGACCCGATCCGCTCGTATGCGTCAACAGGCCAGCGGTCGTCCATACCAGCTTTTGCCATGCGTGCCTGAATGGGCTCACTTAATTCGTCCCAGGCCGGATAGTACCAGAGCGTAATCACCGTGCGTCGTTGCTCGGTCTTGTTCGCATGCGCCGAATGCAGCAGACGGGAGTCTCCAACAACGAGATCTCCTGCTTTAACAGGCACGTCTTCTTCCTCTGCCTGCGCCTGGTAGGCTGGGTGGTCGGGATCGGCGACGGCTCGAAGCTCTGCCGTATGAGCATCAGGCACCTCGTCATGCATACGGTGGCGCTTACGATGCGAGCCCTTGAGTACACGTAGACAACCATTGTTGAGGGTCGTATCGACGAGATACCACATAAGAAAGGCCTGCATCGGCTGGTCCCAGGTGTAGGAGCATTCCTCGTCCCAACCCCACCAGTCCTGGTGCCAGAAAAGAGGTGGGGATCCACCTGGTTTGCTGATGACGAAACCGGACGCAAATTTCGGATGGTCAAAGCCTAATTGGGTGAGTGCATCGCGAGCACAGGGTGCCGCAACCAATTCGGCAAAAAGCGGGTCCTCATATACGCTGACGAGACTACCCGTCGACTTTTGTTCGTCCAGATGTTCTTGCGGCAGTGCATCAAGCAACTGATCCGATGCTCGTCGCGTCCGTTCGAGCAGATCGTCGTCCAGAATCTGCGGAAAGTGACAGTACCCATCACGTAACAGTTGCGCCCTCGGCCCGTTGGCCGTTGCCGTCGTCATCAACTACTCTCCATCGTCAGAACCCTCAAGTGACCTCGACCTCGACCGACTTGTCTCGCGCTCAAGATAGAGAATTGATCGCCATGCTGCGTATCGCTGTCCTGCAGTTTGGTGGTGGCAATTTTCTGCGTGCTTTCACCGATTTGTTCCTGCACCAAGCCAACACGAATCAAGAGGTAGGCAGGGCCGTCGTCGTCACCTCGACCGAGAGTGATCGTACACGCCTGATCAATGCCCAGTCCGTCACCTATCACGTCGTTGTGCGCGGTCTTTCAGGTGGCCAGCAGATCAACGAGACGATTCGTGTGGATGGCGCCATCGATCGGGCCCTCTCTGCGACCTCACAATGGCCTGAGATTCGTCAAACTGCCAGGTCGACGGACCTCCGCTGGATCGTCTCCAATACGACGGAGGCAGGGCTGCAACTCGCCCCTGAGGAAATCACAGCATGGCAGCTCGAGGGCGCCACGGAAACGCCTGTGTCATTTCCAGCAAAGTTGCTTGCCCTTCTTGCCCACCGACACGAGGCGGGGCTGCCAGGGCTGACCGTCCTGCCCTGTGAGCTGGTTGATTCCAATGCAGACGTACTGCGCTGCCTGGTGCTGGAGCAGGCGCAACGCTGGAGACTCTCAGATTCTCTGCTCAGCTGGCTCGATTCACAGTGCACGTGGGTCAATACCCTCGTTGATCGTATCGTCTCAGGCCGGCCACCGCAGCATCCATTGCTTGCGCGGGACGGTCTACTCACGATGACAGAGCCCTTCGCCCTATGGGCGGTGGAAGATCCAGGCGATCTGGATCTGTTTCCTCATCCAGCGATCGAGCGCGTCCCTGACGTTACACCCTACAGTCTTCGCAAAGTGCGCCTGCTCAATGGCGCCCATACGGCCCTGGTCGCGCGGGCGCTGCCTCTTGGGCTTGAGACTGTAGGCGAGGCCGTTGCGCATCCTGAGATCGGCCCGTGGCTGCTTCAGCTGTTGGAGCAAGAAGTCCTGCCCGCTCTCGGCGATCGGATCCACGCAGGAGCGAAATTTTCTGACACAACCTTGGAACGCTTCGCCAATCCCTGGCTACACCATCGACTTTCTGATATTGCCATGCATCATGAGACCAAGATGAAGACGCGCCTGCAGCCAAGCTTCGATGACTACGTCGAGCGTTTTGGCGATCAACCCAAATTGCTAACACAGATACTGACGGAGACAACTGCTACGTGAGGACACTTCTACTTGCTGAACCGGGTCGATTCGAACGGACACACACCAGAGAGCCAGATGCACCAGAGCCCGGACATGCGACCCTGCGAATTCGTCGCGTTGGGATTTGCGGCACTGACTTGCACGCATTTCGTGGGCGTCAGCCATTTTTCGAGTATCCACGAATTCTCGGTCACGAACTCGGCGCCGAGATCGTCGCCCTTGGCAAGGACGTCGGGGGTCTCTCGGTCGGGGATCGTGTCGCCGTCGAACCCTATCTGGCGTGCGGCCGCTGTCAGCCCTGTCGGGCAGGAACCTACAATTGCTGTGAGTCGCTACAGGTACTGGGTGTGCATACAGACGGCGGCATGCGAGAACTCATAGATCTTCCAGCCCACAGGCTGCATCGATCGCAGACACTCGAACTCGAACAACTGGCGCTGGTGGAGACACTGGGAATTGGTGCTCATGCCGTGGAGCGAGGGCGGCTCATCTCCGAGGAGGTGGTCCTCGTCGTAGGTGCGGGACCGATTGGTTTGGCGACGGCACAGTTCGCCGCCATCGCCGGGGCCCGCGTGCATCTACTCGAGCTGGATGATCGCCGCCGTGAATTTGCCCTCAAGCATTTCGACATCAAGGGTGTGCCTCTACCCGATGCGAAGGACCCAACAGGTGCGCTTCGGAATCATCTCGACGGGCTTTTGCCGACTTGCGTCTTTGACTGCACGGGGTCACATGCGTCCATGCAGGCCTCCTTCGCGTATCCGGCGAGCAGTGGACGTCTCGTCTTTGTGGGTTTTCAACCGCAGGAAATCCACTTCGAGAATCCGGAATTTCACCGACGCGAACTCAGTATCCTGGCCAGCAGAAACAGCACGGCCAGAGAGTTTCGTCGGATTGTAGAATTGATGGAGGCAGGAGACATCGATACAACGCCGTGGATAACGCATCAAGCCGACTACGAGGAAGTCGTAGAAAGATTCCCGACCTGGTTGAAACCCGAGTCGGGTGTCGTCAAAGCAATGTTGTCGTTGTAGGCTTACGCTGAGCACCCGCCAACGATTCTTGGCTGTTCAGGGCTGAGTCACATGTGGCAGCAGACGTTGCCTGAGAGATCGTAAATGTTCGCCTGACATGACCGCTCGACTTCGATCCCACTGCGCCAACAACGGTGCCAGGCGCTCCCAGGCAGATTGATAACGTGCAGTCGCCCTCTCACGATCGCCCTGCTGCATCAGCAAGTCACCTTCCATGGCATCCGCTCGACTATCCATAATCGCGTAGGGTCCCACCGGTGCCTGCCAACCACGCTGGAGGATTTCCTCCTCATGAGGACTCAGTTTCCGGCGCAGTCCCGCATAGGCATTCACAAGGTGGGCGACAACGACTGTATCCTGCCGAGCATTGGCCAACTGCCCGTGCCAAAGGACAAGATTCGCCTCCTCGCGCAGCCGCGCTTCGCCCTGATCGAGTTGGCTGAATGTTGAATGCCATTGTGTCAGCGTCGCCCGTACGTCGTCTTCGCCTAGAAAGTCGGGGCTCGCGATGCCACGTTCAATGACAGCCTGGCTCCAGGCGCGACGTCTGCCCGGTGTTGTCGCTTGCTGCTGTGCTGCCAGGAAGTGACTTCGTGCACTCGCATCAGGGACGGTCCACTTTGCCACAGACAGATGAAAGTCGAAGGCTCTGGGGTTTTCAGGATGCTCTGCAAGGTGGGTCGACATCCGCTCGAGGCGACGCTGCAAGTGCGTTGAGTCTCCTGTCAGTTGAAACAGTTTCCCGGCAGCGAAACTCAGGACATAGACCTGGTCTTCATGGACATCAGCTTCCTCGACTCTGGAAAAATCCCGCAAAATAGATGCGGCCAACTCTTCCTCTGACATGTCGCCTTCGAGTCCTTGGCGCAGCTGCAGATTCCAGCGATTCATCCAGGATCTGTAGTGCGAGGGATGAGCCGCCAGTGCACCATCGATCAATTGCAGGGCTGACGGGTAGTCACCGGCCTGAACCGCTTGATGACTGCTCTGGTCAAGACTGTCGGCGATCTCCCATCGTTGCTCCCAGGTGAGCCCCTCAAATGGATCGGCGAAGACAGATCCTGCCATCCATAGGCCACCCACGACCAACCAACATCCCGACCTGCCCAAGATCTGATACGACACGGCTGGCTCCTTCCTCTGAGCTTCTCTTCTTGATTTGCTGACCATTGTCTGGTGCCTATGCTGAGGATCCTCGGCGCGCGCCGTCATTGCCGATATAGGGCCGTTCACCATAGACAAGCTCGACGGTGGGATCCTCCACTGTGGCCAGTTCATCCACACTGCGATAGCCGACAGTCATACTCATACGTGTGCCGTGGGTCTTGTTGTTTCCCGCCCGATGGAACACGAGGCTGTCGATCGCCAGCATGGATCCCGCCGCCATCGGTACTGGTATCGCCTGTTCGTCCAGACAGGCGTCGGCGACCCAATCGGTTTCGTCAATCTTGTGCAACACCTGTACACCTGGTAGCAAGTGCGTACCGGGGATCAGGTGTGTGCAGCCATTGTCGAGGTTCGTTTCCTCGAGATAAAAGATGACCGTCACAATGCTGCGGCTCCACTGCATCACATCCCGGTGGAAGTGATCACTGTTGCGACTTGCCAGATTCAGCGTGGCGTGGTTGTGCCGATTGTGAACCATCTCAATGTGCGGACCAAGCAGACCGCTAAGAGGATGCAGCACACGCTCATCAGTGACAGTCTTGTGGAAAATTCGATCGCGACCTAGCAACTTAGACAATCGTACGACACGTCCTGTATCGTCCCGTACAACAGGATCGGCGGCGGCGTCAACGCCGGCCTGGATGGAGTGCCGCAGTTCTTCGACCAGTTCGGCGGGCATCGCAGTTGGCAACTTCAGATAGCCCGTATGTCGAAAGTGGCGAATCTGCTCGGGTGTAAGCGTCAGATCACCCGTTTGCATCCGTCGCGGGCTTGCTTTCGAGACGCTGGATGAGAGCAGCGGCAGCTTCGGCGCCTCGTGTTCGAGCTCCTACTTTCTCAAAGAGGCGCCGCGCTGCGTGCACGGCCGCCAGGGCTTCATCCCGACGTTCCATTCTGGCCAACAGGCTGCCCGTATTGGTCAGCGTATTGGCTTGGCCCAGGATATTGCCGATTCGTCGATGGATCTCAAGGGTCATTTCGTAGGTCTGCAGGGCCTCGTCGTGTTCACCAGAGCGAAACAGGACATTGCCAAGATTCACCAGCACACTCGCCTCACCGAGTGGCACCTCGATCTTCCGATAGATCTCAAGGGCTGCGTCATAAGACTGACGCGCCTCTTTCGGGCGCCGCATGCGAAAATGAACATTGCCGATGTTTGCCAACGCATTCGCCCGTCCAAGTGGATTGCCCACTTTCTCGTGCAATCGCAGGGCGGCTCGATATTGAGACAGCGCCTCTTCTGGCTGCTCCTGGTGCATGGACAGATTACCCATGTTGCCCAGAGCGTTGGCCTTACCCACGTCGTTGTCGACTGCCTGGAAGCGCTTCAGTGCCGCATCATACGCGCCACGGGCGCGGTCATATTCGCCACGGTGGGAATACACGCTGCCGAGAGTCAACGTGACATCAGCCTGGCCGTGGCTGTCGCCACCCATGCGGAATAGATCGAGGGCCTCAGTGCAGGTCTTCTCCGCCGCATCGATCCTTCCCAACCGATTCTGCACGTCAGCCAGATTCGCCATACACGCCGCACGAAAATCCTCGCGTTTGAGACGACTGGCCATCTGCAGACCAATGCTGAGAATTTCTTCGGCCTGACTAAAATCTGAACTGTTGATCAGAGCCGCCCCCCAACTCAAGTAGGCTGGCAAACTGCGCCGCGCCTCGACAGAGGCGCCGAATTTCACTGCCGCCGCGGGATATTGATAGGCGGTATAGTGGGCCTCGGCTTCCTCGAACAGTCTCTCTGCAGTACCACCTGGTTCGTGATCCACTTGCTGCGAGATACTGATCGCCGTCGCTTTTTGCACCAGCTCTTCAGCCGGTCCCTCGGCGACCATGGTTTCACGCGGGCCTCGACGTTGGCTGTCACTCGCGCCGGCGAAGGAGCGTACGGCGACATAGGCAACCCAGCCAGCAACACTGGCTAACATCAAGGGCGTTTGCAGTGGGGACAGAACCGAGCCGCCGGGGCCGGAAATAATCATGATGACGCCGAAAAGTGCCGTCAGTCCTATGGAAACATTTCGGAGAATGCGCCGTAATGTTGAGAAGAACTCAGCCAACGACCTGATCCTCGGAGTCGGCGACGCGTGCCACCGCCCGAATCCTACCCATCAGTTGCAGGATTCGCTGGTTTCCAGTAAACAGATCGAGGATGGCCACCACGACTGTCCTTTGAGGGCGTTCACCACATCGCGGTCAGTGCTCTTTGTAGCCAGGGTCATCGCTGTGTCGCCCTTAGGTGTTGGTTGCCTTCACATCTGCCCCCGCCTTCACGAGCACTTGGACAGCCTCCGGTTCGGCTTTTACCAGGGCACGGGGCACACCAGCATTCGCCGCCATTCTTGGCAGCACGCAGCAGGCCGACACCTGCCCATTCAGTCATGGATCAGACTCATCATCTCTCACCGATGCCACAGCGGGCTCCACCCGCGATGGACTCATTTTATCGGTGAAAATCGCGTTACAGCCATATAATCCAAAGGGTTACAACTACCTTACGTAAATGAATCCTGGGCAAAAAAGAAAGGGGCCCTCTCGATTGAGGCGACCCCCTTCTGCCCAAAGTGGATCTATGGGCCCCTATCAGGCTGTATTAGCTCTGTCGCCTCGACATTGTCGGGCACTCGTAATTCGGCATTCTGAAACCTCCTTGTTCGTGTGGAAGGAGGGTGATCTCGAGGGTTTAGAAGCCCTTGGGGCCACCGGGTACCCCGTGCACGAGTGTTCCCTGGCAACTGGCAGAACCACTTGGTGAACTGGTTGTGGGTGAGAATCCGACCCGTGTTGAGCACTGCGGCCATGGGGTGGGATCACACAGATGAAGAAGGTCGCAGATCTGGCCGAGACCCACCACGTGCCAATTGCCCCCCACTGCACCCTGTCCTATCTCGGCCTCACAGCGCACCTACACGTAGCCGCCTCCGTGCCGTTCTTCCTCATCCACGAGGGCTATAGTTTTGACTGGCCCGACAATCGCCTCATCGACGGATTTGTCGTTGACTGCTAGCGGTTTCGCGCAGAAAACTCGCCATCGTCTCGGCTAGTCGTAGTCTTCATCGGCGGCATCGCGCTCTTCTGGAGCTTGATGAGTCGGATCGTCCCGATGCGCGAGGGACCGTTCGATGTAGTCATCAAGCAGTTCGATCTCAAATTCCCGCACCATCTCTTCGCTGCTGACCTCGTCGTCTTCGCTCGTGACCAGAACCGACCCCAGATACCCCGGATCCTTGATCATGACTCCTGGCCCATACTTTTCTTTCAGAGCGCGAAATGCGGGCTGATTGAAATCAAGGTGCGCGACCTGGCAGTCGAGATTCACATTGCAGGTCACGTAGTCGACATAGTTCGTCGACATTGCCAGCGTCTCCCCCGTTGGCGATAAGACGCCGCTCGGCAAGCCGCAGATCGATGTCACCATATGAGTCCGACAGGAATACGCCCAGTATGCCTGCATAAGGCCACCGTGATACATCGACGGAAACAGGATCAGATCAGGGCTTGAATCGATGTAGGCTTCGCGGATCGGCGAAAAATTCAGATCGAAGCAGATGGCGCAACCAACGGTGCCGAAGTCGCACTCGAATAGCGGCGCGTCGCAACCTGCAAGGATTCCCCCCTCGATGGTTTCGGTGACAACAATGTGATTCTTGTTGTAATGTCCCATCGATTCGCCATCGCGATCAAAAAGTTGGACCGAATTACGCCAGCTGCCATCCTCCATCTCGCGCACCGCGGGATAGGCGACGTAACAACCATTGTCCTTGGCGACACTGGCGAAATACTCACCCACCTGTTCGCCGCGCTCCCGATAGTAGGCCAGACGATCCGCCATGGGATGCTCGGGGTATCTGTCACAGCACTCTGGCACGACGATCAAATCAGGCTCATCGGGCAATACCTGGGCAAAGCGCCCTTCCCAGTGAGCGATCATTCGAGCAACCGCCTCCGAATCGGGGGCCGGACGGCCACGGACGGCGCGTGCACCGATGGTACTGATCCTTACGCATGTGGACATGATCTTTCTCCCATGGTATCGTGAGTTCGAAAACCCGTCCTTGGGTTCGGATCCATCAGAATCTTCCACGGCTGACACTAAGACATTCTATGAAGTTTGCCGAACCTGAATGGTTTGAACAGCTCACCTCGACCAACACGATCGTTCTTGAGCGGATCGACGCTGGCGAACGCCTGCCTGACGGTTTCGTGCTGGCCACCACGGAGCAAACCGCTGGTCGCGGCAGAGGTACTCGCCACTGGCATGCCGAGGCGGGACGTGACTTGTGTTGCTCAATTCTCTACCGCAACGATGCCCCCGCGCGGCAACTTGCATCACTCGCCATGGCAACGGCCTTAGGCATTGTGGATGCCCTTTGTGAATACGGGATCAAGGCACAGACGAAGTGGCCCAATGATGTGCTCGTTGGCGACGCCAAAATTGCCGGAATTCTGTGCGAATTGCGCCCAGGTGCCGCCGTCATCGGTATTGGACTGAATGTAAGTATGTCAGCTGCAGAGGCCGGGAGAATAGACCAGCCCGCCACATCAATCCTGATTGAAACAGCGACCGTGCAAGCACCGAAGGATGTCCTGCCCATTTTGCTGCAAGCCCTGTCGCCACGTCTGGATACTTGGAAAAGGGATGGATTCGCTGGTTTGCGTTCGGATTGGTGTCTGCACTGTCTGGCACTGGGCCAGGACATCACCATAGATGATGGCGACACTCATCAAACCGGTGTGCTCTCGGGCTTTGGCGATGCGGGACAGTTGCTTCTGCAGCCGCACGATCTCGCCAAGGATGGCAGTTCAACCGCTGTGGAGATCTGGTCAGGCCATCTGCGGCTGACCGACCGCTGACGGCGACAGTCGCCACTTATCCGTCAGGGCCCGCTTGTCAGGTAGGCTGAGTGTCAGGTGGCTGAGTTGTCAGGTGGCTGAGTTCAGGCCGGCTGCAGCAACGCCAGGCAAGCACCCGAGGCGACCTGTTCGCCCACACTGACACTGACCTGTGCCACTTCACCAGCGGCGGGGGCAGGAACGGGGACTTCCATCTTCATCGCCTCGATGATGATCACCGGATCACCTTCCTCCACCCAGGAGCCGACGTCGGCGGCAATACGGATGACTTTCCCAGGCATATGGGCAGCCACTTCGATCTGCGTTCCCGCGTCACTGGCTTGCTTGCCAGATGAGGCGGCTCCATCTCCCACGGCGACTTCAAATACTTTGCCGCCAACCTTCACCTGGTCACCATCTATGGTGACATCGAAGGACCTGCCATCTACGCGAACGCTGTACGCCCCACCAGCACCTGTGGCGACAGAGTCCGTCGCGGCACTGGGATCGACTTTGCGCACACCCATCTCGGCATCACCCTTGAGAAAAGCAATTCCCTTATCTCCACAAGCGGCAACGATGAAGATGTTTTCGTCGCTGACCTCAAGCCCTTCCTCCGCCAGCCGCGCGGTGGCTGCAGCCATGCCCTTCTTCGGGTCCGCGTCATTGAGCTCCAGTGGTGGCCGATCGGTGGGCTCCATCCCCAGTTGTTCAGAAGCCAACTTCACGATCTCTGGATCCGGTGGCACGGGCGTCTTGCCGAAGTAACCCAGGACCATCCGGCCGTAGTCAACGGCGATTTTCTGCCACGGCCCCATCATGACATTGTTGAAGGCCTGCTGGAAGTAGAATTGGGACACGGGGGTCACGGACGTTCCAAACCCGCCGCGCTCGACGACCTCGCCCATGGCCTTGATCATCTCTGGATAACGATCCATGATGCCATTGTCGCGCAGCATCTGCGTGTTGGCTGTCAGGGCCCCACCAGGCATAGGACTCCATGGAATCATGGGCTCTACGGCTACAGCCTCTGGCGGCAGGAAGTAGTCGGACATGCACTCTTTGAAGACCTCCTCCGCATCCCGCACCTTGTCCACATCTATGTCCAGGTCGTAGTCGGAACCACGCAGAGCATGCCACATGACCAGCACGTCAGGCTGACAGGTCCCCCCCGAACAAGGGGCGAGAGACAGGTCGATGGCATCGGCCCCCGCATCGAGGGCCGCCATATTCGCCTGTACTGAAATACCCGCGGTCTCGTGGGTGTGGAAGTGAATGAAGGTGCCCTCGGGCAACATCTTGCGTGCCCGCTTGATCGACTCGTGTACCGTTGCCGGCACCGACGTGCCGGAGGCATCCTTAAAGCAGACGGAGTCGAAAGGGATGTCGGCGTCAAGAATCTGCCGCAGCGTACTTTCGTAGAAGTCGGCGTCGTGGGCACCGACGCATCCGGGCGGCAATTCCATCATGGTCACGCACACCTGATGCTTGAGACCGGCATCGGTAATGCACTGCCCCGAGTGCACCAGATTCTGCACATCGTTGAGGGCATCAAAATTGCGAATCGTCGTCATCCCGTGCTTGGCGAACAGATCAGCGTGCAGCTTAATGATGTCACTCGACTGCGAATCCAGACCGACAACATTCACACCACGCGACAAGGTCTGCAGATTCGCCTCTGGCCCCGCCGCGGCACGGAACTGGTCCATCATATCAAAAGCGTCTTCCTGACAGTAGAAATAGAGCGACTGATAACGCGCTCCACCGCCGGCCTCGAAGTAGCTGATCCCCGCATCGCGGGCAGCTTCCAGGGCAGGCAGAAAGTCGGGGGTCAATACACGTGCGCCGTAGACCGACTGGAAGCCGTCACGGAACGCCGTACACATGAAGGAGACTTTTTTCTTCATCTACTTTGTCTTTTCACTTACCAAGTTCATTTGACCATAACCGACCAAAGGATTCCGGCGCAGATGGCGGAGCCTATGACGCCTGCCACATTGGGGGCCATAGCGTTCATCAACAGATGATTGTGAGGATCCTCCTGCAGACCGACCATCTGCACGACACGGGCCGAATCGGGTACCGCTGAAACACCGGCCGCGCCAAGAAGAGGATTCACCTTCTGTTTGGTGAATAGGTTGAGAAATTTGCAGAAAAGCACACCGCCTGCCGTCGCCATGGCGAAGGACAGAGCACCGAGTCCGAAGATCGACAGGGACTGGGGTGTAAGAAAGGTCTGTGCCTGGGTGCTGGCGCCGACGGAGAATCCCAGCAGAATCGTGACGATGTCGATAAATGCATGCCGCGCCGTGTCGGCGAGGCGATCTGTGACGCCACTCTCCTTCAAAAGATTTCCGAACATCAACATACCCACAAGTGCCAGTGAACCGGGGGCAATCAGCGCCGCCACGAGGAACGCGATGATCGGGAAAAAGATCCGCTCCCGCGTCGACACCTCCCTGGGAGGAGGCATACGAATCAGTCGTTCCTTGCGGGTCGTCAGCAATCTCATAATCGGCGGCTGAATGACCGGTACCAGCGCCATGTACGAATAGGCAGCGATCGCGATGGCGCCGAGAAGATGCGGAGCGAGCTTGGCAGACAGGAAGATGGCCGTGGGGCCATCGGCCCCACCAATGATGCCGATCGCGCCCGCTTCCTCGGGAGTAAAGCCCAGATAGAGGGCCCCAATAAGGGTCAGAAAGATCCCGATCTGCGCCGCCGCGCCAAGCAGGACAAGGCGAGGATTCGACAACATCGTCGAAAAATCTGTCATCGCCCCGATACCGAGAAATATCAGCGGTGGAAAGATTCCCTGGCTGACGCCGAAATAGATGTAGGACAGTACGCTGCCAGGATCGTATACGCTGAGTGCCATACCTGGGATCGATGGAATATTGCCCACCATGGCCCCAAAACCGATGGGCAGCAGTAGCAGGGGCTCGTAATCCTTCGTGATCGCGAGGGTGATAAAAATCAGCCCAATCACAATCATGAGTAGATTGCCCCACGTCATGGTGGCAAAACCAGTCGTGGAGAGAAACTCCACCAGGACCGTCATGGTGAAGAGCCCTTGCGATGAATATGGTAGGCGGCGGCCGCGGCGGCGACAGCGGCGACATCATTGTCGCCGGCAGGACGCGACCGGGACGCATGACGGTCCGTCTCGGGCACGACTTTGCCCAGCTGCCTCAAAAGCCAGGGCAGAACCGAGATAATCGTCGCAATGGATGACAGAGCAACAAAGACGATCGTCATGCCAGCGGCCGCGATAGGCATGCCTCTGCCGTCCATGATACTCTGGATTCCTATGTCGAATTCAGGCATAAGCATAGTAAGATTGGCGTAACTGGCCTCTGGCGCCAGCCTTTTGGGGGAGAACGCCTTGGATCAGGCAGAGAGTGCCGAGGAGCCTGTCCTAGAGATCATCAAAACAAAAGCGGTCCATGCGTACGCCGATCGCCCAACCTCCCGGATCGACGAGACGGGTCAAGTCGCCGCGAAAAGTGCTGCCCACAAAAGCGCATATCGAGGGCATTGGGTACCCAACATCTCTGCAGAAAGGTCTTCTGATGCCCATCGAAAGCGAAGTGAATCTTGGTAAAGTCGAAGTCCATCCAGCCCGCGCTGTGCTCGAGGGAGATCTCAAGACGTCGATGGGGTACGGCACCGAAGCGCTCGTATTGGTCCCCAGATTCCATGTGCAGTTCGATCCGACGCATGTGACCATCGTCGACGCCGGGATTGGCCCGCATGGGACCACGATCCAATGGGTCGTAGTTGATCTCCTGCGTGAGGCAGCTGTGATCCTCGGCCCGCAGACCCAGGCCTCACCAACCAGGGCCTGTATCGTGTTGGGGAAGACGGGGGACGCATCTGACGTATCCTGCGTCAAGGCGACTCTTCGGTTTCACACTCAGATCAAAGACTGTCATCGACGAATCGGTGACCAATGAGATCGGATTGGTTTTCGTTGGCATTGGCCGTATTACGGACAGAGGTCACAACTTCGCGTGTCCCCAATTCCACATGCCAGAGACATCGGAGACGATTTCGTTGATCTCGACGATCTCATCCAGCCCCTCCCCCATCTGGGCATGCCGCACAGATCCACTGACCACTTAACCTGCCAAGGCCGGAGAAACAGCCAATGAGATGAGGATGGAAATCATCCCTCGCCTCACGGCGAACGCATCAACTGGAGAGGTTGCCACCTTGCTCACTTTCGCGTTCCGCAAGAACCGTCTCCAGCAGGACCAGCGCGTCCCAGGCGGCAGGGAAGCCGGCGTAGGCGGCAACCTGGAACAGAGCCTCGAAGATTTCCGGCAACGTGCAGCCATTGTTGAGCGCCATCTGCAGATTCAATTTCAGCGCATTCACTCGTCCAAGAGCGGCCAGAGCACTGATACTGCACAAGGAGCGCGTCTTCAGATCGATACCACCACGAGTCCAGATACGTCCACCGACGACACTGACAACTTCGGTCTCAAAATCCGGACAGACGGCCCGAAATCTATGCAGCAATGCATCGATTCGGTCCTCGCCGACCATCTGACGAAATTGCGACAAGCCCCGTTCGTAATCGTTGCTCATTCCCCATCCTCCGATACGCGGATGCTGCCGCGTAGATAGAGTTGCGCCTGACCGGAGATCAATACACGATCGTCCCTGAGCTCGACACTCAATTCACCACCCCGCGCCGAAATCTGCCTCGCCTGCATCGTCACCTTGCCCAATCGCTGAGCCCAATATGGCGTGAGAGAACAGTGGGCAGATCCTGTCACTGGGTCTTTATCAATGCCGCAACTTGGTGCGAAACACCGAGACACGAAGTCGCAGTCGTCACCCGGTGCCGTGGCGATCACGACAAGCGCCTCCACTTGCGCCAGTTGTGCGAAGTCTGGCGTCAGCGCCAAAACCTGATCCTGTGATTCAAACACCGCCAGCAGGTCGCGCGTCTTGTGTGCTTCGGTGGGAATCGCCCCCAGACCAAGACGGAGTGTTTCGTCCACATTGGATGGTTCCAACCCGTAGGCGGGAAAGTCCAGAATCAGTCGGTCTCCGACTCGTTCGACCTTCAGCTCACCACTTGCTGAGTCGAAGGTCAACGTATCAGTCGTGATGCCCAATTCGGCAAATAGCACATGCGCCGTCGCCAGCGTGGCATGGCCACAGAGATCGACTTCAACGGTCGGCGTGAACCAACGCAGGTGAAAACGACCTGAAGCAGGGACAAAAAAGGCCGTCTCCGACAGATTGTTCTCTGCTGCGATGGACTGCAGCAGGTCGTCGTCCAACCATGCCTCCAGGGGGATGACGGCAGCCGGATTGCCACCGAAGATCCGCGAAGTGAATGCGTCAACCTGATAGATGGGTAGTTCCATAGCTTCCCCTGGTGCTGGCCTTCGATGATGGACTTGTCTGTTGGCTCATCTCACGTCGTATGGTCGGACGGGAGCCAGACAGTGGCAAGGGCTGCCGGTGTGTGGCTTACTCTGGGTCGCAGGAGACCATCTGATGACCCTGGGCTTCAAGGGCATCCATGGCAGCGGACAACGTATGCTGCTGAACCAGAATGACGTCCGTGTCATATAGTCGACAGGGCGAAAACGGCAACACGGGCTTGCGCCAGACAGGTTGTGAGTTCAGCGAGTACTCCGACTTCAGCAAAATCGAGTGTGCCATCGATCTCAAATGCTCGCCATCCCGACTGATGGCACAGATCGCGAGGAACACTCGCCGTGTCACACACGACGCTCAATTCATCGCCACGGCGACACACTGACCAAAAACCCTTGCTGCAAACCCATTTCGGAATCGATTCATGATCTACCTGATCATTGGTATCCAATCGGCACACGGAAAGCGCATCTGGGAGCAAGCGAAGCCGAAATCGGCGCATGCTCAAGGCGTCACCTCAAGGCGCACCTGTAGTTGCTCACTCTCCTGGTAGCCGATACGGATATCCCGGCAACTGCGCAGATACGCGGTAAAACACTTTACGAAGGGCGGGGGACGGCAAGATGAAGACCTTGGTGACCGGGTCGAGGCAACGATCATTTTCGACGCACCTTTGACGCACCCTACGATTCCGATTGTGATCACACCTCCCTGTGTCGTCCAGAAATTCCCCATCATTGGAATGGTGGCTGGCTTGAGCTCACTCTAAGGAATTGGGCAAGAGAGCGTCGCCCTTACCCTTTTCTTGATCGTCGAGTTGCCACCCGGGCAGTGTAACCGATTCCTGAGGGGTGACCATTGGCCCGTAGAGCTCGGGGCGCCGTGCCTGTAGATACCTCGAACCCGATGTGTTTTGCAGCTTCTCCGGCGTGAGCAGGCCCACAATCACGTCGTCCCCCAATGCCTCCGATTCGACCATGATCTCACCAAAGGGATCAATGAGCATGGACAGGCCAGGCTTCACGGTATCGTAGTCCCAGCCGATGGGATTGCTGAAAGCGTAGTAGACGCCATTCTCATAGGCTCGTGTCGGCAGCCAACGCAGCAACCATTCACGCCCCTTGGGACCACGGAATTCCTGCCGCAGACGCACCGGATCACGATGGCGGTTCTCCCAGAGCGCACGATCGACCACACCACGACCCGGCATATTCGATGGCAGACAGCATGTGACATGGGGAGCGATGATGAGTTGCGCCCCCATCATCGTCGTCAGTCGTGGATTCTCGACGAGATTGTTGTCGTAGCAGATGAGAAAGCCCACCTGCCAACCACACAGTTCGATGACATTGTAGCCTTCCCCTGGCGATAGATGCGGATTGACGAAGGGGTGCAGCTTGCGAAATCGTGTCAGATAGCCATCGGGCGACACGGTGACATATGTGTTGTAGAGACGCGCACCTTCCTGCTCGATCAAACCAGCCATGACGATCGTGTCATATTCCCGCGCGATGCGGATCAGCTCCACCACGGAAGGACCATCAGGCACCGGCTCGGCCACATCGGCAAGCTCACTCTTCGACAAAGGCTGCAGCCACGAATACGCGGGAATGCAACCTTCGTGAAAACTGACGATCTGGGCGCCAGCTTCTACTGCGCGTCGGGTCAGGGCCTCTATGCGTGAGAGGTTGAAGACCTTGTCTCCATCGCGATGTTCGAACTGAGCCGTCGCGATTCTCAAGTCATGCATCGACCACACTCCCTTTGTCGGCGTATCAATTCATCCTGATTGGCAGCCTTGGACAGGCTTCCATGCCAGGCATCTGGAACAGATTGTCGTCGTCGCTATCTCCGAGCAGTACCTACGTCTGGCCCCGATGCGTCCAATACCTTGGATATTGGGTGGATGGCTGCAGCCGGAGAATCACGCATCACATGTGCTCCCGGCGAAATGCGATCAGCCCCTGTTTCATCAGTTCGCGAGCCGTCGCTTCGGGACGCTGATCAGACAGTTGACCAAAGACGGCTGCGAAGCGCTCAACGTCATTGTCAATTTCGGCTCGATATCCGGGGAACATCCGCCGGTTGTAAAACTCGGTAAGGCCCTGGTAGGCAGCAAAGACGGCCCAGTCGAGATTGGCCGTGCCGGAGGCGTCGCTTACGGCCTCATCGAAGACATCGATGAGCAGGTGACGCCCAAATTCGAAGCTCACCGTGCGGGCCATCATCTCTTCATCCTCCTCGATCGCCAGCAGGGTCTCTCCGTAGCTGAGTCCCGTCGCCGAGATGGACATGGGGGCCGCCACAAGGGAAACGACAAAGTGTCGGCCATCATAGCTCTCCTGCGTCATCGCTTCCCAGGAGGCAATCAGATCCACCGACCATGCTTGTGACTCGATCTGATCTGCTGCCACTTCGAGATCACGTTCGATGTCTGGCCACAGTTCTTCTTCGTAGTCGCGGTAGTGGGCAACATAAAGGCGCCCCAGTTCACGTATGAATGTGAAACTGTTGTGATAGAGATCCAGGCGTTCGTAGAAGAACCCCTCCAGATCAAAGAGCCATGTGGATACTCGGTCGTGCCCCTCTGCATTGCCACGCCGAAAGGCGGCATACGCATCGCGTCGAATGGCGCTCTCAAAACTGATGAAGTATTGCTCGAGCTCGAATTCGTCCTGCAGCCGGAGATAGGCCGGCAGGAAGACGAAATACGGAGCCAACTCACCCGTATGCTGTCGATCCCATGCCAGTGCGGGGGCCGCCTGCTGCAAACGACTTAGACTCTGCGCCGGCACTGTGGGCCGCATCAAGTCGCCATACGGCGTCGGCCAGGGAAGGCCTCCGAGGGTTGTCAGATGCACGACGTAGTTGGCCATGGGTTCTGCTACACAGACGATCTCCTTTTGCGGTCGTCGTCCTGTGCTGGCCGCGTCACCGGTCGACCTGCCATCGATCGACCTATCGCCGGTGCCCGGTCTAACTGAAGGCGGTGCACATGCAGCACACAACAACAGTCCCAAACCAATCATCGCGACGAGTGGCTTCCAGCGCCCCACTGGCAAATCTCGACGACGCCCCAATGGGTTTACCCCTTCCCGCAGCATTTCTTGAATTTCTTCCCGCTTCCACAAGGGCACGGTTCATTGCGACCCACTGGAGCCACAGGCTTTCGTATCGTCGTTCCACGGATAGAACCGTCATCGCGGAAAGCTGCCAGATACCCATCGATGGATCCGTCGATCACCGTCGCCCAGGACGCGGACGACGGAAATCTGCCCGTTGACGGCAGGTGCTCCACAAAGGCCATGAGCAACTCAGGAAATCGCTGTCTCTGATCCAGTGGCAGATCCAGATGGGCGACGCTCAGCAACGCCTCTTTGACCTTGAATGCCGTTGGATCTGCCCCTACGGCCTGTGCCCAGTGAGACAGCAATCCTTCTGCATTCTTCTTGAGCTGTGTGTCGAGGAGCAGGAAGTGCTGAGACTGACAAAAATCGCTGGCTGCATCTTGTAGTGAGTCTCCGTGTGGCATCTGTCTCCTCACGGTCCGGGGTAGGGGATGAGGTCCTGGTCAATCTCATCAAGTGATCCCCCGACGCAAGTCGTTCCCAGCCGAAGGCCTCATAGAATGAGTGTGCATCTCCTGTTGCCAATCCAATCGACGGTAGACGATCCAGGGCGGGGCACTCGAGAATACAAGAGATCAGCCACTTCCCAAGACCCTGTGCGCGCTCATGCTCGACGATAAAGACATCCAAATAGGTAGGCGAAGCGCGCGTAGTCGGTGACAATCCTGGCGAAACCGATGCCGCAACATCGGAGTCGGCGCCATATCAGACCCGCGACGCATCGAACAGGATGCTCAGTGAGGATAGTTGGTCGAGGCCGAGTCGAATTGACTTCATAAGTCATCATCCTCCGTAACAAGGGCCGTGGCAACAACCTACAGCTGGGCACATTGCAGAACATCCAAATGAGCCCTTCACCAGCCTTCTCCGGCGATTGTTCGCAGCGCTCTTGCCGCCGCCCGCCGAATGTCACCGTCTTGATTGGCCTTCAAGTCCTCAAGTAGTGGTACCGCTGAGGAGGCTTCGAGCTGTCCCAGAGAAAGTGCGGCCTTTATCCGTATGGGCTCAAGACCGGGGTCGGCAGCGACCCGACTCAGGGCGGTGACAATGTCGGCCTGGGTACCTTCGTGACCAGACCAAGCCGGATGGTGATCGCCCTTGATCTCGCCCAGGGCTTGAACGACGACATAGACGACATCCGGTGACTCGCGCGCGACGGCATTCAGCAGCCAGGGTGCCAACCCACGATAGGCAAAGCCACGAAGACCAGCGATGGCCGCGACCTGCTGCGTTGGGGAAGGTGCGGCCAATTCATGTGTCAGGAGTCGATAGATGGAGTCAGCCAAAGCATGCGTCGTATCGACGCAGGCGCCCATTGCCTGCATGACCTGCACACGCAATCGGGGGGACGGATCCTGCATGTGCGCTAGGAGCGGTTCCATCGCCGCCGGCGAAGCGACCTGCTCCAGGGCGACGGCAGCAGCGAGGGCCACGTCGACACTCGGGTGTTTCAGACTGCGACCCAGTGGATGTGCCGCGACAGGATCCCCGATCTGACCGAGGGCTGTGGCACTTCGTTCGACCACTCCGACATTGCTGTCTGACAGAGCCACGACCAGATCGGCCACTGCATCCCTTGCACGTAGTGTACCAAGCAGTTGAGCACTCATGAAGCGAGTTCGCCAACGGTCGGACTGCAACCCGCCGCGGAGAGCGGGAATCACGTCTTCCTGTTGGCGTAGCAAGCGATCCGACACCTCTCTGAGTTCCTGTGGGTCTCGAGACGCAAGACGCACCACCAGTTCCTCGGGACTCTCTTCGCAGCCAGCCAACAGAATGAGAACGGTGACCAGGACTGGTCTATGGCAGAGAGAGGCAGACATCAATCGTAGTTGAATTGGAGACCATCCGAATGGAGTACGCCCACGACGTGCCGCCCGTGCAAAGCGACCTGCCCTTTGGGATTCACGAGCCAGTAAATTGGGTAGGTAGGAACCTGATACAAAGATTGCAGCGCCCCCTCGTTGTCCAGCACGTCCAGAATTTGGGGCCAGTCCATCTGCTCGCGCAGGAGGAGATCGATCAAAGGCCGCTCGGTCTCTGTCGACACTGGCACCAACCACAGTCAATTGCTCGGCATATTTCCCTTGCAGGGACCGAATGTGAGGGATCTCATCGATACAGGGCCGACAACCTCCCTAAGAACACGGCCCGATTCGGCGAAGAAGAGTTTTCGATCGATGCCGATGACCTGCGATGCGAAGTCCGTCAAAGGACGTGTCGACAGAGCCGTTCCACAGCCAATATCCAGAGCGCGAAAGATACGAGACACCGGGTGACTCCCGCGCCATGCGAGACAAGACCTTGCTGTGAAATATAGGTCTGCTCTCGGCGTATACCCTCGGCCACTCTCGATGTGGCGAATAGCTTGTCGTCAGTCACGCTTGTGCCAAGTCGGTTTCTGTGACGCTATGTATACGGTGAAAAAAGGTCTGGTATCAGTTCGTTTTCGGTACTTGTACGGATAAGTAGCCGTCTTCTCGGGGGGGCGTGTCGATCTGCGAGATGATGAAAATCGCAGGCTGTCAGCCGAACATCTCGGACCGGACGCCCACGTTGTACCCGCTGCATATCCCTAATCGGGGGGCCAGCCTTCCGTGAACCGATGACCTCTGATGGGGTCTGCCAGCGACGCAGACCCCCATCAGACAACGCGGTCCCGGCCAGCCTCGGCCGGGGCCGCGCAGTCGTTGGAATCTTGCCCTGCAACGCACTGCTTTGTAAGGTTTCTGTACGCGTCGATGTGCCCTCGCAGACAGGTATTGCCGCAGGTGACCAGCCCCGAGAGTGCTCTCGTCGGTGTCTTAGACGAAATTTCTTTGGAGACACCAGCCGAGATCTTCCATGAAAGCTTTATGGATGGCGCCACGTCCTTCGCCGCGGAAAAGCGGCTGGAGTCGACGTATGCGCCCTTCCTCGGCTATGACGTGCATCGGTTGCGCCGCGAGTTTGGCATATTTGTCTGGGATCTCAGGCAGTTGGCGGATTCCTCCCGGTTGCATTCCAGTGGCTATCGCGATCATGTCTACTGGCTCATCGACGATGGTGAGTACATCGGCCAGTGCTCCATCCGACCAGAGCTCGGCACACCCTATTTGATCACCTATGGCGGTCATATCGGTTACAGCATCCGCCCCGATCGACGCAGGCAAGGCTATGGCCGCCGGATTCTGGATCTCGCACTCGACAAATGTTACTCCCTTGGCATGGAGCAAGTCCTGATCACCTGCGATGAAGACAACCAACCTTCGCGCCGGATCATCGAGTCAAATGGCGGACAGTTTGAGTCCGGGCTTACCATGGATAAAGCTGTCCGGCGTGCGGAGGGTCGCAAGAGCGCCACAGATATTCAGAAATTGCGCTACTGGATCGAGTTGCGAGACCGGCGTCGATGAGCGTCGACGACGAATTTCCTTTCGCGTCCTTTGACACAGAACTCGCAAGCGGAAAACGGGTGCTGCCAGACTACAATGGCGGATCCATCGTCAATGTCACCGCATCCATCCTGCAGTCCTTTGGCTGTGAACCGCCATCGGCTCCCTTGCGCTCAGACCTGCTTGACCCAAACCTGCTGAGCGACGCCGTAGGAGGGGTCGTTTGCCTCGTTGTCGATGCCCTCGGCCTGGCGCAGCTGCAGGCCGGTCTTGCCGCCGGCAGGGCGCCGAATGTGCAGCAACTCATCGACATCAGTGGCTCACCTCGGTGCCTGACATCCATCTTTCCCTCGACCACGACAGCGGCTCTGACGTCTCTGGCGACGGCTCACCCACCTGCCGGTCACGGAATCCTTGGCCACGTATTGTGGCTTGATCAGGTGCAGTCCACTTGCAACGTCCTCCACTTCGCACCGGTGGGTCGACCCACTGAGCCGATCGACGACGACATATTACGCTGTCGGCCCACGATTCACGAGACACTGATGCAGGTGGGCATTCCCTCATTTGCTGTCACTGCCGCCGCCTACGAAGGCACAGCGTTCACGAGTCTTCTGCAACGCGGCAGTCGCTTTCTCGGGTATCAGACGCAGTCGCAGATTCCCGCTCTTCTCGAGCAGGCATTGTCAGCTGCCGCCAATGAAGGGCGATGTTTTGTCGGTATGTATTGGCCTCACATTGACACGATCGCGCACCTTGATGGACCAGATCTACCGACATCGCGCAGCGAAGCGAGTGCCCTCGAATTGGAATTCGTCGATCTCATGATTGGTCACGTGGCCCACGTCTGTCGGCAACATGGATGCGCCCTGATGATCACAGCCGATCACGGCCAGACACGACTCGATCCCCAACGAGGCTGCGTGCTTCCCACGGATTTTCTCAGCAAGCTACATCACCGCCCTACGGGAGGCCGTCGTGCGGCCTATCTGGCCTGCGATGATGTTCAACTATTGCATGATGCTGGCATCTCTCAGGCAGCAGATCTACTGCCGATGGATGCCGTCATTGAGGCGGGCTGGTTCGGTGGTCCGCTGTCGTCCTCTTTTCGCCGACGAATCGGCAATTGGTTGGCCCTGGCTCACGATGGTGTGCAATTCCTCATCGATGATGGCGATGGCGTCTATCCAATGCTTGGCGGGCATGCGGGTCTGACAGCCGCCGAAATGCAAGTCCCTCTTCTCGTGGTTCCTGCATCGTGACCGTGCCCGCAAAGAGACCTGGACACATATGGATCGTTCAGATTCTGATCTGTCTGCTGGTGGATACCACCTTCGCCGAGCCCGTACCGCTTTTGAATCTCGACGAGGATCCGATTCTGTTAGCGACGCTTCAACACCTCGACCAGGGCCTGCGTTCGGCTGCTCCGGTCCGCACGAGCGAATTATTGGCCCATGTGGCCCAGACAACGAGTTGCAGCCGACAGCAGGTCCGGGCACACCTGATGGATCGACTGCAGGCACTGGAGGACCTTCGCCAACAAGGCGGGGACGATTGGGACCGGCTCGTCGATCTTGGGGGAGAATTATCACGGCGTCAGTTGTCGCGTTTCATCGACCATCTGGGACAAGACTTGCGAGAGATCCTGCGCTCGTCGGACGATTACCTGTTGGACACCAGTCTCCGCTGGGCAGCACGTGGGGCGCGGATTCCGGCGCAGGAAGCATTACAGTTCGCCCATCGCATCGTGGCAACTCAGCTCGTGGATGATCCACTTGCTCCCGCTCCTGAGCCAGTCGGTGTCGTCGTCAATGGCTGGACAGAGAAATACGAGTTTAGGCTCGAACCACTGCTGATCTATTTGGAGTCGGAGGATGAAGACGCGGCACGTGAGGCGGTACGTGACATCCAGCGCTTTATCGTACCGGGCGTAGCACGAGGCCTGCCGTCTGTACCGGGCGTTGCCTGGGCATTTCGACAACGTGATCTCACCACCCTGGTAGATCCCGCGTATGACATCCGCCTTCGCGTCCGCACCCTCCGATTCAGTGGACTGTCGACCAATCTGCAGCCCTGCATTGACGTCGGGATTGAGATCATCGACACGCAGAGCCATGCAGCCGTTTCCGAGTTCGACGTAGCTCACTGCGGCGGCGTCAGTGTCTCCCCGCGGCGTCTATCACTGTTCTTCGACGAGGTGGCCGACGTCGTCGTCGATACACTCGTTCCCTTCTTCGCCTCGCACCGATGACCATCTCCCCTCCTGGGGAGGTCCTCAAGCGCCAGTCCCATCTGTTCGATCGGCTCGTTGGCGGGACGCCGGGGTTGTTGTTCACAACTGATCCGGGCCTCGAAGACCTGGCCGCTGCTGAGGCCGTCGACCGGCTAGGACAGCGAATCCATGGCGGCCTATACGAACGCCGACCGCACGGATTTCATGGCCATGCTCTGATTCTCCCCCCCCGTCATGACCCATCAATTGGCGATGTCGCAAGGCAGATGCGTTCTGTTCATCACGTGATCGAACCGCGTTATGCTTTCCAGTTGTCTGACGATGACCCCCTGGGAGGTATCCGCTCAACGCTGGCAGAGCGTGGCGTGGAGGCAGACCTACACACGCAAGGCAGTTTTCGTGTCACTTCCAGCCGTCATGGCGAACATCCTTTCAGCAGCATGGATGTCCAGCGTGTGGCAGGAGCAGGTTTGGTCGAACGACACGGGATGAAGGTCGATCTCACGGACTTCGACACAGAAATCCGCGTCGATGTTCGCCATGGGAAATGTCTCGTCGGCGTGCAGCTAACGCGGGAGCGCTTGAGCAAGCGCCCCTGGCGGCTCTATCACCCGCGAGCCTCACTGCGTGCGAATGTCGCCTATGCCTTGCTACGATTTGCCGGGATCTCGCAGGGCCGGCTCCTCGATCCGTTCTGCGGCTCAGCAACCATCCCAATTGAAGCCACCAGCTTTGGTCCCGACCTGCAGATTGTCGCCAGCGACTACAGCGAAGAAGCCATCGAAGGTGCACATAAAAATATTGTGGCCGCAGACGTTGGAGATCGTATATCGATTGACCGGCACGATCTCAACGATCTGAGTCGCATCCATCAGGAAGGTAGTTTCGACCTCATCGTCACCAATCCACCCTACGGTATTCGCGTGGGTCAGGGGATGAATTTTTTCGCTTTCTACACAACCTTCCTGCGTACGGCAGCGTATCTGTTGCGACCTGGCGGATGTTTGGTCTTCCTCGCCTGGAAGCGAAGCATCGTTGATAAGGTGCTGCAGCAGGAGATTGGCTTGCTGCAAAGACGGCATTCGCGAATCATCGAGATGGGCGGAATTTACCCACGGATCTATGTCCTGGATCGTCTGTGAGTTGTTGTGACACACGCATCTCACCTGTGTTGCTGATACGAATCATCACAGCTCCGTTCTGATCTGTGCGACGGACATCTGCGTGCGCCTGCAGACGCGTGACGACGTGGTCAGAAGGATGGCGGAATTTGTTGTGAGCCCCGACCGAAATGATAGCCACAGAAGGTCGAACCGCATCGAGGAACACGGCTCCCGATGACGTACGCGAGCCATGGTGGGCGACCTTGAGGATGTCAGCGTGCAGACGAGGTCCCCAGCGGGTCACGGATCGATCCGTCTCGTGCTCGATATCTCCTGTGAATAGGACTCGGCGCTGGCCGTAGTTAAGACGGAACACGACGGAGCCATTGTTCAACCCCATCGTGGAGAGCCCTGAGCTATCCACAAAGCTCACCGTCGGATGCAGAATCAGTCCACCTGCACCGCCTAATCCTGCGAGACTATCTCCGCCCCGCACAGCGTGGTAGGTGATCTGCCGTTGTTCGATGAGCTGCCGGAGTCTGAGCGACGTCCACGAATCATAGCTCTGCCCGCCATCAACGAAGTGCCGCACCTTGATCTGTTCGAGCAGTGACACGAGACCGCCGATGTGATCCGCGTGCGGGTGCGAAGCGACAACCACATCGACTTCGCTGACCCCCTGACGACGTAACCAGGGCACCACAACTCGCTCCCCCATGTCGATGTGACGACTGCGCATGCCGGCATCGATGACCATCGTCTTGCCATCGGGGAAACGGACAAATGCCGCGTCCCCCTGTCCTACGTCGAGGAAAACGATGTCGAGGGCCGCGGGATCCAACACCTTTTGCCAGATCCACACATTGGCCGTCAACATCGTTAGAAACAAAGCAACGCGGCGAATGCCAGGTCGGTAGATGGCGACAATGGTGAGTGCTGTCAGCCCCATCCAACTCAGCGCCTCGGATGGGGCTGGTTGGGCAACCTGCCAAGGAGGCAGGGCAGAGAAAATTGCGACGATTTTCATCAGTCCCGTCAGCGTCAGCCAGGTGGCGGCACTGACTACGGGGGCCGCCGTGGGAAGAATGGGCGAGACCAGTGCCAGTAGTAGTCCCTGTGCAACGGCGAGACCGAGCAGGGACACGACCAGGAGGTTTGCCAACAGCGACAAGGTTGCCAATTGCTGGAAGTGGTAGACGATGAGTGGCAAGGTCCCGACCTGCGCCGCCAGCGACACCGTGGCTGGCACGAGGATCCACTTCCCCACTCGAGACGTTTCTGCGAGCCAGCTAATAGGGCCACAGGGACATGAAGGGGCCGTGCAGAGTAACGATGGCAAAGGTCGCCGCGAAGGACAGTTGAAACGACAGCGTCAGAAGGGACGTCGGCTGCGCCACCATCAGCACCGATGCTGCCAACCCCAGGCTGTTGAGAACACTGCCCCGCAGTTCCACAGCGCGGCCCAGCAGAACGATCGCCGCCATGAGACTGGCGCGTACAACCGGTGCCTGCATCTGGGTGACGAAGGCATAGATGACGAGCAAAGCCACGGTGACACAACATGCGATGGCGTCAGGGACTCGAGCGACACGCAGGAGAGTTAGGAGGAATACGACGATGAGCCCCACATGCAAACCACTGATCACCAGGGCGTGAGCGAGACCCGTCGTGCGAAACTGTGACTTCACGGACGCCGGAATCGCGTGTTTGTCTCCCAATAACATGCCCACCAGAAGAGCTGCGGGGGCTCCATCAAGATATGCTGTAAACGATGAGCGCAGTGAGGCTCGGATGGGCCGAATCAGGTATTGTTGCCACCGGGTGGTGGGCCCCGGCGACGACTCCAGGATATCCGAATTGTGATAGATGCTGGCCGTGGCGTGCAGATCGTGACGTTGAGCAAGGAATCGTTGGTAGTCGAATTCGCCCGGATTACGTGCGGGTTGTGGCTTCAGGATCCTGCAGAGAATGCGGAGTCGATCACCGGCCCTCGTAGTGAACTGAGTGACCTCACTGCGCACGGTCAGCAATATGTCACCTGACAGCTCGCGGCAGTCTCCATCGTCTGCGCAAAAAATCTCCGCACGCACACGAACCCGCCGGCGCCCATCTTCGAGAGTTTCCGGGTCGTGATCCAGCCACGCCGTCAGCTCCCCCTTGCTACCGTAGACGTGGGCCTGACGTATGTCGTTTGCAGGTAACAGTCTCGTGTCTTGATGGTGACGGATTCCGCCCAACGCGAACAGGCAGATGCAGAGCATCCATGACGCGATCCTGTCGGCAGCTCCCCGTCGATAGACCAACAATCCGACGACCCAGCAGCTGACCATACCCGTGAGCCATAGCCCTGTCGGTGGTGCAAGAAACTCTGAGCAGACAATGCCCAGCCCCAGGCACAGGGCAGCAAGAAGTGCCGGACAGCGACGGTGGACACCTGAGGTTCCCATAGCGCAACCAACGCAAAGGCCGTTCCCGCTATCTGCTGCAGTTGCGCATGACTACCCCTGACACAGATCTTCTATGGAACCATGTATCAATCGTCACCGTGAGATAGGTGTTCCTTGTTATTGAAACTGTTCTTGATGTTCACATTGATTCCCGTGATCGAGCTGGCTCTTTTGGTCAAAGTGGGAAGTCGAATCGGTGTCACTCTGACCATTGCCGTGGTCCTGCTGACAGGTGCGTCCGGTGCCTGGCTGGCGCGCACTCAGGGACTGCGGGCCCTCGTTCGCCTGCAGGAGGCATTGCGCGCAGTGCAGTTTCCAGGAGACGAAATTTTCGACGGTGTGCTTATCCTCGGCGGCGGTCTATTATTGTTGACTCCCGGCTTTCTCACCGACCTGCTCGGCCTGAGCGTCCTGATCCCGGGCAGCCGCCATTTGATCAAAGCGGCGCTCAAAGGAACCGTCCGACGTCGCATGAACTCGGACGACCTGCGGGTCAACACTACCTATACGGTCTCTGACTCATGAGTGAACGCACCGACTTGCCTAACAAACCCGATCTGAGTGGCAAACAACGACGCCACCTTCGATCCTTGGCTTACGGACTCAAACCGACGGTCTCCGTTGGCCGACAGGGTTTGTCTGAGCCGGTCCTGGCATCTGTTCAGGACGCCTACAACAAGGCTGAGCTTGTAAAGGTGCGCCTCGAGCGAGCCTGCGAACTCGATCGAAAAGAGGCGGCCAGCGCGCTGGCGACAGCGACCGACTCTCATCTGATTCAGGTGCTCGGTCGCACGGTTTTGCTCTACCGTCCCGATCCGGATGAACCAGTGATCCAGCTCCCCTAAGCGCGCCGTCTTTATCGCCTTCTCGTCATGGGCGGCGATTTTCCTCGCCATAGGGCGCACCCGTTCGGTCCGCCCTATGGCGAAGCCGGGCCATTCGTCTCATCTTTCCACCTCGCCATTGTAATCGGGCACTGACTCATCATCCACCCGGATCCATGTCGCTGACATTGCTTCGCCAGGGCCTTGGGGCTAAGCCGCCACGAATGTGGCACGACCGCCCCCTGAAGAACCACTACGACGTCGTCATCATCGGCGGCGGCGCCCATGGCTTGGCCTGTGCCTATTACCTGGCCAAAGATCACGGCATCACCAACGTCGCCGTCGTCGACAAGAGTTACATCGGCGCCGGTGGCTCAGGGCGCAATACAGCGATTATCCGCTCCAACTACCTCACGCCTGAGGGTGTGCGCTTCTATGACGCCAGCGTCAAACTCTACGAAGGCCTGGCACAGGATCTCGACTTCAATGTCATGTTCAGTCAGCGTGGCCATCTAACCCTCGCTCACAACGATGGCTCCGTGCGTACAATGCGCCGGCGTGCTGAGGTCAATAAGCTGCAGGGTGTTGATTCACGTCTCGTTTATCCTGACGAACTGGCTCGGATCTGCCCGCAGCTCGATCTGAGTGACCACCCTCGTTTTCCGATTCTCGCAGCACTCTATCATCCACCGGGTGGCATTATCCGCCACGACGCCGTGGTATGGGGATATGCGCGGGGCGCTGATCAACGTGGGGTAGACATTCATCAATACACAGAAGTCACGGGCTTGGCACTCACCAACGGCGCTGTCACCGGTGTGCAGACGACACGCGGAGACATCTCTGCGGGACTCGTGCTTTCCGCCACTGCCGGCTGGGCATCAAATGTGGCCGCCATGGCAGGCCTGGAACTTCCACTGGACACATTCCCCCTACAGGCATGTGTGACAGAGCCACTCAAACCGTTCCTTGATGTAGTCGTCGTCTCCGGCTCTCTGCATGTGTATGTCAGCCAGTCTGACCGCGGCGAACTCGTGATGGGGGCGAGTGTCGACCCCTTCACTTCGTACAACGTCGCGGGCAGCCTTGATTTCCTGGAGGGCCTTTCAGGTCACGTACTTGAGTTGTTCCCCTTCCTTTCGAAGGCCCGTATCCTGCGCCAGTGGGCAGGTCTGTGCGAGATGCCACCTGATTTCTCTCCGTTGATGGGAATTACTCCAGTGGAAAACTTCCTCATCGATGCCGGATGGGGAACGTATGGCTTCAAGGCATCACCGATCTGCGGCAAGACCATGGCTCAGCTGATCGCCACACGCCGTACGCCAGACTTATTGCGTCCCTTTCGCCTGTCTCGCTTCGCCGAGTTCGATCAGGTCGGCGAAAAGGGTGCAGCCTCGGTGGGCCACTGACATGCTGCGTCTCGAGTGCCCCAACTGTGGCGTGCGCAATGCCGCTGAATTTCGCTATGGCAGCGAGTACACTCCCCGTCCGTCGCCATCGACAGATGCCTCTGATGTTGAATGGACCCGTTTCCTCTATCTGCGCCACAATAGCATGGGTGTACAGACGGAGTGGTGGTATCATCGATCTGGATGTGGCCTGTGGTTTCTCGTTGAGCGCGATAGGCGAACCAATGCGATCGCGCGAACCTGGCGCTGGCAGCCGCTGGACCAGCCGGAGATAGACGCACCATGACGGGTCGGCGCCTAGAGGCCCGTGATGGGCAGGTTGTGGAACGTGGTCAACCGATCAAGTTTCGCTTTGACGGGCGAACCTATGAAGGCTACAGCGGAGATACGGTGGCCTCAGCTCTGACCGCTGCGGGCGTCAGTATTTTGAGTCGCTCCTTCAAGTATCATCGCCCTCGCGGTTTGCTGTGCGGCGCCGGGCATTGCCCAAACTGCTTGGTTCAGATCGGTGACGAGCCGAGTGTCCGTTCGTGTAAACGAGTCATAGAAGAGGGCATGGATGTCCGGCCGCAGAATGCCTGGCCGTCTCTCGACAATGACGTGATGGCTCTCACCGAGTCTATTTCGCGCTTTCTGCCCGTTGGTTTCTACTACAAGATCTTTCATCGCCCCCGCACGCTGTGGCCCGCTTTTGAGCACATCCTGCGCAATGCGGCGGGACTCGGCGTCATCGATCAGAACACACCCGAAGGCGACTACGACAAGCAGTATCTCCACGCCGACGTCGTGGTCGTGGGAGGTGGCCCGGCGGGTTTGAGTGCTGCTGTGAGTGCCGCCGAAGCGGGTGCCCGCGTGCTACTTATCGATGAGAATCCGCAACTTGGCGGCCATCTGCGCTTTGCTCGCCCAGACAGTCGTCTCTCCGAGAAAGTCGCCGATTGCCGACAGCGTCTTGAGCAAGCTGGTGCCCAGGTCCTGACCAACACAGCCGTCGTTGGCTGGTATCAGGACCACTGGCTCTCTGCCGTTTGTGAGCAGCGCCTGTTTAAGATTCGCGCTGGCGCCGTCGTCGTCGCCACGGGGGCCTTTGAATCACCACCCGTGTTTGCGGGCAATGATCGACCCCGCGTGCTGTTGGGCACCGCAGTGCAACGATTGCTTCACATGTATGGTGTCACACCCGGCGAACGGGGCGTCGTGGTGACGGCCAATGACGCTGGATGGGCCGTCGCAGCAGATCTGATCGCGGCAGGTGTAGAGATCGCGGCGCTCGTTGACGAGCGCGAAGCTCCCATGATCAATGCCGATGCGCACGCCGTGCAGGCTGCAGGTGTGAACGTCCTGCACGGCTACACGATCGGTGCAGCACGCGGCAAGCGCGGCGTGGAGGAGGTGACCCTCGTTCCGACAGACGGATCCGCGCCGCAGCATGTCGTTCGCTGTGACTTCGTGTCCCTCAGCACAACGTGGGTGCCCTCGACCGAGTTGGCCACCATGGCGGGGGCCCGCAGTCGCTACGATGACACACTTGCCGAGATGCAATTGGAAGACCTGCCCGATGGTCTGTATCTGGCAGGTCGCGTCACCGGTCCGTGCACTGCCGAACAAGAGTGGACTCAGGGAGCCGCAGCAGGAGCCGCAGCTGCCTCCGGCGACAGATCGCCATCCACAGACCAAGCTCGGACGGACTTGGCCCCGAATACCTTGGCAACAACAGACCTTCGCCGTTCGTCGCCATTGGTGTCAGCACCGGTCGTGGGCTCAGACAAGCGCATCGTATGTTTTTGCGAGGACGTCACGGACACCGACATCGAGACGGCCATCTCCGAGGGATTCGATCGCATCGAATTGCTGAAACGCTACAGCACAGTGGGCATGGGGCCATGCCAGGGCCGGATGTGTGGTCTCAACAGTATTCGGCTGTGTGCCCGTGCGACGGGCCATTCAGTGCAGGAGACCGGGCGGACCACTGGCCGACCGCCGGTCACACCGATCTCGCTTGGAGCCTTGGCGGGACAGAAGATGGACCCCGTACAGCTGTCTGCCGTCCATCAGTGGCATGTCGACGCGGGCGCGCGGCTGATGGTTGCCGGTCCGTGGATGCGACCTGAGCACTATGGAGATCCCGCCGAGGAAGTGCGCGCTGTGCGTGAGGCAGTGGGCCTGATAGACGTCAGTCCTCTAGGAAAACTCAAGCTCACCGGTCCCGGCGTGGCGACGATGCTGGAGCGGCTCTATGTGAATCAGTGGCAAGACCTGGCTCGGGGACGCGTGCGCTATGGCATCATGTGCAACGATGAGGGAGTCATCCTCGACGATGGGGTTTGCGCTCGTCTGAGTGACCAGGAATGGTATGTCTCCACCACGTCTACGGGGGCCAGCGGTGCTCTCGAATGGATGGAGTGGTGGCGCCAGTCAGGATGGGGCGAGGGGGTTCATATCACAGACCTCACCGAAACACATGCCGCCTTCAATCTGACGGGGCCCCTTGCTCGCCGCGTGCTTCAACCCATCACTTCCCGTGACTTGAGTCATCGGAAATTCCCGTATATGCGAGCTCGTCGAACCCAGGTCGCTGGCGTGGAGTGCTTGCTGCTGCGGATCGGTTTTACCGGCGAGTTGGGCTACGAGATCCATTGCCCCGCAGGCTACGGTCGATATCTATGGGAGACTCTTGTGGAGGCGGGCGCAGCTCATAACCTGCGTCCCTTTGGCGTCGAGGCGCAGCGAATCCTAAGACTTGAGAAGGCGCACTTCATCGTTGGCCAGGACACGGACGCCCTGACAGACCCCCTCTCGGCGGATGCCCCGTGGGCGGTACGTCTGGACAAGGAAGAAGACTTCCTCGGCCGGCGTGCCCTTAGCCGCATCTCCGTGGAAGGACCCAAGCAGCGTCTCGTTGGATTTCGCACTGGGCGACGCGCAGATCGCCTCATCGAAGGCTTGCAGATCGTACAGCAGAATGATCGCGAAGCACCGGAAATCATCGGCTGGATTTCCTCCTGTCGCTTCTCCCCCACCCTGCAGGAGACCCTTGGCTTGTGTTGGCTGCCTGCTGAGCTGGCGGCGCAAGCCGGAGCAACTTTCCAGATCCATGTTGAGGGGGGGCTGGAAGAAGCAACCGTGCACCATGGTCCCTTCTATGATCCTGAAGGAGAGCGCTTGCGCGGCTGATGGCGACACCCTTTTTGACCTCCCCCCTCGAAGCTGCCTGGCTCCACCTCGGCGCGACGATGAAGCAGTCCGACGGTGGCTGGCGCCTACCTGCCAGCTTCGCCGGCGCGGCGTCCGAAATGAACGTCGCCAAACAGGCCGTAGGGATTGGTGATGAGTCCGCGCGCGGCAAGCTACTGCTGCAGGGAGATAAAATAGGGCACGCCTTGCGGCAGACCTATGGTGCGGCGCCGGGGCATGTAGGCGAGGTCGTCAGGACCCACTCAGTGGAGACGGCTCTTCTACGCCCGGATCGTGCCCACGTGGGCACGACCGAAGCATCTCATATGGAGAGTTTCGCGGCCCTCACATCAAGCTGCGAGGGGACTCCGCTGACGATCACCGATGTCACCCACGGCCGCTTCGAGATTCGCGTCGTCGGTCCTGAAGCTCCCTCCCTGTTGAGCAAGGTCTGTGGTCTTGACTTTGATTCTGGTGAATTCCCCACCGATACGGCGCAACTCACGAGCGTTGCCAAGACACGGCAACTGATCCTTCGTCTCGACATGGGCGATCTACCCGCCTACAGACTGATCGGTGGCCGTACTCTTGGGGGGTATGTGTGGGAAACTCTAATGGAGGCGGGACGAGAATTTGGCGCCGAACCGATCGGTGCCAACACCCTGAAAACGCTGGCCGGATAGAGCGGAATTATGTGTGGGATCGTTGGACTCTTCCTGAAGAATGCCGCCCTGCAACCTGAGCTTGGGGCGCTCACAGCACGGATGGTACACGAGATGGTGGACCGTGGCCCTGATTCGGCGGGCTTCGCTATCTACGACACACCTGAGACGAGAACGAAGATCACCTGTCTGTCATTGACGGGTGAAACGGACTGGGAAGCACTCAGTGCCGACGTCGAACGAGTTGTCGGCGAACCCGTCAAGGTCATTGAGGTCGAAGACCACGCGATACTGTACTCAGCCGGGGATGGTGCCGTCGCACGCAATCGCATTATCGAGATCGCGCCGGATGTGTCCGTGCTCTCCGTGGGGCACTCGATAGAACTGTTCAAGGGGATCGGCGACCCTGATGCGATCACCGAACGCTTCGGCCTGGCACGACGAAGTG
>Ga0114999_10000290_pt1 | contig 75396 bp, 82 predicted proteins | sample ArcticOcean_MG_C_3_FD_89820 | JGI IMG/M metagenome (GOLD analysis project Ga0114999, IMG submission 89820) | Marine microbial communities from western Arctic Ocean - ArcticOcean_MG_CB8_126 | ecosystem: Environmental > Aquatic > Marine > Oceanic | place: Arctic Ocean: Canada Basin | collected...
AACGGATACGGTCTGTCAGCGCATGTGTAATCGAAACGATTCCTACATCCGTCGTCTCGTATCGCTCAGACGCTGCCAGTATCCCCGCTTTAACATGTTCAGGGTCGCCGTCTATACACCCGCCCACGTACGCTTGAACGTGCGCCCTCGCGGCTTCTGTCAACGGCTTTGCGATGGCCTCTTCGGGGGGCAAAAGACCTTCCCCTATTTCCTCGCCTTGGGCCGCCAACACTCGCCGAGCGCGATTAAAATTCCGAGTAGCGGACACCCGTTTGGCCTCTTCCTCGGTAGGCGCGCAAATTACCTGGACGGTCACATTCAGGCGTGGCGCCTCACACAACGCCGATGGCTTAAACTCCCGTCGGTACAACTCGGCTACCGTCGGCCCGTGGCCGCTCGTCGTTCCAAAGAAATCGGCGAACGCGAATGGCAAACCCAGCTGAGCCGCCAACCGAGCCGAATAGTCAGAAGATCCTAACAACCAGATTTCAGGTGCGGTCTCAGGTTTCAGACCAGGAGCCGCTTTAAGCGGCGCGAACGGGTGATCGGGTGGGAGTTCGTCGTACAGGTACCCTACTACGTCCACCACCTGCTGGGGGAACGTCTCAACATCGACTGGGCGCTTGGGGTAGGCCAATGCAAGCATCGTGCGCTGGTCGCTGCCGGGCGCACGGCCTATACCCAGATCCACCCGACCCGGGTAGAACGAGTCCAGCATCCTGAACTGCTCAGCGATCTTCAGCGCCGAGTAGTGGGTCAGCATCACTCCACCGCTGCCCACGCGTATGCGCGACGTATTAGCGAGTATCTGCCCGATTAGTATCTCTGGGCTCGTGCCAGCGAATGTTCCTGCACTGTGGTGCTCCGCCACCCAGAACCGGGCGTAGCCCAGCGCTTCCGTGGCTTTCGCTAACTCTACTGTATCCCGCAACGCGTGAGCGCCCGTCTCCCCGTGGCGCATGGGTGATTGGTCGACGACGCTAAGGATTAATTCAGACGACAGAACGCACCTCACTTGAACGATTTACCTTGCATAACTGACTGGCAGTGGGTTGGAGGAACAATACGCACCCAAGAATCTGGAGGACTATGGTTGCACCATCTCGTAGAACTCTATGGAACTCTCCTCTTGGAGCTCTTGGAGCTGTTCATATAATCCTCGAATTCCTTCAGGTTGTTTAGCGGCTTCGGCGTAGGGAGAGCCTAGGGTTTCTTGAGTCCAGTCCATGTAAACCGTGTTGCTGGGACCTGGTACGGTATAGCCACTCCAATACACCCTAGCTGTTGAACGCCCGATCTTCTCATACTCTTTCGCTAATTGAGAGATGATTTGGGCTGCCTTATAGGTGGTGCCTGGCTTGACCTTGAACACACGTCTAATTACGTACATCTCATACTTCTTCCTATCTAAGTATCCAGAACTTGCGCGGACTGCATTATATGTCAGGTTTACATTAAACTGCGGGGCTCAGACGCGCCCCCCGACTGTGAGGCCTATCGCACCCATGCTGGCACTTCTGGATGTCGAGGCCACTCTTCGTTGACATGGCTAGCCTGTGACCTACAGCAGAGGCATCTTGCTTGGTTGAGTTGACGAGATGCCTGAGGGACAAATGCAGAGTGGTCATCTCTCCCAGATAGATGCCTAACCCACCTTGCTACTATGGCAGGGGCGTGATGCTTGAGTCCTAGAGTTAACGACCTTCGAGAGCCCGTGGCCATCAGTACGATACCCTCCCTTGGCACTACAGGTTGGAAATGGAAAATAGGCACCCTAAATGGGATGCCTATTTTCGTTTTGACCGTTAAGTGAAATTCAAAAACGCTTGGAGAGATTACCTCTTTATGCCTGCCAGACGATTCTGAATGCCTTCTGTTGCCCATGGACCCCAGGGCATGGTGAAGAACTTGAAACCCTTATCCACATAGAAATTGGGATCCATGCCTGGTGGGATGAAATACATACCTGGTACCACTCCGTGTTTTTTGCAGGCAGCAGCAACTTTGTCCAACGCTTCTTGGTACGTATCGCACGGGTAATCAAGCGGCACTCCCAAATCGATGGAGAAATCTGATGGGCCAACTAACAGGACATCTATCCCTGGAACACTGAGTATCTCGTCTATATTATCTAGAGCTAGTTGAGTCTCAATCATTGGAATGATTAGAAGCTCCTCATTAACCATATCCATGTGACTGCGATAGTCTTTACTCTCGCCCCAGTCACCATGAACACCTGAGTTGCTGCGCTCACCAAGTGGGGAGTATCTGCAACTCCTCACTATAGCTGTGGCCTCTTCTTTTGTGTTGACCATGGGCACGATGATGCCTCTGGCACCGGCATCCAAAGCGAAGCAGATCAAATCTGCACGGTTTGAACTGACGCGGATGATTGGTGCTGCCTTCTTTCCGCGCATGGCTTGTAGGGCAGGGTTTAACTGTTTGATTTCCACAGGAGCGTGTTGGGTGTCGAATAGCAAGAAATCGAAACCGGAATCAGCCAACATGGCCATATCGCCAAACGGAGTCCCGGCTGTCCCAATAACGGTCTTCCCAGATTTTAAAAGATCTTTTACAACGTTCATTTTATAAAACCTCCTGAATGCATGATATATGGAGAAAAGCACTAGCTAAGGCTTATACTCCCCAGGGAATGATTGCTTCTTTGAGCGCCTTGTACCCGTCCAAGAACCCTGGACGATCTCCGGCGTACACTTTGTCAAAGGTTTCAAGGGCACTATCGAGCCACTTACGAAGCTCTGCGTTGTCCGGATTGGCGTCTAGATACGCGTCACGAATCAGGACAAAGTGTATTCGTGGGTCATAGGGCTGCTTGGTTCCGCCCACCCACTCGTCGCCATCCAGCAGGCGAAGAAGCATTGCGTCTGCAGAACCCAGTGTCTGTTCATGGATTGGTGGGCCTTCCATCCGATACATCACTGAGGTCATGTCGCGGCCATTCCCTGTTGTGTAACCCATTTCCGACCATACCTTTGACGTATTGATGTCTGTGCCAAGATGCTTGGCAACTTTTGCACCATACGCGCGCAGCGGATCAGAAATATCGGCCAAGAGGTCAGTGAGGCGGTCACCGTCCAGGTCCGTTGCTAGGACAATGGTGTCACGCTGTTCAATCAAGTCCCAGATCAATAGGCCGTAGTTGGTGTCAGCGATGTGTTGTTCAATGCGCCCGCCCCAGTTTTCCATGCCGTCCCTGAAATCCGCGGGGAGCAGGCTGGCAATGCGGTCGATGCTCTCTTTGTGCTCCTCATACGGGTCAACGGCATAACGGCGGCCAACCTGGAACTTGGTACCTTGCAGCAACCAAGAGTGCAGGCCAGCGTTGATGCCGTCTTCCATGGCCTGGGTGGGCTTCATGGCAACACGGCCAAGACGCCCTGTCTCATGAACCATCTTGAGAAAAAGTCGGTTTGCATATGCCATCTGAATACCGGGCGTATTCATTTCAGAGTGGACATTGCCTGTGGCATCCACTTCAAAACTCGCCTTGTTCTGAGAGTAGGGCAGGCATGGCATGGCACGGACCACCGTAATTGGACCGTAGGGACGTACATTGCAGTACACGCCGGCCTGGGTGCGTAGGGGCGCGTTTCCTGACTTACCTGCTACAACTACCCTATTGCCGTTCTTGTCATTTACGTAGGCATCACCTGCAGTAGACCATTTGATTGATGTGCAGGGCATGTTGCCGAACCAGCCGAGTGATGCTAGTTCAGTATCCTGACGATACTGAGACCACATTGGCACTCCATAAAACGGAAGCCCCAGGATATCTGCCGCAGCAATAGTTCCCAGAAGCGCATAAGCATCTGTTAAAGAATGGGCTACGGGCTTAACCTTTCCGTCGTGGTTGCCACCCTTCCAAACCACTGCATCAGAATAGCCATCAGGCTTTACGTCAGCTGGTTCATAGAGCGCGGCTAGTTCACCAAACAGATCTCCACCGACGCTTTCCGTCTTTGCAATGGACAACAAATCAATCACTAGAACACCTCTCATTCGATAATCTCATAGAATTCTATAAAGTTGGATTCTATAGAGTTTTCTTCTTCTTGGCTAGAAAGCCCTTCGGGGCCGTTAAGTGCATTTGGTTTTGGGGAAATAGAGAGTTTGAGCATGAGAGGCGTCGCATCGTGATAGACTTAGTAAAGTAAGCAAGAGATACCATCGAGTTGCCGTGACGACTACTTAGGGACGTAAGGCCCGCTTCCCGCAAGGGAGCGTGGATTCAATGTCCCCCCTCGGCACCACTCTCAAACGATAGCCACGTTGTCTAACTGGTTGGCATCTAATCCAATAAAAGGGTCAATATGCTTAGTGCTGTCAATGTAGGGAAGACCTACGGTGATAAAACGCTGTTTGAAAACCTCACCATTAATATTGTGGACGGGCAGCGTATTGCGTTGATTGGGCCTAACGGCTCCGGAAAGACTACTTTCATGGACATTCTGGCAGGTCAAACTGCCGCAGACCTTGGAAGTGTATCCCGGAAGCGAGATATCACTATTGGATATCTGACGCAGGATATAGGCGTGGGTTCTGAAAAATCCCTCCTGGATGAGGTGCTTGAAGAACCTATTGAAGTAACTGCTCTCAGGATTAGAATTGCAACTGCCTATGAGGCTCTCTCCGTAGAAAAAGACGCGGATATTCAAAACCAGTTACTGGATGAACTGGGAAGTCTTGAGACGTCCTTGGAGGCCGCTGGCGGCATCTATAGAGAGCACGAGGCTGAGGCTATTCTTGCCGGGTTGGGCTTTAAAGAAACAGACTTCATACGACGTCTTAATGAATTCAGCGGTGGTTGGCTTATGCGAGCCGCCCTGGCAAAATTGCTGCTCAGGGCCCCAGATGTGTTGCTCTTGGACGAGCCTACCAACCATTTGGATCTTGATGCAAACGTGTGGTTTGAGAAGTATTTAATATCATTCCGTGGGGCAGTTCTGGTCACATCCCATGACCGCGCTTTCCTGAACACGGTGGCAACATCAATTCTTGCCCTTGAGCCCGGGGAAGCAGTAATCATGAAGGGTGATTACGATGACTACCTTGAAGCTCGTGAGCATGCCCTGGAGATTAAACAAGCCACGGTAGCAAGGCAAGACCGTGAGCATGATCGACAAATGCGCTTCGTGGAGCGCTTCCGTTCCAAGGCTTCAAAAGCCACGCAAGTGCAGAGCCGCTTGAAGCAGATGGGCAAAGTGAAGCGCATTGAGCTGCCGCGGGCTACCAAGCGGGTTCACTACGCCTTCCCTGAGCCGGCACGGAGCGGGGTTGAGACAATCTCGTTGAGAAACGTGGGTAAGTCATACGGCGAGAAGGTTGTGTACCGCGAGCTGAACCTTGATTTGGAGCGTGGCGACCGAGTGGCTCTGGTGGGGCCGAATGGGGCTGGCAAGACGACCTTATTGAAAATCCTTGCGGGGGTTCTTCCCTTTGAGGAGGGTGAACGCAAGATGGGTTTCAATGTGACTACAGGGTATTACGCGCAGCATTTGTTGGAACTGCTTAACCCTAGAAATACGCTATTGGAAGAGCTTCACCAGTCCGCGCCCGGCGAGTCTGAGCAGCGCCTGCGACACATTCTTGGAGGCTTCCTTTTCAGCGGCGACGATGTACGCAAACCTATATCGGTGTTGTCGGGTGGCGAAAAGGCGAGGGTGGCGTTGGCGAAACTGCTGATGCAACGAAGCAATCTGCTCCTGATGGACGAGCCTACCAACCACCTAGACATTGATTCCAGGGAGACCCTTGGCGATGCTCTGAGTGAATACCCGGGCACCATCTGTTTCATTACCCATGACCGTACGCTCATACGACAGGTTGCTACGAAGATCATTGAAGTGGAAAACGGCCGACCGGTGTTTTTCCCTGGTGACTACGATAGCTATTTGTATCGAAAGCAGTCAGGGAGCGTTCCAAGCCAAGGCATTGTTGTCCCACGGGGAAACTCTTCCAGTAACGGTTTCTCCAATGGAAGTTCCGGGCGGCCCGGGCAAAAGCGGAGTGATGTGGAGGGGGCGCGTAGAGACCTCGCCAAAGAAGCCCGCCGCTTGGCTACCCGTGTTGATGAAATTAACGCGACGTTGGAGACCTACGGGACAAAGATAGCCAAACTGGAAGCCAAGTTTGCCAACCCTGAAAAGTTCAAGGACAGCGATCAGCTGGCGGCGTCTGGAGAGCAGTATAGGGAGCTTAAGGACGAAGAGAAAACGCTCATGGATGAGTGGGAGCAGTTGTCGCTGGATGCGGAATCGGTAGATAGCCAACTGCAGAAACTCAACGTGGCTGAAGTTTAACGCTACAGTAAACGTCTATGAAATACATCAAGCTCGGTAGCAAAGACGCCTCGGTCATCGGCCTTGGCGCATGGCAAATAGGCACAAGCTATTGGGGTTGGGGCACTGAGTTTGGCCCGGAGGCTGTTGCCGCCGTTCTGGATGCTGCCCGGGATACTGGCATCAACCTCATTGATACCGCAGAGATTTACGGCCAAGGCGAATCGGAACGTCAGCTTGGCTATAACCTACCCTTGGACGATGAGCACTTCATTCTGGCCTCCAAAGCCTCGCCGTGGCACCTGAGCGCGTCTGGTGTACATCGCGCTGCAATACGGTCACTCCAAAGGCTCCAGCGGCCCTCAATGCATCTCTACCAGATTCACTTTCCCAATCCTCTCATGCCACTAACCAGGACCATGTCAGGCATGGCGATGCTCCAGCGAGAGGATTCGGTCAAGGAAGTGGGGGTGAGCAACTTCTCACTGGCACGATGGCGGAGGGCTGAAAAGGCGCTAGGCGCCCCTGTCATTACCAACCAGGTGGACTACAGCCTCTTGCGACCTAGAGCGCTCACTGCGCTTAAACCCATGCTGGACGAGGGGCATGTGATGATTGCCTACAGCCCGCTGGCAATGGGTCTCCTCAGCGGTAAATACAACGAAGAGCAGCATCCCACGGGCGCTCGGTTACGGCTTCCTGCCTTCAGTGGAAAGAACTACGGGAATGTGCGGCGGGTGCTGGATGTGGTGGAAGGCATAGCCAGGACGCACACCGCAACGGTAAGTCAGATAGCCTTGGCATGGGTTGTGGCTCACCCTAACGTGATTGCCATACCTGGTGCGAAATCGCCGGAGCAGGTCAGGCAGAACGCAGAAGCTGCCGACATTCAGCTTAGTGACTCAGAATTGGCGACCCTGGACGAAGTCTCATCAACCTACAGGCCTGCAGCTCATATCCCACGACCCTTTGAGGTTGCCAAGTGGTTGGTCAATAGGAACTGATGTCCGGTACTGATGAACAACGTAAAAGGGCACCCGCTGAAGTGCCCTTTTTCTTAGGCTATGGCTACTCGGACTTTATTGGAGGATCGTAGTTAGAGTCGCCAAACATGCGGGCACATATACTATCGCCTCGGGTAATAAGCGATGAGTCGTACGCCATAGTGAACTCCCTGGCTCCCAGGGGAATGTCGTACTCCCGTACGATGTCTGTAGTGTCATCATTGCAAGAGAAGCTGCCGTCCACGTCCATCCAGACCAGCAATGTCCACTTGAAATCGGTTACAAACTCCTGTGGTACTTCTGCCCTGCCTCGACCGCGCTCATAGTGCGCCTGGTAGGGGCCGATTTTGTGGCCGTCCTCAGCAATTAACCGGGCATTAATCATGACATCCCCAAACTCTTCCAATCCTGTCCAGCGCAACGTAAGCGGCGCATCAGAACTGCTGCCACCGTTGTCCTGCTCGGTTGCAGACTCGCCACATGCCGCCAGGAAAATGATGGAAACCAGAAGTGCTCCGAGAAATATGGTCAATTTCTTGAACATGTGATGTCACCCCAAAAACTCTATTTGTAGCTTAGGTTGTATAGCAGGCGCGTGGCAGTATCCCACTTTCTATACCTTGTTAATGCCCTGACGCCCCCTCCTTATGCTGTGTTAATACCAATGGGGTAGTGTGAATGAGTACACCACTGCACTGGGTGTTGCCAGAGTTCACCCGGTGATTGCAGCAGGCGCTTCTGGTGTACATGGAGGGGGGAAGATGAACTGGTTGGATATCGAATTATTGGTTCTTGTTGGCGCCAGCGCTGTAGCGGGGATGCGCATTGGGTTGATTAGCGCGTCACTGGCGGTTGTTGGGGTATTCCTTGGATTATCAGTAGCGAGTCAGGTCACTGTTGAGGCCCGCAGCATGTTTGATGAGTCTGTTTCAAATAACTCCATATTTACTATTGTGTCCTACGCTGCCCTGATAGTTATAGCCCTGGTGGTTTCACGGTTTACCGCTCAGATTACCAAGTCAATACTTAAGGTGCTGACGTTAGGGCTGTCAGGCATGATGGATAAGCTTGGTGGAGTTGCCCTAGGGGCTGCGTTTGGTGTGGCAATTACGGCTGTGATTGTCATGGTGGGTGCAAAGATTGCTTACGACTTTGATGCAGAGTCCCTTCAAGCCCGGATTCCTTCACAAGCGGCGGAGAAAATTTCGCCGGAGAGGTTAGCCACGGTAGAAAAATCTCTTGGGATGATTGAATGCGTCCTGGAAGAGTCTCAAGCCGTAGCCATGCTGGTGAGTGTCTCAGACGTTTTGCCAGAGAGCACGTTGAATATGATGCCCGGGGGTTTCCGTACAGCCCTGGATATCATGAAATCAAAGGGTATTGGGAAGGATGATATATCCACCCCTTCACAACCGTAGATCAGGGGGTAGGCTCTCCTGGTCTACGGTCTTGCGTGTCTGAAACCCCAGGTGGTAACAAGTACCTGGGGTTTCAGGTTTTGTCTGGCCCCATTGGGGGAACTAGCTTGCTACGAGTTGGCTTTCCCAACAAGACTTGGGCTGGGTGTCCCCATCAAACCACACCATGTACTGCAGAGGGGTGCCCGCTGGTCGAGTGGTGTCAAACATTGTGACAATCTGAAAGATGTACCCGACGCGGTCAAAGAGCGTTGTTGGTGGAGCCGGATCAGCAGCTTCCCTGTTCACTTTGACCCGCTGGTTTTCTGAAAACTTCGCCATGTATATCCTCCGGGTTTAATCCTTTGTTCTTAGGCCTTTTCTAGAGATACTTCCGGTACGGCGTACGTGCGGTTCGGCTCGTCGTCAAACTGTACCATCAGACCTTGATCGCGAGGGGCTTGCTCTACCACCACGGCTACTCGGCCAGTCCAGCTGTCCGGCAGCGCACCGACCGCCTCTTTAATTCGCACTTTCTGTCCTGCGTTAAACGCTGTCATTACAATCCTCCTGCATGAAGTGATTGGAGAACTCTACACAACGATATCAATAACGACAAGGGCCATTTGCCCCCAGGGGCGGCCCCGCGGCCCCGTTGATTGACACCAACAAAGGCAGTTACTAGACTTCTACCAGAATACGTTGGAGGAGACAGTGGTGAAGTATATCGTACAAATAGAGATAGACCCGGACATAGGTTCAGAGCTTGAAGAGGACCCTGAATTGATGCAGTCATTCCTGGGTACATGGCAGGCACTGAAGCCCATAGGTATGTACTTTTCCATGACCCGGCGTGCCGTAACCATCATTGTGGACGTTCCTAACGAAGACGGTATGTTCGAAGCGATTCACCAAACTTGGGAGATCACTCGGAGCTACCCTGAAATATGGCCCGTTGCAGAGATGGCTGAATTTGGTTCATTGTTGCAGCGTATAGCCAAGGCCTAGCAGTAGGCGATTCCCATAGACAAAGCAAAAGCAGGGCCTCCATTGGAGACCCTGCTTTTAATTGGCTTGAGAGACCTTGCTGGCCTGGCTGGTTTGTTAGCTGGCCGGTTGAAGGACAACGGTCTGGACAGCAATCTTGCCATCTTTGATGACAAGGGTGTCAGTGCCTAATGCGAAGAAACCATCAACGCTCTACGCGGTGAAGGCAACGTCTCCGACGACCTCTTGCTTAATCATCTTGAAGGCGGCCATAAACTTGGGAGTTACCATAGGGAACATTCCTTCAAAAAGGGCGCGAATCTCGGCGAGCCCTCGGCATGTTTGATCCTGCAACATAATCACGGAATCCTCCGTGTAGTCGGAAATAATCCCATCCAAGTCCGTAATCCCAAACATCTGCATGTGATGGCCAAATACGGCCTCTGTATCTGCTGAACTCATAGTGATAGCTCTCCTTCAGGTGATTAAATTCGTCTATTACTGTACGTGGATAGAAGATGCCGTAGCAAGCTATTTGATGCAGCGGTGACCTCACAATGCTTGACACAAATGCCCTTCGAAAATAGGCTTGGAGCGTTACAAGATTTATGAGTTGAAACTTGGTGAAGGGGAGGGGAACCATGGCAATAGCACTATCGCACGGGGGCGCTACCCAATATGCCTCGTTGGAGCGCTCTAAAGAGCTGCTGGTGGGGACGAAAGAGGGCGTGGCAATCCTTGAACAGGACGCGGCAGGTTCGTGGAAGCTAGTTCATCGGGGTCTTCCAGATTTACATATCAGCTCCATCATCATGCCGTCCAAGGGTGACCTTATTTTCGCGGGGGCCTTCCACGGCTCTATCCACGCAAGCGCAGACGGTGGCCGGACGTGGGAACGTAGAGATACGGGCCTGACGCAGGACGATGTGTACAGCATGGCTTGGGTGGAGCGCGATGGTGGCGTTCGCCTGTACGCAGGAACCGAGCCTGCACACCTCTTCTTCAGCGATGACTTCGGCGGAAGCTGGACGGAGTTGCCGGGGATTCGCAATGTGGAGAGTATCCCCAACTGGACGTTCCCTGCACCGCCCCACGTTGCCCACACCAAGCACATCACCTTTGACCCGGCAAACCCGGACATCATGATGGTGAGCATTGAGCAGGGCGGCCTTTTGACCAGCACAGACGCTGGGCACACGTTCAAGGACCTAGAGGGGTTCCACGACGATGTTCACCGTATCCTTGTCCACCCTGAAGACTCAAATCGTATTTTCATGACCGGCGGGAACGGTGTCTACGTCAGCACCGATGGTGGCGTTACCTGGGATCACCGCACGGACAGGACGGACAACATTGGCGGGTACCCGGACACGCTAGTGCTCCACCCCCGGCAGCCGGACCTGATGTTCATTGGCGCTGCCCACAGCAACCCCGGAAGCTGGCGGGAGAGCCATTACGCAGGGGCCAAAGTATCCAGGAGCAACGATGCAGGGAAATCATGGATTCAGGTGAAGAGCGGTTTGCCGGACGACCTGCAGGGAAGCATTGAGGCCATGTGCCTTGAGGATCATGGAGATTCATTCTCCATCTTCTTTGGTACTACTGCTGGAGAGGTGTTCTCCAGCCAGGACGGCGGAGAGCACTGGAGCCTCATTATGGAGGGGCTGACGCCTATCTCCAAGGGCGGACACTACCGGGCTTTGACTACGGCCTAATTAGCCAATAGAGGAAAAAAGAAAAGGCCCCGTTATCCGGGGTCTTTTCTTTTTGTTCAGCGGAACCATGTTCTTGTTATACGGACGCGGGCTCAGTCTCCCTTGGATCTTCGTACACACCGGGGCTCGGCTCCCGGAGTCGGAGCAAGAAGAACAGAGCTGGGAGCATCAGTGCCATGCCAAAGAGGCCCAGGGTGGGAAACCCAAGGTACTCCACCACTACGCCGCCTATCAGGGGCATGCTAATGGCAGCCGCTGCGGTAAACGTATCGTTGGCACCTATGACCCGCCCACGTTCTGCGGGGCTTGTAGTGTCAGCGTAGAGGGCGGTTGCGGCAATGTTGACGCAGGACCAACCAAGACCCACAAGGAATGTCCCTGTTGTTATCACGGTATACGCGGGCGTTGCTACCACAAGCCATGACCCAGCGGATGCCAATACCAGCCCCATTAGCATCACGTTCCGTCTGCCAACTCTGTCCGCAAGCTTGCCCATTGGGAGGGAGAGGCCGAACATCCCCATGACGTGGATGGCTACAGAGAGTGAGATGGCGGACAACGAGAAGTCGTGGCGGCGAAGGGCCAGAGCGGTCATAGCCATCATCATGTTCATGTTTCCTTGTACGCAAAACATGGAAACAAAAGCAGTCAGCTTGGGATAGTGGTTGAGGAAGTAGAGAATGCTGACTTTACCGGGAGCGCGCTGCTGCGCTTCAGTCGGCACGTAATCGGGGTAATAATCAGCAAGGTTGGCGGCAATTTCCTTGGGGTCTGGCCGGACGCGCAACACCATGGCCATACTGACAAGCACGGCTATGGGGACGAAGAACCATGCAAGGGCGATGGGCTCCAATCCAACATTATCTGCAACAACCTCTGATGTCCTGATGAGGATTGGGCCAATCAGAGCGCCTACCAGTGAACCTGTAAGGACGTAGCCCAATCCCTCAGCGCGGCGGTTGGGCGGGAACATGTCTGCTGCTGCTACGCGGAGTTGCTGAACCGCGCCGGTACCCAGTCCCATGACTAGGATGCCGAACAAGAATAGGGGGAAGTACTCCAGCATGGCTGCAACGCCGATGATGGATGCGCCTGCCCCTACAAGCAGGAGTCCAAGGATGACCCCAGCCTTCCTGCCGTAAGCGTCTGTGAACTTGCCTATTGGGTAGGCAATAAGCAAGCGACTTAGCCCTGTGATGCTGGTGCCAATCCCCGCTAGGGCAGCTGTTCCTATCATTTGGGTGACAAGCACCGGCCCTAACGTAGGTACCATTTGCCCACCAGCGCCGGTGAACGCTTGAGAGGATGCTAGGTACAGCGTGTTCCTCTTGATAAGCGGTGGGATAGGTGATTTGGTTTTGGACTTTGCCACGGTCAACTCCTGCTCATCAGCAATTGCTTACGCTGAGAATTCTGTCTTTTGGTATGCGTCTACGTCAAAGTCCGCACCGTTTAGGGTGAATGCGCCCTCAATGGGGACACCTGTGATGACCGTGTTGCCAATGATGCATGCGTTACGAGCGTTCCGTATGACCTTGGCCACGTCCGCGGGGTCAGAAGGGGAATCAATCTCATAGGTAGTTTCTATGCGAGTACAGACGCCCCATATGGTCTCTTGAATGGCAGACCCCCCCACCTCTTCATAGGCCATAATGTGGGATTTCACCTTGGTAATCTCCACCTTGAACATATCAGCGAACCGGCCGATTTGAGCCATCTTTCAGAAAAGAATGGAAGCAACAAAGTAGTCCATAGCGCCTGGAGCGGAATCATCACCGCCAAAGGCTAAGCTCTCGTCGCACAGGAGTTCTCTGCCCTTAACTGTTGCCTTTTTGAGATGCTTGCCCAGGGACTCACCGAATCCCTCTGCTATGTACGTACGCTTGCCTGCTGGTCGCCCCTGGGTTGTGTCTGCCATGGTTCTGCTCCTTCGGGAAGCACTGGCTTTGGGTCATATGGGTGCGGGTCTCCACACATTCACTGAATCTGTGGCTATAATAGAGCAGTTTCTACCCAGCCCTCAATAGCGGTGCGTCCTTGCCGTGTCTGTTTTGAGGACTATCAACCGTTTATTGAGGAATAGTCATGCTTGGTGCTCTCTTTGCAGTACTGTCCGCATTCACCTTTGGCATTAGTAATGTAGCAACCAGGCGAGGCGTGGGCGGGAGCTCCGCGTCGTTTGGTCTTTACATTACAGTTATCCTTGGTGTCCCGCTCTTCGTGATTGCCGCTGCCGCTACGGGTCAGCTTCTGGACATCTTCGACCTTCCCACGCGGTCTTGGGTGCTCTTGAGTGCTGCCGGAGTGCTGCACTTCTTGATAGGCCGCTACTGCAATTTCCGTGCAATTGACGCCATTGGCTCAAACCGAACCCAGCCTATTCAGATGACCAACACCCTCTATTCCGTAGGAATTGCTGTTGCGCTATTGGGGGAGGAGTTGACGTTCTTAATGGGAGCGGGCATCGCATTGATCATGATTAGCCCTCTCGTCATGGTAGAGCGAAAAAAGCGCGCCAAACCCGCTCCTGCAGTCAGTGATGTAAACCCTTCAGTAGCTGATGCCGCGCTTGACGATGCGGCGACTCCCTCGGTCAGTGTAGCAGAACCTCGCAACGCCGCTACAGCACCTCGCTATGCAGAAGGGTACTTGTTTGGCCTCATCTCAGCGATGGCATACGGCACAAGCCCTGTGATGATTAGGTCTGCCTTAAGTGATACCGGGTTGGGCATTGCTGGCGGCCTGGTGGCTTATGCGGCAGCGGCAGCAGTGTTGGTGATTTCATTGATGCTTCCGGGCAAGATACGGGAGTTGCGAGGCGTTGATGTGAAGGTACTGCCTTTTTTCATGGTAAGCACAGTGTCGGTGTTCCTGGCGCAGATGTTCCGATTTGCAGCCCTGGCCATTGCCCCTGTGACCGTAGTGGCGCCGCTGGCCAGACTAGGAGTGGTGTTCACTCCTATCTTGGGGTTCTTCTTCAACCGGCACCTGGAGAGTTTCAGCCCTCGGGTATTGGTGGGAATCGCTTTCTCGGCCGCGGGTGCTATTCTTCTGGCACTTGGCATTAATTAACGCTGCTGGCTGGCATAGCCTAGGCTGCGTGTGGAGTTCAACGGATACTGGATGGACACTGAGAAGTTAGAACCTACTGAAAACACCGGTCTTTTCTATGGCTGGTGGATTGTCTTGGCATCTATGAGCGCTCTGATGCTTGCCAGCGCCTTTTACTGGCAAGGGTTTGGTGTCTTCTTCCTTGCCCTCCAAGCCGAGTTCTCTACGAACCGTGCTGCTCTCTCCGGGGCCATTGCCATGTCTCAACTTGAGGGTGGCATGCTGGGACCCGTGGGCGGGTACCTAGTAGACCGTTATGGCCCTAGACGTATGATGACCATCGGCATCACAATGATGGGCATCGGCTTTATAGTGTTGAGCCAGGTCCACTCACTGGTCACGTTTTACATTGTATTTCTGGGAATCATTTCCGTAGGTATGTCCATAGGCATTCGGGTTCCGGCCCTGGTGGCCCCGGCCAACTGGTTTATCAAGAAGCGTGGTATGGCTATTGGCATCTCCCTGACGGGCGGAGGCCTTGGGGGTTTTTTCGTCCCTGTCCTTGGTTGGCTGATTGCCAGCTACGGTTGGCGCACAACAATGGTCATTGCTGGGATAACGATTCTGATGCTAGGCCTTCCAATAGCAACGGTCATGCGGAGACGGCCGGAGGAGTATGGCCTGCTGCCCGATGGTGAGTGGCCCGTGGCACAGCTCCAACGCGTTGAAACTGTGCCGGGCGATGAGACTGTTGAGGAAGCTCCTTCCCCAGAGCCTGCTGAAGCGAATTTTAGCCTGCGAGACGCCCTTAAGATGCCGGTCTTCTGGTTCCTGGCTGTAGCTTTTGGCATGAGGCAGTTTGCCGTGGGGGCTATATCGCTGCACCAGGTACCGTTCCTGGTGGATAGTGGTAGGAGCTTGCAGACGGCTTCGATAATCCTGGCGTTTGTGACGGTGACCAGCGTTTTGGGTCGTATTGGGTTTGGGTGGCTGGCGGATCGGTTCACTCCACGCTACATCATGGCTTTAAGCATGATGATGGTGGGGCTTGGTGCGTTCATTCTGAGCAACGTAACAGAGGGGATGCCCATGCTCATCCTCTACATTGTGGTGTACGCCATTGGTTGGGGCGGGGGCGCTACAACGATGAACGCTACCCGTGGGGCGTACTTCGGCAGGCGGTCGTTTGGAACTATCTCCGGGACGATGGATTTTGTGCAGATGTTCGGACTGGTGCTGGGGCCAGTCTACGCAGGCTTGGTGTTTGATATTACTGAGAGCTACACCATGGCGTTCAACAGCTTCGCAATTTCAGCAGCAGCGGCGGGAGTGTTGATGTTCTTCTTACGTCCTCCACGCATGGTTGAAGCTGAACCAAAGATTCCTGTGGAGTAGTTTCCTTTTCAGTATGCAAGGGAATTTTTCTATCAAGCAAGGGTGAACACGAAGCTCCGCAGCCATCACCTGGTTGAGGGGCTTCGTTGTTTAACCGTCAGGCCATATGGAGCGAGGGTCAGCCTCGCTAGTGCAGCGGGCAGACGCCGACCAGGTTGTATTTCCAGCCGGCAACGGCTGTGCCATCTTGGGACAAGGCTTCAGCGGCGTACACATCGCCCGAGACGACGAAGGCCCCGATGTAGATGACGATTGCCGCCACAAAGGGCACAAACAATAAGGCGGTGAACGCTAGGATGCCCCACGTTAGCTTGGGCCGCTGTTCTAGCTCTTCCGGAGCCTGTTCCATCTGAAGCGCTCCGCCTCTCATTGGCAATGTATTTTTATCAGGCGTCTAACGTTCAACGCCCATTGGGGTGTACCACAGCCTGCCTCGATTACGCTGGATGAGTTAGTATCTCCCAGCTATGACCGTTGGCATCCTTGAAATAGAGCCCGCGACCACCTCTACGATTGTTGATCTGCATATCTTCCTGGGACGTAGGCAAGCTACCGTAGACAACCTTCTCTGACTCTATGCGACCAAAGATATTGTCGAATTCTTCGTCGCTGACTTGGAAGGCATAGTGGTGAGAATCAAAAGTTTCACGATTGTCAAAGTCCAGGGTAAACTTGTCATCTACTCGAACGGGAACGAAGTGCCCCATAGCCTGTATGCGCTCCAACCCCAGGATGTGGGCGATGTGTTTGGCCGAGGACTCCTTGTCATAGGACGGAACGATTGTGTGGTTAAGAGAAATAGCCATATTTTCTTCCTCCCCTGTTTATCGAACCAACTCAGCTTAAAAGTATTCCCGGACACCGCGCATGTCAATGCGGCAGGGTCTAGCCCTGGCTAGCTTCCTCGTCAAAAACCTCTTTGGCTACTTCAAAGGCGTTGATGGCGGTGGGCCAGCCTGCGTAGAAGGCCATGTGCATAAGTACTTCACCTATCTCGTCCGTAGTTACCCCGTTGGCTAAGGCCCGACGCATGTGGCTGCGAAGCTGGTTGGTGCGATACATCGCTGTCAGCGCGGCAAGAGTGATAAGGCTGCGGTCTCGCTTGGAGAGGCCGGGTCGCTCCCATATCTCCCCGTATACCAACTCACGGGTCAACTCTCCAAGCCTCGGCATAAGATCGTTGTATGGTCCTGTTCCTGGTTGGTTTGTCATATCACTCCTTTCGTATTGGGCCTGCAAATTTGGCCTACTCTAGCATGGAGCTGTCTGTGGTGTCGCCAAGCCCTGACTGCTACTATGAGCGTGTTAAAAGGATGCCCGCATGTCCACATTATTCAGAGGGATGTATGGAACGCTTGGACTTCTTCTCAGCCGTAGGCAATACGCCTTTAGTTGAGCTTACCCACTCAAGCCCAAAGAAGAGTGTGCGACTTTTTGCCAAGCTGGAGGGAAACAACCCCAGTGGTAGCATCAAGGACAGGGTGGCTTCCTACATCATCCGCAGCGCAGAGGTGAGCGGCGCGTTGACGCCGGGACAGACGATTATTGAGGCTAGCACTGGCAACATGGCTATGGCGCTGGCTGCAGCTGCCAAGCAACGCGGCTATCAGATGCAAGCAGTGGTGCCCCCACAAGTAGCTCCCGGCATCCCGGACTTGCTGAAGCTTTTTGGCGTGGGAATCACGTGGATGGAGCCCAGATCAGGGATGCTTGGGCCTATAGAAGAGGCGCAACGGCTGGCTAAGGAGAATGGATGGTGGTTCTCGCAGCAGTTCGCCAACCCGGCCAACGTCATGGCTCATTACGAGACCACCGGCCCGGAAATACTGGCGGCGCTGCCCCAGGTTGACGCTTTTGTGGCGGGCATAGGCACCGGCGGTACGGTGACAGGGGTTGGTAGGCTGTTAAAGGAAAGAAACCCAAATACCATCATTGTGGGCGTAGAGCCCAAGTTTGGGGAGAGACTCCAGGGTCTGCGCAGCCTTGAAGAGGGCTACATTCCGCCACTCCTTGATATGACGCTACTGAACCGGAGATTCATAGTTGATAGCGCATCGGCGTTTGAGGCGGTCAGGCGACTTGTGGAGATGGAGGGCATCTTTGCCGGCATTTCTTCAGGCGCGGTGCTTCATGCGGCGTTGCGTGTGGCAGAGGGTATGGAGAGCGGGAACGTGGTGATGGCCTTTGCTGACCAGGGGTGGAAGTACGTGAACGCCTTTCCGTGGATGTCGCATCAAGACCGTCCTGAGGGAACTCCTGACGATGTTGCTTGGTGGTAAAAGGGCTTAGCCCTTTACCCATGTTCCGCTTCGCGACCTAGAATGGCACCAGCACTATACGGACAATAGGAATTGTAGCGACTATGGCAGAGAAGTTGACCATTGAACAACTGGTGGAGTTTATCCAAAAGCGCGTGGAAACCAGGCAAGGCGGTGTGACGTTTGTCGCCATTGATGGCCCAAGCGGTGCAGGGAAGACCACCATTGCCGATGCGCTTCAGCAATCGGACTTAGCCGCCACGGTTATTCACATCGATGACTTCTACAGTGATGAGGGTGTAAACCCGCTAGGCGGCCTGACCCCTGAGGAAGCATGCGATGAGTATGTGGACTGGCAACGACTCCAGGAGTTGGTGCTTGAGCCACTAAAGGATGGAGATACTGGCTACTACCCGGTTTATGACTGGGTGGCCCGGAAGCCCGGTGAGTGGGTGACGTTGCAACCAAGGGGAGTGCTGGTTATCGAAGGTGTGTATGCCATGCGGCCAGAGATTCGAGACTCCTATGACGTTACCGTCTACGTTGATACGCCACCTGAGACTAGGCTCGGGCGCCTCAGTGAACGATCCGATAACCCTGTGTGGGTGAAGCGATGGGCGCAGGCTGAAGAGTGGTACAACGAGAACATCCGGCCAGCTGACTATGCTGACGTAATGGTCTCAGGGTTCTGAGGTTGGCGAGTCTTAGCCCGGAGCATGAGGGGCATTGCGGCGATAATGCCCAGACTGAACACCCAGAAAGCCAGTTGATAGCTGTCCCGCACATCGGCAACCCATCCAGCGAAGACCGGCCCGGCCAGCCCGCCAACCAATGCTACAGTCTCCATTGCCCCCATGACCTTCCCAAAGCCCCTGCTACCAAAGAGGTCTGCCTGGAGTGCCCTGCGTACCGGGATATAGCCGCCAATACCAAATCCATAAAAAGCCATAGAGATCATGATTCCCCAAGCACTATCGAAACCCATTGCGAGAACTATCAGCCCAATTAATTGGCTGCCCATAGACGTGATCATGATGAACCGTTTGTCGTAGTAATCGGCCAGAGTGCCCATAACCAATCGTCCGCCAATGCTGAAGACAGGGATGGCTGAAGCGGCGATACCTGCCACTGCTAGGCTGGCGTGGGCGTCCAGGGTTAAGGCGGGGATGATGTGGGCTACAACGCCGGTATGGGCGAATATCCACAGCGAATTCACTATGCCAAGCACCCAAAAAGCCTCTGTTCGTACTGTCCGGGAGAAGCTGAACGCGGGATCTGGTGTTCGCTGTACACCTTCGGGCAAAGCTTCTGGCGGAATGCCGTCAGGGTAGGTGCCGTACTGCTCCGGGCGGTGGCGAAAGGTCATGCTCAAAGGTATTCCGATGATCCAGAGGCCGACTCCAAGCATGAGTAGGGCCTGTCGCCAACCCATGACATCTATGAGCCAGACAACTGCCCCCACCATGAATCCGCTGATGCCCGCGCCTGTGGCCAAGATAGCCATGGCTCTGGATCGCCTTCTGCGAAACCAGTTTGCTATGGCTATATAGCCCACGGTTGGGCTGGCGGCGCTGAAGCCAATGGCGGAGATGAAGAAGGCTGCGTAAAAGGTTGGAAGGCTGTTGATACGACTGAGTAGTACCAGTCCGAGGCCAGCTATGATGACTCCGCCTATCATGACGCGTCGAGGCCCATAGTGGTCTGCCAGTATCCCAACGATGGGGGCTGCAACCCCACTCTCGCCCCGTTGCAGGGTGAAGGCAAGAGAAGTGGCGGCACGAGTCCAGCCGAACTCAGCTCGTAGAGGATTGAAGAGGGCCGTAAACCCGTAAAAGAAGACGCCACTGGTGTAGATGCTTAGCGTCATTCCCGCAGTGACAATCCACCAACCATAGAAAATGGGGGTGCGGTGGTCAGCATCTTCACTACCGGGCGGGCTGGATTCCGGGGGTGTGGACATAGATGAGTTGGCCCTTTCTACGGCTTTATTAGAGCACTGTGCGCTATAGAGCGTCAAGAAACCCTTCAACGGGCCAATCACTGTGGTATCATCCAAAGGTCTTAATTTATACGAATCTCCGGCTTCTGGAGGCTGAATGTACACCGTTGACCTGACCGGGAAGAACGCCCTCATCTTTGGAGTTGCCAACCACAGGAGCATTGCATGGGCAATTGCTCAGGCCCTGTATAGCGCAGGTGCAAGGGTTGGACTCACGTATCAGACAGAGCGACTCAAGGAGTCTGTAGAGGAACTGGCCAAAGAGATTGGTGACGCGCCGCTGTTCCAGTGCGATGTCTCCAACGACGGTGAGGTAGAGGAACTCTACAAGCAAGTTGGAGAGACCATGGGCCCGCTTTCAACGGTGGTGCACAGTATCGCCTTTGCCAATCGAGACGACCTCGGTGGCGACTTCTCTAAGACGGAGCGAGAAGGATTCCGTGTGGCGCTGGACGTGAGTGCGTTCTCCCTGCTCCCTGTAGTTCGTTACGCAGCGCCGTTGATGGAGGATGGCGGCACCGTAATTGCCATGACTTTCTTTGCGGCTGAGAAGGTGTTCCCAGGCTACAACGTGATGGGTGTCGCCAAGGCGGCGTTGGAAAATAGCGTGAAGCAGCTTGCGGCGGAGTTTGGTCCCGTTGGGATTCGAGTGAACGCTATTTCTGCTGGCCCTCTGGACACACTGTCATCCCGGGTTATCACCGGCTACCGTGATATGAAGCGTATCCACCAGGAACGCGCACCAATGGCCCGTAACATCACGCATGAGGATGTGGGTGGTACAGCACTGTACCTGGCCAGCGAACTCTCTTCAGGCGTTACGGGAGAGATTATCCATGTGGACGTTGGCTATAGCATCATGGGGCTTTAACCACTACTGACCTCGTATCGTGAAAACAGAAAGGGGCGGGTTATAACCCGCCCCTTTTCATTGCCCTTAAATAGCCCCGTCACATGGGTGAAGGGCTAGTCCTTCTACTGGAATCCTGAGAGTTCGTTGGGGAGTGATACCTCTATAAGGTGGAATTCCTTCTTAGTCACAGCCGCCGCCACTGTCTTCTCCAACTCTGCCAGTGTAGCGACCCGTGTGGCTCTCAGACCGTAGGACTCTGTGAGTCGTACGAAGTCCGGGTTCACCAAATCGGAGGCTATAAGCCGGTTATCGAAGGCGGCCTTCTGCGTCCCCTTGAGCACCCCCCAGGCATTGTTGTTCCAGATGATGGCCACGATGGGGATGTTGTACTGGGCGGCAGTGCCAAGCTCTTGAAGGTTCAACTGAAAGCCACCATCGCCGCTCATCAGCACCACCGGCACATCAGGTCGACCGACCGCCGCGCCAAGGGCCGCAGGGAACCCGAAGCCGATGTCTGCCCAACCGTGGGGTCCTATGAATGTCCGAGGCTCATAGACCGGAAAGGCCTGAACGGCTGAGTACGCCGCAAGGGTAGCGTCGCAGACAACCACGGCCTCTCGAGGGATGACGCGGCGTAGGGCGTCAAGGGCACGTAGGTGGCCGGCTTCGTTGGCTGCGAAGGTGTCACGAACCTGCTGGCGAAGCCCACCTGCTTCCTGTGCCTGGGATTGGCCCCTGGCCACGTTCTTTGCTGCCAGCGCTTCTGTTAGTTGTTCGAGTACCGCTTTGGCATCGCCGTGGATGCCGACTTTAGCGGGATAGTTCTTCCCAAGCTCCTGCTCGTCCAAATCTATTTGGACGAGGTTCTCAGTCAGTTCCAGACCCACCTGTTTCGTCATGTGGTGGGGCATTCGGCTGCCAACCATCAAGACGGCATCGCATGTGGCAAGGTATGCATGGGTGGGGTTCAGTCCGTAGGGTGCGCGTCCACCCCAGGTGACACCGGCATAGAGCGGGTGGTCTGCGGGGAACCCGCCCTTGCCTCCATAGGTGGTGACCACTACCGCACCCAGTTGTTCGGCAACCTTCTGGAGTTCTACCATTGCGCCTGAGGAGATAACTCCGCCACCAACCCAGATGGCGATACGCTTTCCTGCAGCGAGTAGTTCTGCTGCCTGCTCAACCTTACTCTGGTCGCCTGCCATCCGAGGCTCCGCCCGCTCTCCTAGTACCTCTACATCGGCAGAAGAGTGCAGGATGTCTGTGGGAACCTCGATCTCGATAGGGCCAGGTCGTTCCGTATGGAAGCGGGTAAAGGCATCTAATATGGTCTGGGATATCTCCTGATGGGTATGCGGCTGGGCCGTCCACCGGGTGACGGACTCAAACATCTGTTGCTGGTTATGGGGCTCATGCAGGACACCCTTGCCCTGATTGATGAGATCAAGGGCGATGTTGCTGGTCATCTGAAGCACCGGCGATGATGCAGACCACGCCTCACCCATAGCTCCCAGGGTGTTGGCGGCGCCTGGGCCCGTGCTGGTGAAGCAGATGCCTGGCTTTCCGGTGGCCCTGGCATAGCCGTCTGCCTCATAGACTGCGGCCTGCTCATGGCGGGCGCTGATGAAGCGGAAATTTTCTTGAACATCGTAGAGGGCGTCATAGACGGCCATCATGTGGATGGAAATCACACCAAACGCGGTGTCCACCCCCTGAGCCATCAACGATTGGATTACTGCCTTGCCACCGGTCATATCGGCCACAGAACACCTCCAGGCGGCATTGCCGCTTTTGTTATTGAGTCAGTGAGCGCGAGGCTATGCCTCTTTTGTGCATGAAGAAAGCTACCACAAAGGGGAGCGATTTTAAACTTGGAGGCATAGCCTCGTGTGGTATGAAACCTCTAGCGCACAATACGGTATAGGAAATACGGTGGAGTTTGCAATCAACGGAGTCTTTGGGTTCTAAACTCTACCCTGCGGAGCCACCCGTGAGCGGCACTTTCTCAAACTGGTGATCTACCATAAGGGCGCTCAATCCCAGGGAGGGGAGGGAGACCGTAGTGTTGGGCTCACAGCTCAGCGTTACCGAGGCGAAGCTGCCAGATGGAGTTGGGGACTGCGTTGCGCCCACCCTCGCTAGGGCCAGAAGGGCACGGCCACCGTTGTTGTCTATGTTGCCCTGGCCTACCAGCGGGTGGTCTCCCAGGAGCGTCCCAGCGGTAAATGCCTGGACGGTGCAACCTGAATTACTGTAATCCAGAGTTACCTCTCCGCCACTGATTCCAAAACTCCCGGCGTTCACCCAGACATCTGCTTTAGCCTCTCCATTGCTGTCTGTCCTAATCTCATCTGGCCAGAAGAAGACGGTTGGATGGGACGATGTTGGCGGCGAATCTGGCACAGTAGTGTTTACAGGCAGGGTTGAGGCTGGAATCGTAGGTTGAGGCGCGATATCCGTTTCATCAGGGCCAAAGCAGGCAGCAGCAAGGGCCAGTACAGCTACAACGGAGAGCATCCACAGGCGATTAAGAACTCTGGTCATACTTCGCTCCCAACATCGCGAGGTCGCGATAGTCCACCTGACCATCGCTGTTCAGGTCTGCCCTCCGGTCATAGTTCCTGTCGTCACTCCGTGTACTGTAGGCAGCACTCAGCAGAGCCAAGTCTCTATTGTTCACGGAGCCATCTCCATTGATATCTGGTGTAGGTGCAGGCCGCACAATAGTTGGTGGGGATGGCTCCCGGGTGGTTGTTGCCGTTACTGTCGGCGCGGGGGCGAGTGCTGCCGTCGGCTCAGGAATCTTGGTTGGCTCTGGTGTTGGCGTTGGGTCCGGCAGCACCGGGAAGGTCAGGTCAAATTGGCGTTCTGCGGGGCCCCCCAGGAATAGAACTGTTTCAAATGCTTGAACGCCGTAAGCAGGAATATGGAACGTTGTGCCTTTGAATAGATAAACAGATGAGGAAGGGTTGACCTCAAGTCGGGTGTAGCTTCCGTTGCTGGTGACGGCAGGCTCAGATTCGTAATCCCCTATACGCGCCACAATGATAAGTCCGTCAGGGGCGGGTTGGCCGTTCACCGTCACGTTACCGAAGTAAACCACCGGGGGCGTTGATGGCTGCCCCACCGGGGGCGTTGGGACAGGTGTGGGCGTAGCGGTTGCTGCAGGCCCAGGTGTTGGCGTTGGCCCGGAGGCCAAACCTTCCACTGCCAGGAAGGTCAATGCCTTCTCAAACTGTGCAGTGCTCCCTCTGAAAACATCAGTCTCTTTAGCTTGGAGAGCGTGCTCAGGGATGTGGAAGGTGATGGTTTCAATAAAGTAGTCGATGGTGGGTGGAAACACGATGAGGAAGCGATAACGTCCGTTCTTGGTGAGCACACCATCGGACTCGTAATCGTTGATTCGTGCCACAATTGTGAGGCCGTCAGGGGCGGGGTTACCGCCAATGCTAACGGATCCAGAGTATATGGTGGGAGATATCGACTGGGCGAAGGCCACAGAGCTAAAGACCGCTACAAGCGCAGCTACGATGGTAATGGTAAGAAAGGTGAGCCCGGCCTTTGGTCGCACCGACGCCTCCTTTGTGAGTTTACTGGATTCAGCTACAGTCACTAGCTTCTATCATATATGGCGTGGCTATACCCAACAAGGAGGAAGCAATCTTGCACGGTTCGGCGCAGCCTTAGCGGATCTCCTCAGGGAGCAATTCCGCAGGGTGTTCTAGGAGTCGTTTGAGCTCTGCCAGGAACTTCGCAGCAATCACTCCGTCCTCTACACGGTGGTCTCCAGAGAGGGTGATGTTCATGACTCTTCCCACAACGATTGCCCCGTCTCGCACCACTGGTTCCTGTCGGATTGTCCCAACAGCCAGCACGGCGGCGTTGGGTGGATGGATGACGGCAGCGAAGCTGTCTATACCCAGGCTGCCCAAGTTGCTGATGCTGAAGGTGGAGCCGGTTAACTCTTCTGCTTTCAGATTGTTTTCCTTCGCCCGGGCAACCAGATCTCTCCCTGCTGGCGATAGCTCAAGCACCGTTTTGTCCTGGCAGTCCATGATGGCTGGGACGATGATGCCCTGCCCCTCCATGTCTATTACCACGCCGATGTTAATGAAAGAATGGTATTCCAGGGCATCGCCGGTGAAGCTGGCGTTCAACGTAGGGTATTTACCCAGCCCTAACGTGCAGGCTCTGACAATCATGTCATGGATGCTAAGTCTGACGCCCTGGGGTTGGAGCTTTGGATTGACCGTACTTCTCAGGTCTGCCGCGGCATCCATGGCCACATCCACAGACATGTAGTAGTGGGGAATTTCTTGTTTGGCATGAGCCGTGAGCCTGGCGATAGCCTGTCGCATCTTGCTGAGAGGCACTCTCTCTGTGCCAGGGGCCAGTACACTTCCTGTTTCTGTTCCTGCGGCACCGCTATCCGCGTAAGCAGTGACATCGCCCTCTGTGATGCGCCCCCCGGGCCCGCTACCAGTGACCATAGAGAGGTCTACACCTTTTTGGGCGGCCAATTTCTTTGCCAGAGGTGAGGCCCTGACTTCAGTGGAAGGAGCAGACACCGGAGCAGACATCATAGCTTGAGCGGGATTTACTGATGGGGCTGGAGCTGCCGCTTGGGGAGCTGGGGTTGGTGTTGGAATAGCTTTCGCCAGGCTTGCGGAGATGTCTTCTCCTGGCTTGCCAATCACCGCAATAATCTGACCCACGGGCACTGTCTCGCCCTCCGGCGCAACAATCTTGAGCAAGGTTCCTGAACCTACAGAGGGCATGGGGATGATGGCCTTGTCGGTCTCAATTTCAGCTATTTCATCGCCAAGGCTGATCGTATCGCCCTCGGCTTTAAGCCACTGAACGATGCGCGCTTCTTGCATGTCGTAACCCATACGGGGCATAAGGACGGTGATGGCCACGACTTCCTCCTTGGTGTTTGGTCACGCTGGTTTGGATAAAGCGCCCGGAGCCAGATTCTACCACTTTTGTCACGGGCAGGCAGGGCACTAGCTACATATGGATGGCTTCATCAACGCAGGCAAGGGCTGCCTCCTTGACCACTTCTGAGAGGCTGGGGTGCGCGTGCACCATCGTTCCAAGCTCCCGGACGGTGCCTTCCAACATCAGGTTCATGGAAAGTCCCCCTAGGAGGTCAGTGACCTCCGGGCCAACCATTTGCGCCCCCAGAATCTTCTCGCTGCCCACTTCCATGACTATCTTAGCGAACCCAGCGTAATCACCCATGCCCAGGGCTTTGCCGTTGGCGCGGAAGGGGAACTTCCCAACTTTGACCTCGCGGCCAGAAGCGATTGCTTCCTTTTCGGTGATTCCGAAGCTGGCGACTTGAGGTTGGCAATAGACGGCCTTGGGCATGAGCGAGTAATCTAAATCCGGCGGCGTTAGACCTGCCAACCGTTCAACTACATCAATCCCTTGGGCGGACGCCACGTGGGCAAGCAGTAGCTTTCCGGTGATGTCTCCTACGGCGTAGATGGTGGGCACGCTGGTCTGCATGCGTTCATTGATAGTTACAAACCCACGCTCCGTGGCAACGCCTACTTCTTCAAGCCCCAATCCCTCTGTGTTGCCCTGCACGCCAATGGCCACGATGATGCGGTCTGCGGTGAGTTGCTGTTCCCCATCCTCTGTCTTGATGGTGACTACTGCTTGGTCGCCTTCCTGGGTCATCGCCGTGAGCATCGCGCCCGTGAGTGCCTTGATGCCCTGCTTCTCAAAGGAACGCTCAATCTCCGCGCCAATCTCTTCATCGTCGTTGGGCAGCAGATGGGGCAGCACCTCCACAATGGTGACGTCTACGCCGTATGCGTTGTACACGTAGGCCAACTCACACCCGATGGGGCCACCGCCCACAAAGATGGCGGATGTTGGCATGGTCTTGGCTTCAAGGGCCTCTCGACTGGTCATCACGAGAGTGCCATCTACCGGGAGGGTGGGGATGCTTCGGGGTCGGGCACCTGTTGCTAGAATGATGGTCTTGGCTGTCAGGTTCTCGTCGTGGCCCTCAACGGCGATTTCTGTTGGGCTCGTTATCGTCGCGTGACCCTTGATGAGATCGATGTTGTTCTTCTTGAGCAAGTAGCTGACACCCTGGGTCATTCGCTTCACAATCTGTCGACTGCGGTCTACGGCAGCGCCGAAATCAGCTTTAACGTTGCCAACTTCTACGCCCCAGCTTTCAGCGTGATTGAAAAGGTTCACTACCTCTGCGTTGCGAATCAGGGCTTTGCTAGGAATGCAGCCCCAGTTCAGGCAGGTACCGCCAAGCTCGTCACGTTCTACCACGGCAGTCTTCATGCCAAGTTGTGCGGCGCGTATGGCAGCCACGTAGCCACCCGGCCCCGCTCCAATGATTACAACGTCGTATTCAGCCATGATTCCTCCACCGTTGTCAGTGTTCTGCACTATTCTACGATGCTCAGACCCGTGAGATTGTTAGTGCACAAAGGTTTTGTGTTAGGAGGTCTAGTTGTCCTCTGCCTCTTCTGGTTCTTCTCGGGCTCGCGCAAAGCGGGCTAGGCGGAGGCCGAGTTCGTACAAAAGCAGGAAAGGTATGGCAACCATAGTCTGGTTCACGGGGTCAAATGTTGGAGTGATTACCGCGCCAAGCAGGAACGCGACGACCACGATTAGCCTGCGGCCCTTGGCCATAGTGTCTGCATCGATAACGCCAGCCTTGGCGAGAGTGAACATGATGAGGGGAGTCTCAAAGATAAGGCCCATCCAGAAGATGAGCATCACCACCAGGTTCACGTAGGTGCTGATACGAATCATGGGTACAGCAACATCATTGGCGTAGGTGAGCAGGAACTTGAGCATTGGGGGGAGCAGTGCAAAGTACGCAAAGGCCGCTCCTATGGCAAAGCAGACCAGCGCTCCGGGTACCATGAAGATCAGATAGCCCTTTTCCTTGCGAGTGAGCCCCGGTGCAACAAAGGCTACAATCTCATACGTCAGAATGGGTAGAGAGAGCACCAGTCCGCCCAGCATAGCAACCTTCACCGTGACGCCCAGAAGCTCTGTGACCTCTGTGTAAATGGGGCCACCAGTGTTTGATAAATAGCCTTCAGCAGGACGAATCAATATCTCTACAATTGGCTTGAAATAGACGACGCTGACTCCCGCGCCAATCACCACAGCAATGACGACAATCATAAGCCGCCACCGCAGCTCTTCCAGATGTTTACGTAACGGACGGGCCGCATCTACCACGGACTACTCCTCAACCTTTGAATCGTCAGATGAAGGTTCTTCGGATTCATCATCCGGGGCTTTTGAAGCGCGTGTACGTCTGGGTCTTGCCACGCCGGGAGTCTGAGGCTCTTCTGCCTCGTCGTCGTCTGTTGGTGGCTGCAGAAACTCATCCAGCGTTTTAGGAAACCCTGAGGTCTGTTCCTTCAGGTCACGAACGACTTTGACTAGCGACCGTACAGTAGTGGTCATGCGCTCAGGGCCAAGCACCAGATAGGCAATGACCATCACTACCACCAGTTCAATGGGGCCAATTCCCATCACGCTCATGCGTGATGCTCCACATTGTTTCGGAGGGACGTACAACTTTCGCAGCTCTCTGGAATCCCCCGGTTTGTCGAAGGGCTGACGTTGATACCGTTAGCGGTAAGAAGTTCTGTAACTCGACATAACGGCAGGCCAATCACGTTGGTATAACAACCAATGGTCTCCGCAGCAGGGTGAAACGCAGGATCTTGCAGCGCGTATGAGCCCGCTTTGTCCATAGGAATTCCTGTGGCAACAAATGCCGCAATCTCGTCGTCTGTGTAGTCGCGCATAGTGACCTGCGTGGCATCGTGGACAACTTTGCTGGTTCCAGCGTTCACGTTCACTATAGCTATGGCAGTGACCACCGTGTGCGTCACCCCCCGAAGTTCTTTCAGCATCGATACAGCTTCTTGGCTGTCTGCGGGCTTGCCGTAGATGCGACCATTCAGATTCACTACAGTGTCAGCACCAAGGACAACGCCTGCGTCCTGGTTCGCTGCAACGGCTTGAGCTTTCTTCAGTGCTAGCTCCTCTGCCAGGGCCTCAGGGGTGATGTCGGCGTTATCGGGTGTTTCATCAACGCCGGAAACTTCCACGTGGTAGTCGACGCCCAACTCCTTCAGCAACTCGCGCCGTCGTGGTGACTCGGACGCTAGGGTCAGGCCAACGTCCGCAGCGGCATCCCCTTTCAAGGACAAGATGGCAATACATTCAGTGTGATGGGTGTTTGGAAAGAGATCGACAGGCTGAATCATGTCTATCTGAAACGGCCCGTCCACCAAAATGGCTAAATCGCGCGCTAGGGCTTCTGGTTCGCAAGAGACGTAGGCAACGCGCTTGGGTGCTAGCTTCATCAGGGCATCCAGTGCTCGTCGGTCGCACCCTGCCCTAGACGGATCGAGTATCACCGCGTCCGGCACAATGTCCAGCGTGCCCATCACATCCTCTGTCTTGCCCAGGCGGAACTCGATGTTTGGGATGCCCTCGGCGTTTACTCGAGCGTCCTTCACCGCAGCTGAGGACTCTTCGATGGCGAGAACTGTTTTGCAACGATCTGCCAACAGCGCGGCGAACACACCTACACCAGCGTAGGCGTCTACCAGCACATCGTCAGCGGAAAGTTGGAGTTTCTCGCCAACCAGCTTGACCATGCCTTCAGCTGTGGGTGTGTTGACCTGGAAGAAGGACGGCGATGCTACGCGGAACGTCCGTCCCAACATTGATTCCTGGTAGTGCTTCTGGCCGCTCTCCAGCCCGATATTCCATCCAACCAGCTTGGGTTGGATGAGGTAATCACCAGTGTTTACGCCATACCTGATAGAGAGTTGAGTGGTCTCTGAAGCGTGCTCTTGGAGCTTGGCAAGGGCTTCGTTTATCCACGGGTGCATAAGATCGCACCGGTCTACCCGGAGGAACCGGCGAGTGGTGTGATTCACGTAGCCAAGGGTGCCACCCGGGCCAATGGTGAACCGCGCGTGGTTTCGGTATTCGGTAGTGTTTTGACTGGGCACCGGCGGAAGAACGGTAACCCCAGCAAGTTGGGGCTTCTCTGAAAGTCTTGCTTCAATCCACTGGCGTTTGAGTTCAAGTTGGTGTTCATAGGAGATGTGCTGCCACTGGCACCCGGTGCAGGGCCAGAAGTACTCGCATTTCGGCGTAACCCGGTGGGCCGATGCTTCCAGCACCTCAACAACTCTCGCTGCAATGTGGTCACGCTGCCGGCGAACCAACTCCGCCACTACACGCTCCCCGGGGATGCCCCCAAAGACCGTGGCGGGTTCCCCGTTCCAGGTTGCCGCGCACTCCCCAGACGGCACCATGCCCCCTAGGGTTAGCTCCAATCGATCGCCAACGGTGGGTTCTATTGTTGTGGTTCGTTCCATATGCTTACTACTATAGGCTCACCCCTTGCGACTGCCAAGGTATGTGCCTTGACACCCCCTAGGGAGGGCTCCTATAATTCGAGGTGATTTCCAAGCTATTTCTGTGAGGTATAGGATTGTCTGAAGTACACCAGATGGAAGGCGAGACCTTCGAGAGCATGCTTCGCCGCTTTAACAAGCGCGTGCAGCAAGATGGCATTCTTTCAGAGGCGCGACGCCGTGCCCATTTCGAGCCACCTAGTGTGACGCGGAAGAAGAAAGAAGCCGCCAAACGCCGCAAGAGCCGCAAGAACTCGTAGTCAGCGAAACGTATGAGTCTTAAGGAGCAGCTGGCAGAAGACATGAAGTCGGCGATGCGCTCCGGAGATACGCTCCGTCGAGACACCGTTCGAATGGCTCGTAATGCTATTGATTACGCTGAGAAAGCCAAGGGTCAGCCCTTGAACGAAGCGGAAGAGATAGCGGCTCTCCAGCGTCAAGCCAGACAGCGTAAAGACAGCATTGAGGCGTACCACGCTGTGGGGCGCGACGAGGCTGAGGCCCAAGAGACAGCGGAGCTGGCCATCATTGAAGAGTATCTTCCCAAACAGATGGGTAAGGACGAGGTTGAGGCAGTGGTTCGGGAGATTATCGCCAAGGTTGGGGCCACGGGGCCTGGTGATAAAGGCAAAGTCATGGGGCCCTTGATGCAGCAGCTTAAAGGGCAGGCAGACGGCAACTTGGTGAACTCTACGGTGACAGAGCTTCTTGGAGCGTAATCGCGAGGGTGAATATCTGAAGCACACAACCCCAGCCAATACGATGGTTGGGGTTTTTTTATTTCTTGAGTAGCTTGATAAATACGGTGAACACGGACTCAGAATCCGGTTTTCCCTGAGCCTGCCTAGGAACAAGGTTTCCAGAACAACGGCGAAAGGTGCATGAAGAAGATATGCGATTTGGCGTAGTGGTATTCCCAGGCACCTGGAGCGACCGCGATTTCGGTATCGCGTTGGGAGATGTGCTGGAGCAGGACGTGGAGTACGTCTGGCACAAGGACCGTGACCTAAGTCGTTTCGATTGCATTGTGCTCCCCGGCGGGTTTGCCTATGGTGACTACCTGCGCACTGGCGCCATTGCCAGCCTGTCCCCCGTGATGGAGGCAGTGGTGACCTATGCCGAGGCGGGTGGCTTGGTTTTCGGAAGTTGTAACGGCTTCCAGATACTGTGCGAGACAGGGTTGCTACCGGGCGCACTCCTCCGCAACGACCACTTGGAGTTCCGGTGCCAGTGGACCCACTTGAGGGTGGAGAACACGGACACGTCCTTTACTACCGCATGTGAGAAGGGTGAACCCCTGTACATCCCGGTGTCCCACGGAGAGGGCCGCTACTACGCAGCACCAGAGGATCTGCGAGACTTGGAACTGAACAACCAAGTGGTCTTCCGGTACTGCAATGCAGATGGTGTGCCCACCCAGGAATCCAACCCCAACGGCTCTTTTAACAACATTGCGGGAATCATCAACCGCAGGGGCAATGTGATGGGCTTGATGCCCCACCCAGAACGGGCTTGCTCCCCCCTCTTGGGTGGCGAGGACGGTCTAAGGTTGTTCCAGTCCATCATTGGTGCACAACTCACCGGCGCTACCAGATGACGGGAATCCTGTTCGCCCTAGCCGCAGCGTTAATCTGGGGCATAGGCAACGTTTGGATACGCATAGCACTACAGGAAATGCGTCCTACCACAGGCGCCGTATTCTCTCTTTTTGTTGGTCTGCTCCTACTTTTCCCATTGGCCCTCCTGCTGCACTGGGACGATGTGACCAGCATCTCTGCGGGAGTCATGGGAACAATCTTCCTCTACGGCATGGCTAACTTCCTGATGGGCCGATTTTTGAACTATTCAAGCATTAGTCGTATTGGCCTGAACAGATCAATACCAATTGTTGCTTCATCGCCGTTATTCGCGCTGATCCTGGCAGTGATGTTCCTGGATGAGAGCGTGAACGCCTTTATCGTTCTAGGCACCGTGACCGTGATGGGTGGTATTTTGCTGATTGTGACGGATCGCCGATGAAATCAGAGCTGGATACCTCCCGAATCGTAGGGTACTCCCTGGCTGTTGCGGCCTCTATCTCCTATGGCGCAAGCCTTGTGCTGGCGAAGCAGGTAGTAGAGGAGGTTCCCCCGTTGGTAGGCGCCAGCCTCGGAATGATCTTCGGCATGCTGGTTCTGGGTGTTGTTTCTTCACGGGACATTAAACGAGACATCCGTGCCCCCCGTCGAGCCTTCGTTTGGGCTGGACTTTCCGGGCTTGCTGCAGGCGGCGGCATTGCGATGATGTTCCTTGCCATGTCGAATGCACCCGTAGTCGTTGTAGCGCCAATGATTGCGGTGAACCCGTTGACGGCTATCCTGTTTGGGCAAATATTCATCCGCAATATAGAACGACTTACAATCCGAATGCTATTGGGCGCATGCCTGGTAGTAGTTGGCGTTATCATCATCAGTTTGGGTCGTAACGTATAGCCTGTTGCCCCATCCACATGGAACTCTGCAACTACCTTTGAAGTATAATTCAAGCCAGTGCCGATAGGCTGAGTGCTATTAAGGGTACAGGAGGCAAGAATGAGTACGAATCCACGATGGACCTACGGTAAAGACACATCGCTCCAACTGCGGATGTACTTTGTCATGTTCATGCTGGCAGCGTTGTATCTGTTCTTTGTGACTGCAATGATGGCTCTGGGCGTGCCAATCTTCCTTGTGGCTGGCATTGCCGGGGTCATGATGGTTATCCAGTGGTTTGGGTCAGAGAAGATGGTGCTTCGGTCAATGCACGCCAAAGTGGTGACTGAGCAGGAGCAGCCCAAACTCCACGCCATAGTGGACAAACTGGTAGGCATCGCAGACATGCCCAAGCCCAAGGTGGCTCTGGCAATAACGGATGTGCCCAACGCCTTTGCCTCTGGTAGGAATCAGAAGAACGCCCTGGTCTGCGTCACAGACGGCCTTGTTCGCCGCCTAGACGATGACGAGTTGGAGGGTGTGATTGCCCACGAGTTGAGCCATATCAAGAACGGCGATGTACGCGTGATGATGCTTGCCAGCTTCTTCGCCACCGTGGCCGCGATGCTGATGAACATGTTGATGTGGATGACCCTGTTCGGTGGGATGGGTCGACATAGAGGCGGTCAAGGCGGTGGCGCTGCTGCAGCCCTTATGATGGCGTACTTCTTGTCTATGCTGGTGTACTTTGTTGCGACGTTGCTGATTCTGGCGCTGTCACGTTACCGGGAGTTTGCTGCGGACCGGGGGGCTGCCACGCTAACTGGGGCTCCGGCAAAGTTGGCGTCAGCCCTTGGGAAGATATCCGGCATGATAGCCCAGATACCTACGGACGACCTTCGGAAGGTGGAGACGGCCAACGCCTTCTTCATTGTCTCAGCCCTGAAGGGTGAGTCTATGGCAGGCCTGTTTGCCTCTCACCCGCCAATGAAAAAGCGCATTGCGCGGTTGCGGGAGATTGAGATTCAGATGGAACGTGGCCGGTAGTGGCTCTCTTCCGCAGAGGTAAGGGCGCTGCAAAGACGGACGATGCTATCCTGGCCATCGCCGTGGCGGAGCCCTTGCTCTCATCCACCCACCAGATGTTCACCACCGGCAAGGTTGGTCTGACCTTCAAGCCGAACGACAGCGAGTTCTTCTCCGATCTTGAGAACGAGATGCGACAGCTTCTTGCTGCCGGGGAGCAGATGACTGGCACCCGGTACAGCATTGTCACGGACGCGTACGGGTATCGGTGGATTATCATGGCTGACGATCAGTTTGAGGACCTGGTAATGGCAGTGTATGCGGTGGGCCAAAGCTTCAACGAACATGGGTGTCGGGATCAGTTGCTGGCAGCCGTCTTTCCTTTCACCTTTGAGGGGAAAGAGGTGGAGTGGATATACACCTACAAACGTGGCACCTTCTACCCCTTCGTTCCCGCCCCGGACGGCCAGCATCGTGACAATGACACGGAGATAGGACTTTCAGAGAAAGTTGCCAAGTTGCTTCCCATAGAAAAGCAATTGGCTCAATGGTATGCCCTATGGGGCGTTCCGTTTGACGCTGTGTAGCGGCTAGAACCATTTGCTAGGACTATTTCGTATAGACCGATGGGCGAGAGCGGTATAGCAGCCTGAATCCGTTGCGCCACTAACGGTCACCAGATATACTTTCTTTAGGTGAAATAATGCAGTCTTCTGATACTAATATCTTTCCTGGTGATGAGGCCCCTGACGAGAGTGGGTTATTTTTGCGTGGTCGGGTCAGGCTTATTATCGGTGGAATCCTGATCTTCGGGGCTTTGGTGTATTTTGCCTTCCTATCGTTCCAAGGGTCTACGGTCTACTACCTCACTGTGGATGAGCTTCAGGCTAGAGGCAGCGCAGCCTATGGCGAGCAGAATCGTGTTTCCGGCAAGCTAGTGCCCAATAGTTTTGTTCGCAATCCCCAGGGTACACTAGCTAGTTTTGCCCTGGCAGATGCAGATGGTCAATACACGCTAAACGCTAGCTATGATGGTGTGGTGCCGGACCTCTTCTTTAACGACCACTCTGAGATTATTGCAGAGGGAAGCTATAGCCCTGAGGGCGTGTTCCATGCAGACCAGATTATTGTGAAGTGCCCATCCAAGTACGTGTCTGAGTCTCCAACAGAGGCTGAGTACACATCTGAGTCTCAGACCAGCTAAATTGATGGAATAACAAGAGGTCTCCGGCTGCCGGAGACCTCTTGTTGCATAGTGTAGTAGTGCGAGATGAATGACCTACTTGGGATTTACCAACTTTCTTAGCTCTTCCTTCAGTCTTTCAGGTGCGGTTTCCTTGGGTAAATCCTTAAGGCCGTCGATAGTCGCTCGGAGGGACTGCACAAAGGCGTCACAAGGCGGACATTCATCGCTCAGGGTGAATAGCTGGTAGATGTCCGATGATAGAAAAAAACGCCCCCGCTAGGGGGCGTTTTTTCGTTACGTAGCGTGTAGGACTAAATGACCAGTGCGTCGAATATCTCGTCCGCAGTTCGTGCTTTGGCCTTTGACGTGGTGGCCGCAACCCGCTCATCCAGAGGGAGGGAGTTGGGCTCCTTGTAGACTAGGCCTAACGGAATCCCCTCGGCTTGAACCAGCGCCATAGCGGCAGCATGGTCAGAAGAATCATGGCTTGCCGGGATGTCGTACACAACGGGAGGGATATTGTTCTTAGGATCACCCTTCAAAATCTCATATGTGTTGTTGTACGTAGTGCAGGGCGAGTTGACATGGACGATGGCAAAACCGGGGTGCTCCATACCCTGGAGTATCAGTTCTGCCATTTCCTTCACCTTGGATGAGAAGCTGGAAGCCACAAAGGACACCCCAAGGGTCATGAACAAGTTGAGCGGGTGAACGGGAGTTTCTACCTTCCCGAAGGGCGTTGACGATGTTATTGCGCCTTGCAGCGATGTGGGAGAGCTTTGCCCTTTAGTGAGGCCATAGACGCCGTTGTCCATGACAACCACGCAAACGTTGAGGTTCCGGGCAGCCTGTGGGGCTATGTGTTCTCCACCAATGCTGAGGAAGTCGCCGTCGCCAGCTACCACCAGGACGTTCAAGTCCGGGTTTCCCATCTTTACCCCCATTGCCAGGGGCAGAGATCGTCCATGAATGCCGTGGAATCCGTAGGGCTGTGGGCCCTCAAGCAGATGAACGGTGTTACCTGAGCAACCGATACCGGCAACAACTACATTGCGCTCAACGGGTATCTCACTCTTGACCATCCATTGCTGCATGGCCATTTCTATGGCTCTGCGCACACCGAAGTCTCCGCAGCCGGGGCACCACTTAAAATCGTACTCTGGGTTCTTTTTACTCATGCCTTCACCATCCCTTTGGTTATGGCACCTAGGCGCTCTTCTAACCGTTGCGCAAGATCGCTCACGTTGAAGGGGAGCCCGGTGTACTGCGTTATAGACTCAGCTTTAATCCCCAGGGAACGGAGATAACCGGAGAACTGCCCCTGGAAGTTGAGCTCAGGAACAAGAACGAGATCCTTTTGAAGGAGTTCCTCTAGGAGCTTGGCCGGCAGGGGGTGGAGGAACATGGTGTAGTACCAGGCAACCTTTTGATTATGCTCAACCAAAATGTCATAGGCTTCATCTGTTGGGCCTTTGGATCCTCCCCAGGGCATTACTGCTATTGATGCGTCTGTATTGCGGCTCTCAAATTCGCCGTCTTCCAAGAGTTTCAACTTGGAGAATCGACGCTCCATCATGTGAACGTGACGCTCTGGAAGATGGGTGGTATCGCCGTAAGGGTCATGTTCGCTGGCGTTAGCAATGTAAGAACCCGGGCTGCCTGGTAGTGGCATGGGGGAAATCCCCTTTGCTTCGTAGCGCAGGTACCCTTCTTCACCTTTATAGACATCCCGTTTTTCAATTTTGAGCTTATTTGTTTCCGGGCGGGGAATGTTCTGCGCCCGCTCGGCCAGCATCATCTCGCTGAGTAGGATGACGGGGCCCTGGTACCGTTCTGCCCAGTTAACGGCGGCTACGGCAGCGTAGAAGCATTCTTCTACGGTACCAGCTGCTATGACGGGCAGTGCCGAATCACCGTGGGCCGGGTGCAATGCAACTTGAAAATCAGATTGTTCAGTCTTGGTGGGCAGTCCTGTGGCGGGGCCACCGCGTTGGACGTTTACCACCACAAAGGGGACTTCCGTCATCCATGCCATGCCAATGGCTTCACTCATGAGTGAAAGGCCTGGGCCGGAGGTGGCGGTCATAGTTTTTTTGCCAGCGTAGCTTCCGCCAATGATGGCGTTAATAGCTTCAATCTCAGAGCTGGCTTGATAGGCGAATTGATCCTTTCCCACCAAGCTGCGCTCCATTGCAATCAGAATGGGCGTTGCTGGCGAGATGGGATAGCCTACGTAGAAGTTGATGCCAGCAGCAAGAGCGCCGGCAGAGAGAGCCTCGTTACCCTTGATGAGTATCTGTGGATAGTCTGGCTTCTGCGGTTCTGCCATCTCAGCCAAGCTGAAACCACTGGCAGCGGCCTGGGTACGGCCCAGGTTCATTGCTTCAATGTTAGATCGGATAATCTCGTCGTCACCGGTACGACCCCGACTGAACCGCGTTGTAACGAAAGCGTCCAGATACTCTTGGGGCATGTTCACCAGATGGGCGAAAGCCCCGATAACAACCATGTTCTCAGCCCGAGCGTTTCCGGTGGATTTGGCGAGTTCTTCAAAGGGCATGCCGAAACTTTTGCCGTCTGATTCAAGCTCAAAATCACCAGAGTTGTAGATGATGACGCCATCATCCCTGACTTCGCCTTTGTGGTTGTCGTAGGCTTCTCTGTTGAAGCACACCAGGACGTCTATGGCATCGCCAGAGCTTCTTACGGGAGTAGTGGATATCCGAGTTTGGGTCCAGGTAGGGCCACCAAGAATCTGAGAGGGAAATGTTGAGAAGGTCTGAACGTGAAAGCCCGCCATAGAAGCTGCTTGTGCCAACCCATCTGCGGAGGTGACCATGCCTTGGCCGCCTTCACCTGCAAATCGGATGATGAAATCTTCCCGCTTCAATTGGACCTCCCGCTCAACGTTGAGTCTTCTCTATGGAACGATGCTTTTCGTAATGCTGTTGCCATGTCTTTGCTGTGTCTGAATGGATATTCCGGGTGCACAAATATCCCCAGCAAGTCACTGAAAATTCCGCCCTTCAACGTACCATCGAAGAGAGGGAATTGTCAATAGAAAATCGTATGTGCGTAGCTTCACAAACTTCCTATAATTACGAATTCCGTACAATAAACCTTGTACGGTTGCGGAGTCATGTTAGCTTGAGGTTAAATCGATGAATTTTGGGTACGCAGTGTGATGGCGCGGATTTTTGCGCTTTGGCAATGGGCGCAATGTCTCCATTGCATGTCGGCTTGGATCTCTTGTATAGATCAGTTCCGACGCCAGACGGCTCCCGCTATGGAAACAAGGGAACCGCCATCAATATCGGCGGGGCATTGGGCGTAATCCGTCACGGTGCCGGACACGTTACTGCCAAGCAACTGCATAGCCAGGTAGATGGGGGTTAGGCCGCATACGCGCCGTTGGTCCCCTTCTGATTGCAACCCTTGGAAGAACGCTGGCGCATCACCATGGCGGATGGCGTCCAGCGAAGTAGCGTCTTCCGCTTTCAATCGAGCACGATCCTGCACGCCAAGGGGGGTTGTATCACCAAAGGCTGGGCCAACATGGGCTAGGTCTCCGGATGCTATGACCAATGTGCGCCTACGCTCCATAGTAAAGCGAAGAGTTTCCAGCATCATGCCAAAGGAACGGTGGGTTTCTGGCGAAGCCTCGTTGCGGATGAAGGCCTCCATATGTCCGCATAGTATCGGCACCACTGGCGGTAACTTGTTTTCTGGGATGGGCAAACCTGCTCCTCGCTGCATTGCATAGTGGAGCCAGACCAGCGCCAACTCTATGGAGTGTTCCCGGGCATGGTGCAACTCTTCTTCCAACGCCGCACCTGCACCCTGCCCACGTATGAGTGCTTCTACTACTTCCATGTCTGTGGGGAGTGTTCCCCAGGGTGTAGCGTAGTGCTGACGGGTCAACGTGATCTTGCCTGGTCCGCCTGAGTGGTCTGTTCCTAGTACCACGATCAGGTCGTAGTCACTCAGCGAGGGGGTTGTTTGCTGCCACACCCCGGCGTATACCTGATGGCCCCGGGCATAATCAATATGAGGTGTCAGGATTCCGACGATTTCTCCCGGGCGGGATGCCGATACAGTCGACATGTCGTAGGGAGGTGCTTGAGCGCAGAATTGGTCCAGGGTGCGCCGCAGGTCAGCGGGGTCAGCGGGATAAACCGCCCCTGCCAGCGTTGGCCGCCGGTATGGCGCTTGACGATAGGATACTAATGCACGCTGGCAGGCTTCTTGAAAGCGGGGGCCTTCCAGTAGCAGGTTCTCATCCAGTTCTTGGAGAAGGGCTTCCATCTCCGAGAGAAGGACATGAAGGCCATATCGCGCTCCCAGGTCAGTGATGAGTGCTTGTAGGTCTCGTGTGCCGTCGCACAGCGCTAGGACCGATGCCTGGCGATGGGTTATCAGCATCGCTTGGTCGGTCAACCGGAGGGGATCATTGAGGGAAAGAAGTTGCTGCCCTCCCTGGTCCACCCTTCGGATGTCCAGAGGGCGTAGCTTAGGGTGATGGAGAGGATCATCTGCCATGAAGTGCCCTGCCGTCATATGATTTTGTCTAACCTACGGAGGGCATCATAGACAGGTAACGGGTCACACGCAATCAGGGGGCTATGCTATGATGCACCGGCAATCGGCATTGTTGGAGGGTAGTGTGGCTGACCCAAAGAACCAGCTAGGAAGAGTCTTAAAGGTCAACGCAGACGCTGTAGGGGAACCCGGCAATCGCAGGTTCCGACTGTTGGTGGAGGCTGAGTACGGCGACGCCTGTTTATGGATGGAGAAGCAGCAACTCTTTCAGTTGGCTACAGCCATTCAACGGTTGATTTCAACTTCTAATGCCACCCCCACGGACGAGCCTGTGGCCATGCCGGAGCGTTCTGGTGACCAGTCCTTTGAATTCCAAGTGGGCCAGCTCATGGTCAATGAGGAGTCTAGAGGTTCTATCCTTCAGCTTCAAGCCAAGGACCAGGAAGAGGGCGATATCGGTGCTCCCACCCTTGGGACGTTGATTGACCTTGATCAACTCAAGGCGTTATCAGTGGAAGCCCTGAGAGTCTGTTCTTCCGGACGCCCAAGATGCCCACTCTGCGGGGTGCCTATGGGGCCAGAGGGCCATCAGTGTGTCCGAACTAACGGTTACCACAAAGACCTGGTAGATGATCTACCAGGTCTTTAGTAGTCCTTGGTTTCTGGCTAGGACCGCGTCGTTAGCTCCAGGAGGCTTCTTGGTTCCTGGGCGTCCAGTTTTCCTGTGGCTCAGCCCTGCGGAGTTGACCTTTCGCACGAGACCTGAGCCAAGTCATAATCAGAATGCCTCCGATAGCTCCTACTGTCGCTCCTAAAGACTGGGAGAAGACGAAGGGGTAGCCAGGTCGCATGCTATCTATGACTGCGGGTACTCCGCCAACAGCTGCGCCGGCCAGTGCGCCAACACCACCCCAGACTACGCGCTCAAACCCCATAGCCAACCGCTCCTGTACTTGCTGTGAGCGAATGGCCCAACTTGTCCAGTCCATGTCTGAACGGCGGGCTTGCTGTGGCTGCTGTTGTGGCTGTGGGCGATATCGAGGTTCCTGCGGAGGCCTGATCGGCTCCGGGATACGGTTATCATAATCCAAGGGCTCATGAATCTGGTCCGATAGTTGTTGGGCCATGACTGATGACGCTGATGGTGCTGAACGAGCACGGGGAAACGTGGGTTCTGGACGAGGCTGAAACATAGTGACCTCCCTATCTACTTTGGCACTCAGGCGCTTCACGGGAATCCCGTGGGCGGCATTCACGACCTCACAGGTCGAACGAGGGATAGTATACAGACATAACGCAAAAAGTCAAATTGTAAGGCAAATGGAATTCGTTATATGAATTTCGTTTGGAATCCAATATCAGTGCAACCTGGTGAAAAAAACCTCAACTTTGGGCAAAATGCCGTGTATCCTATTGACAAAGCTGTGCCGCCTAGCTAATTATCTATGTAGTCGTATCTGAAATGGAGGTAATTCACATCGAAGGTTATTGCTTTAAGTGCAGAGTCAAGAAGGAAATCAAGGACGCACAGCCCGTAACGTTGAAGAACGGTCGTCCAGCCAACCAAGGCGTATGCCCCACGTGCGGCACTAAGATTTTCCGCATCGGCAAGGCTTAACAATCTAGTTCTCGTTCAGGAACGGACGCAATAAGTGCTCTATGCTAATTCGCCATGTTTGCGATTATCGCTTGCGGGTTGGTATGGAGCACTTTGTCTATCACGTCCAGAGAGAGTCCCGCCCCAATTGCCACTTGTCGGGCTAACTCCTCTGTGAGCAAGTCCCCCGGTGCATGCCCGTCAGAGTCAACCACCAGGTTGGCGCCAACGGCTAAGGCTGTGTGGGCTACATGGCCGTTGGTGAGACTATGGCCTGCACGTGCTGTCAGCTCAAGGTAGATTCCAGCCTTCTTGGCCAACTCTGCTTCTGCCTCAGTCAACATCCCTGGATGAACCAGGATATCCACGTCTGGAGACTCTAAAGCTGCTTGATTCGTCCCCAATGCTACCGGCTCCTTGATGGTTTCTCCATGCACAAGGACAATCTTTGCGCCAAGAGACTTGGCTTTCCGTGCGGCCTCGGCAATGCGCTTGGGTGGCACGTGAGTTAGCTCCACGCCGGGGAACGCCATGATACCCATCTCCGCCGAAGCCATTTCGCATTCCTTGACCAGAATGTCGAGCACACGCTCCTGGTCGCCAATCCCTGCGTGGTCTGTGACCGCAATGGCCGTGTAGCCATTGGCCACTGCCCTGCGGATGAGCTCAACGGGAGACAGGACACCATCGCTGAGGAACGTGTGGGTGTGAAAATCGTAGAGCATGAACCCTCCTGGAGTTTCTAATAGGCCTATGGTACTTTCTGCTTTCATGATAGCGCATTAATCGTTGGACCGTGGGGTATACTGGAGCCCATTCCACTAGGGAGGTTACTTATGACCCAGGCATCTGCCGGCTATGCTCGGCCCGAACTCCTTGCCGAAGCCGATTGGCTTGAAGCCCATTTGGATGACCCCAACGTTCGGGTAATCGACTGCGCGACATTCGATCTGTACCAGAAGGCGCACATCCGCAACGCCGTAGGGCTTCGAGTAAACCCAAACATCAAGGACGCTGATGACACTATGCATGTGATGCCGCCGGATCAGTTTGCAAAGCTTATGGGCGATTTGGGCGTTGGCCCCGATACGATGGTTGTCACGTATGACACTGCTGGCGGCGTCCCTGCCTCACGGATGTGGTGGACGTTGAACTACTACGGCCACACCAACGCAAAGGTGTTGAACGGCGGCTGGGAGAAGTGGTTCCATGAGGGTAGGCCGGTTTCCCGAGAGGTACCAAAGGTTTCGGCGGCAGCTTTCAGCCCGGTGGCAAACGAAAGCCTCCTGTGCCCCCTTGATTATGGTAAGGCTCATGTAGAAAACTCCAAGGTGCTCTACATGGACCTGCGCTCTGAGGGAGAATGGACGGGCGAGACCACCAGGGGAAACAAGCGGAGCGGTCACATCCCGGGCGCAGTGCATCTGGAATGGACAAACTTCATGAACTTGGAGCCGAACAGGACGTGGAAGTCTGCGGAAGCGCTACGTGCTTTGCTGGATGCTGCGGGAGTGACGCCTGACAGAGAGGTCATTACGTACTGACAGGGTGGTATCCGTGCGGCGCACGGACTGCTGACCCTGAAGCTGATGGGCTATGATCAGGTACGGAATTACGATGGATCCTTTGCGGAGTGGGGTAATCGCGACGATACTTTAATTGTGCAGGACTAGCTCTGACCTATGCTCCTAGCGGCTATCAATAGGATACTGGGCCCGCGGAGGGACGAACGGCAGGGAGATGGATTGGGCATAGATGATTTTATGGCGAGGAGGCTAGTGGGTACCTTTCAATTGATGCTTTTAGGTAAACCGCTTTGAGCCGCAAGCCTGGCTACTACCTGGCGGTCTTTGGTGACCCTACTTTGCCTGACCATGTGACGGTGGAGGAGGGCCATTTTGGCGTTTCTTCTGGCTGGCCATCATCACTCGCAGAGGGCGACCATGTGCTGCTCTACTGCACCGGCAGCTATGCGCTTTACCCAAAATCGGTACCCGGGATAGGGGTTGTGGAAGAGGTTGATCATGATAACCGCCGGTTCTTCTACGACTATCAGCGGTTGGATAACCGTGTCCCGCTGGACGACCTTCGGCTATCTCTCCACCCCGATGATCGCATTAAGTTGGCTAACATCCGCTTCGATAGCTTCGGGCTGTTTGCAATAGCTGCGAAGTCTTACCAAGCCGTAGTTAACCAGGGACGAGCTAGGTAGCGGCAGTTTTTGGCTACGTGCAGTCTGCGGTTTCTGCATCATCAGTAGGGTCTCCGTTGATGTCGACCCAAGAGACATATCCACTTTCGTCAGCTAGGTATTTACATCTAGTGAATTGGTCTGACATGTACTCTGTGGTCCCGGGCTTACCATCATTCTTCACAAGGTCATGGCTAAAGAGCACCAGCCCAGCCGAGTCAGGTGCAGTGAATCGCAGCCCATTAGACCACGTGGTATCCGGGAACGCTGACATATCGTTTGTAGCTGTGGAAACAGGGGTAATTAGCGCAGGCTGTTATCAATCATGGCAAGTGCTATCGCTGATTGAACACTGGTGAACTCCGTCTTTCGGACATCTAATGGCACAGCGGAAAGGGATCCGATGCTGCCGCTAGATCCACTTTCTTCGCACGCCGCAATGAACAAAAAAGCAACCAAAAGTAACGCGATGAACTTCACGTTGGCCCCCTGTTTCCTGTAATACATATTGCTTGTAACGGGCACTCCTGGCAGCGTGGCAAGGTTTTCTTGCAGACGTCCTTGCCCAGCTTCACTATCAGTGCATGGTACTCGTTGAAGCACAGAACGTCAGCGGGTAGCGCACCCATAAACATGGCGCGATGACTCTCATAATCGTCTTTCGCCGGCGTGATGCCGAGTCGATTCACAATGCGCTGAGTGTACGCGTCATTGACGAAACTCGGCGCGTTTGCTGCGTAGAGAACAATGTCGTCCGCAGTCTCCTTGCCGATACCGTACACAGAAAGCAACTCCGTCCGCAGGGCCTCCCACGGTTGAACCAGCATCGCAGCAAGGTCGCCGCCGTGGTTGTCGTAGACGTGCTGCGCTAGCGCTTTGAGCTTACGTGCCTTCACGTTGAAGTAGCCGGACGAGTGTACCAACACCGCCAGTTCCTCTACCGGCGTTTGGTGGATGCCTTCAAGGGACAGGACCATGGCGGCCTTCAACTGCGCTATTGCCTTTTCTACGTTGGTCCACGCCGTAGATTGTGTGAGGATAGCCCCGACACATACCTCAAAAGGGTTTGTTGCGCCGGGCCACCAGTGTTGAGGGCCGTAGGCGGCCAGCAGCCTGGTGTAGACCTCTGGTATCAAAGCGCTGGCGGTGTTGTCACTCATACCGCATACCAGTGGGCAATTTCTTCTTCTAAGACCGCTAAATCCGGGTACGTTTGCTCCACCCTTTCAATGAATGCCTGCCCTTCGGCTGAGGTTGGGGCCAGGTCTTGGGACAGTACCTGGAAATCGTAGACGGAACGATTGCTCGGCGGTAGGACGATGTCCACCGGGAGGACTTCGCATCGTCGATGTTTCAACACGTTCAGATAAACGCCCTTATATGTGTCGAGATTGTAGTTGGCGTCGTTTGAGTTACTCATTCCCAAAAGGGCCGCTGCGCGATTCAACTCTTCCCAGATTGCGCGCATCACGTTTGGTCGAGCGTCGCCGCGTTCACGGTCATGCTTTGGGTTAACAGTAGTTGATTCTCTAGCCTTCTCGATGGCAGTACGCACTTCTCTAGAGGGCAGAGGAACGAGAAAGCAGGTGGTCTTTGCAGATAAGAGGGCCTCGGCATCGTCGTTCATGGGCGTCGCAAGCTCGATGAAGCGATTGCCGATGAGGGGCGTTTCGCCAATGAGCAAGTCGGTGGCATCGGGGTTGGACGCGTCCCAGGCAACAACGGCGTTCCTCGACCATAGCCCCATCGCTTTGCGGATGACTGCATGGGTGACACCAGCGGCGTCTGGATATTTGGCTAAGACGGCGCTAGAGACAAAGCTCTGACGCGCTACGTCCCACTGCAGCAGGTGCACGCGCCTACCAAGACCGTGGGCTATATGGGCTAGCTCTCGAATCAAGAGACTCTTGCCAACGCCCGGTAGTCCTGCGAAAAAGACCATCCGTTGCGTACGCGCTAGTTCATGAAGCCTAGTGGAGATTGCGGAGCTGGTTGGCAACATAAGGGGAGATGCCGTGTCCTCTGTCATGGGTTCATTATGCCCTACGGATGCTACAGGAGCACAGGCACTTCGCCGACAATGCTAATCTCCTGCCGGGTCAACGCGCAGGTGAATGCGTATGCTTCCACCCCTGCCGATACCGCCTCCCGTAGCGCAGCTCCAAACGCAGGGTCGTTGGCGTCATAGGGGCTAAGGCCTGTGGCGTCGTCGCGCTGAATCACGAAGACGGCCGCAGCACGATGCCCTTCTTCCACTGCCTTCATCAGGGTTCCAACATGCTTTCGCCCTCGCTCTGTGGGTGCGTCCGGGAAGCGCGCTATGCCGTCTACCACCAGCGTGACCGATTTCATTTCGATGTAGCATTGGCCCGCTGGCCCTTCCAGCATCATGTCCAACCTGCTGTCATGGAACGAGACTTCACGCCTGCCATTGGTGTACCCGGAGAAGTGCGGTAGCGCGTCGGTACACCATGATTCCCAGACCAGCGTGTTGGGCACCCGGGAGTCGGCAGAAACCAAGGTTTGCCCTGGACCCTTCTGTTGAGACGATGTGGCACTGGTTGATGGGGAGTGACCTGCGTATCCAGCCTGTTGTTCTGCAACAACGTTCCCGGTATTACGGTCTATGGCTAACAGGGTGAGGTCATAGGCTGTTTTGCGGTGATCGCCCGGTTGGTGGGTCAGGTAGCAGGTGTTCCCCGGCTCAAGCAGCTCCCGCATTCGACCGGAATTGGCTACATGCACCATGACCTCTTTGCCGTCCAGTAGCACCAACGCGGCGAAACGGTTGAGTCGTGTGAGGAATTTGGCTTCATGGAGGGGAGGAAAGCGCATATAACCCCCGAAATTGACTTAGCTCTGCCGGAGGTTGATGAACTTCATAAGCAGGGGGTGGACGCCCCGAACGACGTCCATGGCCTGCTGGGATGCGTCTCTGATTGTGAAGTGGGCTTCTGGCTGAACGCGGAGCTTGAAGAAGTGATAGCACTCTCGTAGGTTCATGCGCGTCACCACGCGACGTAGGTGAGCGTGCGTCACCGCGTACTCGGCCACGCGCGGCGATATGGCTGCAAGTTGTGTGTATGCGCCGGCAGAGGCGTCCATAGCCTCGCGGTAGGTATCTGATAATCCGCTTGCAACGATGAGTTCCGGCTCCACGTATCCCTCAATTACCGTCAAGGGCTGTGGGAGGTATGACTGCATCCGGTGTCGCTTGAACTCCCGATATGCGCCGTAGTCCATCAGATACTCAAAGGTGTATTCCACCTGCTCCAACTCTCGCACTGTGGAATCATGGGGCCCTAGGGCTCCCAGGGCCGCCGTGATGACCCCTTCTTGCTGTTCATCGGAGAGGGTTTGTGCGTGCTTCCAAACATCGTCATATGGCTCATGGGCGTTGCGATACAGGAGCGCTGCCACTAGCCGAGTCTGGGCATCAACATCGTAGTCCACCAGCCGTGTGCTCACGGAACGGGGACCCGGGTCTGCCGTTGGCGACTCTGGTAGCAGGGATGCCGTCTGCTCTTCCAGTGCCGACCTGCTTAATGCTATGTAATCGTTGGGTTCCGCATGGCGGACAAGGGTTGGGGTAACAGTCTTGGCTTGCTCCTTCATCTCCTCGCCCAACTCCCGTTCTTCCTGGAGGGCAGATGAAAGGAGTTTGCGCACCGCATGTTCCAGCGTTCTTGTGTTCATGGTCACACCAACGTTGGTCAGGGCAGATGCAGGGAGCACGAACCGACATGAGTCCGTTGCTTCTCGGCGTAGGCGCAGTTTGTAGGAACCGTCACGTTCGGACTCACCTTGTAGGTGGATTGTGGCCAGGTAGGCCATGGTGCCTTCTACTAGCCGTTGATAGACATCAAACATCGTCTGACATGCCGCAACGTACACGGCTTTGGCGTCAGGCGCGTCGTCCAGTTCCTGAGGGGTGTAGAAGGCGTTACGCTCCAACAGTTGATAGCGTGATGACTTCTCTGTGTAGGAACCAAGGCGGTTGTCCTCTAACGTATCGCAGGCCAACCGCGATACGTTTTCTACTGCCATGTGAATGATGGCATGCTCTGCCACAGAGGCGTGGCCGTAACCCAGTACCCAACGCTCGTGGAAGTCTGCGGCCTTCTCTGCCGTCACCATCTCCTTGATGGCATCAAACGCCTCTGGCCTGCGTGAGGTCATGGCGAATATGACGGCCAACTCCTCTTCAGTCACCTCTCGAGGGTCAAGAGGGTAGACACGACGGAGAAACGCGCTTTGTTCTGTGGCTTCCATAGTTGTGCCCCGTTTGGGTATTAGATGTTTCGAATGTTATGGTACCGCAAGACCGCTCCCAATGCATTGCTGGTATTTGATAGATTCTGCACAATCTTGACAACCCCTGCGTAGAGTCGGTAGCATCCTCTTTAAGAGTAGTTGTTGTCCGTGGCGGGTGGCGACTATGACGTACCGAAGCGAGAGCTTCAATAGTCTTCTGTAATTGTGGCGATTGCTTATTTTTAGCTGTTACCAGGGATGCGGGAACGCATAGTAGACGGAAAGTCCGGGGGTGGACGATGCCCGAGCGATTTCAGCTGGAAATTGAAAAAATCCTGGAACAGACGGAGAATCTTCCTCCGCCAAGCGACACTGAAAAGGCACCCAAAGAACCCTCTAGGTCCCCCCGTGTCCCCTCTTCAGGGTGGAAGAGCTCCATTACGTCTGGTAGGTTAATCGTCTTCAGCGTGCTGCTGCTTCTCACCTTTGCCCTCGTCTCTAACGGCACCTGGCAGATGGTGTTCTTCTGGGCAGGGTTGATATTGGCCATTGCCGGGTACGCTCTCTTCTTTGCACGCGCAGACAAAGCCGCCTCTAAACCCCATTGGCGGGGCAAGCTTGTGGAATATGATGAGAGCCCGAGCGGGCCTTCTATGTGGGATAAATTCCGCAAGCGATTTAACCGCTAACAACCCTCTGTTCTCCAATTTTTCATCTACACCAATGACATACTTTGTGCTATGTTTCTGTAGCTGTTTACCACTTCTGCATTGAATAAAGAGGCCATTCGTGTGCTGGAGAAAACTAATCAGCCCAACGTAACGGAAGCTTCCGAAAGTCGACGTTTCAGAGGCTGCACAAGCTCCAGGAGCAATGGAGGCTGTGTGTCACCTCTCCTTTGGTGATTACTCCGGCAATGATTATACCAAGCAGCTTTTCATGGACTCACTCATCCACGGGTGGGACCTGGCGGTAGCTAGTTAAGTTGGGGATGGAGGCCCATGCATCAGGTGATCGTGAAAAGCTATAATGTATTGGCAACATCTTAAATGTGCCTGCACATCATATGGCCGGGAGGCAGCTATGCCAAAGACAAAGCCTGAATCAAAGGCGGAGACGGTTCGACAGGTGGTCAAGTACAACTTCTATCAGGTAGACCCGCTTTGGCGTCGCCTGCCTGATGCTGAGCGTCAAGCCCATCGCGAAGAATTTGACGCCGCGGTTGCCAAGTTCTCAGGTAGGATAGAAGTGCGCCCGTATTCACTGGTAGGCCTGCGTGCGGAAGTGGATTTCCTCCTCTGGCTGCTGGGTTGGACGTTGGAAGAGATGCAGGAATTTTCCGCTGCGGTGAACTCCACCGGCCTTGGCAAGTACCTCAAAACTGCTTACTCGTATTTGTCTCTCTCACGCCCGTCTCCCTACGTTGACGATCATATCCACGCCGACCAGGAGGGTAGGCAGAAGGTGATTCGCCCCCAGAGCCCTGACCACCCCTACTTGGTGGTGTATCCCTTTGTGAAGACTGCGGATTGGTACCAGCTTCCATTGGAAGAGCGGCAGCGGATGATGAATAAGCACTTTGAGGTGGGGCATAAATACCCAGGAGTGCGGAACAACACCAGCTACTCGTTTGGCATTGACGATCAGGAGCACGTTGTGGCTTTCGATGTCTCTAGCATTGATGAGTTCTTGGAGCTGCTGATGGAACTGCGGGAATCTGAAGCAAGGCCCTTCACTGAGCGCGACACGCCCATCTTCACCTGTATTTCCGGGGAGCTTGAGGATGTCCTAGCGGGGCTTGGCTAGTCGGGTGCTTCACTTGCTCAAGTGGGCTCCCTATGGCCTGCTGGCGGTAGGTGCCGCGTTGCTGGGTTGCGGCATCATTATTGGGGTGAAGTCTGACGATGCGCCCCAGCTTGCGTACATCATGGACGTTGCCGGTGTCCTGCTCTTGGCCTTTGGCCTTACGCTTTACCTGTTCACTGAGGGCGTAGCGGGGAGAAGGACTGGGAATTAAGCGTCTAGTAACTCAAGAGGTTTCGTCATGACCCATGAGGTCTCTTCTTCCATGTTGCGACTGCCGTCCCCCTGGAACACCCACCACTGGTTCTGCACGGTCTTATTGATGTGTTTGTAGCCCTGGGCCTCATACAACCGTACCGCATCATCGTTAGTGGTTCCTACTTCATGGTGAATAGATTTGAACTTGAGTCGGATAGCTTCTGATTCGGCATAGGCAATAAGTGCTGCGCCAACACCTTGTCTACGGTAAGCAACCCCCACGTCCAAGCTCAAGGCCCGCAGCGAATCCGTTTTGTAGTGTCGTGTCTCCCCAATGCTGATGGTGCCGACCAGGTTTCCGTCAATTTCCGCTACGAGTATCCGCCTGATTCCTGATGTGTGTTCTTCCCATCGATCCCGCATTTGCTCAGCGCTCACTCCTGGGGTAAGGGATCCCACCAGGGGCGCAATGTCAGCCTCTTGTGCAGGCCTTGTGGATATCTGTGGTGACTCTGTATGTGCTGTACTCATATGCCTACCCTAACACAATGATGCTGCTAGCTTTTAACACTAGGTACACTTCTGACCCCGGCTGAAGCTCCAGTGATGCTGCGGCCTCCGGTGTTACCTCAACCAAAATTGGCGAGCCAGCCTCAGCGGTGACAAGCATCACTTCTCCAACTCGGTCCAGTGCGGATACCGTTGCCTTGAGCACGTTGCGTGCACTCAGTCCCGTAGGAGCCTCATCCGCCACCATCACATCGGATGCGGCTACAGACACCGTGATGTTATCACCCTCACTGCGGTCAACCATTGGAAGCCACAGCGTGAAACCGTCAAATTTCGCCTCTGTGGTGCCGCTTACAGGGTGGTGGGCCACCACTTTCCCTTCCAGCAGGGTCTCCAGGTGGGTTGGATCCACCAGGTGGAGAACCGGACTTTGGTGCAATACCTTGTGAGGCGTATCCAATGCCACTTGCTTCCCCTGGGATAGCACCAGGGCTTGCTCGGCGAGAACCAGCACCTCGGAAAGGGTGTGGGAGACGTAGACCATGGGGATGCCGGTTTCTTTGTGAATGGATTTTAGATGTCGGAGAATCCTACCCCTGAAGGGCATGTCCAGAGACGCCAGCGGCTCATCCAGCAACAATACTTCCGGTGATGCCGCCATGGCGCGTGCCAGGGCCACCCGTTGACGCTCTCCGCCAGAAAGGGTGTTAGGCATTCTTTGGAGCAACGGCTCAAGCTCCAACATCTCTACAAGATGGTTGGGGTGTAGGTGCCGGCGGTTCTTTGGCGTCTGGTTATACCCGTACAGGATGTTCTCTCTCACCCGCAGATGAGGAAAGAGTAATCCGTCCTGGAAAACATACCCTACCCTGCGTTTCTCTGGTGGCCGGTTGATGCTTCGGAACCGGTTGTGCGACGAGAACAACGGCCTACTCCAAAGCTCCACGCTCCCGGAGTCCGGCTTTGTGATACCTGCAATGCAGTTGAGAGTGGTGCTCTTGCCGCTGCCGGAGGGCCCGAAGATGGCAGTGATTCCCGCAGACAGTGCTACGTCTAGCTCCAACGTGAAGTCAGGATAACTCTTACGGAACTGTAGGTTGAGGAACGCTTCACCCATAGCTAGATCACCGCCCGTTTCAGCATCCATCGGTGGGCCAGCAACGCCGCCAGGGCCACCGCCAACGAGAAGACGATGAACCGTACCGCCGCATCGTCGTTCCCCACTTGTAAGTTCGTGAATATGGCCAAGGGCAGCGTCTGGGTATGGCCCGGGATGTTCCCCGCCACAATAATCGTCGCGCCAAACTCGCCCATGCCTCGCGCGAAGGCCAGAACCACTCCTGCCAGGATGCCTCGAAACGCCAGAGGGACCGTGACGGTGGTGAACACCTTCCACCGGCTTGCGCCGAGGCTCCGCGCTGCAAGCTCAAGTCGAGGGTCAACGCCCGCCATGGCTACTTCCATAGACCGCACCATCAGCGGCAGAGAGACCAGCCCCGCCGCAAGGGCCGCAGCAAACCAGGTGAACAGAATTTCAATTCCAAGGTCGTTTTGCAGTCCGCCTAGAGGGCCATTGCGACCCAGCAGCAGCAGCAGCGCGTAGCCGGTTACTACCGGGGGAAGCACCAGCGGAAACGATACCAGGGTGTCTAGGAGTACCTTCCCTGGTACTGATGTTTTGGCCAGTGTCCAGGCAATGAGAAGCCCAAGCGGTAGGCCAATAGCCGTGCCAACCGCCGCCACACGCAGCGATAGAAACAGGACACTGAACTCTTCAAACGTTGGCAACTTGGTGCTACCTCTTAGGTTGGGTTAATGCAAATGGTAGCTGGTACGCTCGAATATGCCAAGGCGTAGGACGGGGGTGGCTACTGGGAGTCTATGGGCGTGAAACCCTGTTCTCTGAACCCCAAGCTGGCCGCTTCAGAGTGAAGGAACGGCAGGAATGCCTCTGCGCCTGATGGGTTATCGGCGGTGTTCAGCGCGGCTACAGGATAACGAATAAGCGAATGGGATTCGGGTGGGAACGCCCACAACACGCGGAGAGTATTGTCGCTGGCAGCATCTGTCGCATACACAATGGCCACATCTGCGTTGTCGGTGCTGACGTACTGCAATGCCGTCCTGACGTTCAATCCGTAAACGAGCTTGCTCTCCAATTGCTCCCAGAGGCCCATGCCTTGCAGTGCCTCGCGGGCGTAGCTCCCTGCTGGTGCCAGGGATGGGTCTCCAATGGCGATGCGACTGACATCGTCACTGAGGAGGTCTGTCGGAGTGAGTATCGCTGTGTCACGCGGGTCCCTGGCTACCATAACCAGTATGTTGCCAAGGAGGTCGCTTCGAGAACCAGGGCTCAAGAGGCCATCATCGTCTAGCGTATCCATAGGGCCGGGGCCGGCTGCTAGGAACACGTCCGCAGGTGCCCCACGGGATATTTGCTGAGCCAATGTCCATGACCCGCCAAAGCTGAACTTCACATCGATACCCTGCTCAGTTTCAAATCGCTCGCCCAGGGGTTGGAGCACATCGGCAAGGCTGGCAGCAGCGAACACGGTCAACTCTGGCTTGTCGTTGCCGCACCCTGGCAGGAGGAACGCCACGGTTAACGCTACGGCTAGCGTGATCAACGTCAACCGGTTTTGAACCTTCACGAATGAACACCCCTTCGGACGAATATGGTGAATCTTAGCATGGCATACCTGGTATCAACATGCGTGGTTTGCGGCCTTCTGGCACCCGGAGGGAGAGTGGGTCTATGGTTCAGTCCCTTGTGGTATAGTCTCAGATGGATTTCCCACTACCACCAAGGAGAATACTTGTCATGACTAATTCGTCGTATCACGTTGGCTCGCGTTCCATCCTGAACACGCCTGATGGTGACCGTGTCTACTATAGTTTGCCGTACTTGGAAAAAGAGGGACTCGTCAAACTTGATAAGCTCCCCTTTTCCATTCGAGTGTTGCTAGAGAACGCACTTCGCAGTGTGGATGGCTATCTGGTAGAAGAGGCAGACGTCGTCGCCGTTGCCAGCTGGACACCCAAAGCACCACCAGAGCGTACCTTTCCCTTCATGCTAGGCAGGGTGCTGATGCAAGACTTGACCGGCATCCCTGCCGTTGTTGACCTTGCGGCCATGCGTTCCGCTATGGCCAGAATGGGTGGAGACCCGCAGAAGATTAACCCCCTGGTGCCCGTTGACCTGGTGATTGACCACTCTGTGCAGGTCGATTACTTTGGTACCTCCACTGCCCTTGAGCAGAACGTTGCGCGAGAGTTTGAGCGAAACCAGGAACGGTACAGCCTCCTGCGTTGGGCCCAAGGCGCTTTCAAGAACTTCCGGCTGGTGCCTCCGGGCGCGGGCATTGTTCACCAGGTGAACTTGGAATATCTGGCAGACGTTGTGACTACCCGGGAGACTGAAGACGGGATGGTAATCTTCCCCGACACCGTCATTGGTACAGACTCCCATACCACCATGATTAACGGGCTTGGCGTCCTTGGTTGGGGCGTTGGCGGTATTGAGGCAGAGGCGGTGTTGCTGGGTCAGCCGTACTACATGCAGGTTCCAGAGGTCATTGGCGTCAAGCTGACTGGGACGCTAAAAGAGGGTGTGACGACAACCGACATGGTGCTCACGCTGACCCAGATGCTCCGAGCGCGAGGCGTGGTTGAGAAGTTTGTTGAGTACTTTGGCCCGGGGCTGTCCAACATTCCATTGGCGGACCGAGCTACCGTGGCAAACATGGGCCCGGAGTATGGCGCGACCTGCGGCTACTTCCCCATTGATGACATAACGTTGGAGTACCTGCGTGGCACTGGCCGAGATGCGAAGCAGATTGCGTTGGTAGAAGCTTACGCCAAGGCTCAGGGCCTCTTCCGTACTGACGCATCGCCTGACCCTGAGTACACGGACGTAATGCACCTGGACCTGGGCGATGTGGAGTCCTGCCTTTCCGGCCCAAGGCTGCCAAATGAACGCGTATCCCTGGTTGATATGAAGCGCAGCTTCCGCAGTTCCTTCCCGGACCAGACCACTGGCGTTGGCGACAATATTCCCCTTACAGCGGATTTCACCATTGATGGTAGTGCAGAGAAGGTAGGCCACGGCGTGGTGGTCATTGCGGCTATCACAAGCTGCACCAACACATCGAACCCGTCCGTGATTATGGGAGCGGGACTGCTTGCCAAGAAGGCTGTTGAGCTGGGGCTGACGCGGAAGCCGTGGGTGAAGACCAGCTTGGCCCCTGGCTCTCAGGTGGTTACTGACTACCTGGATGCTGCCGGTCTAACTCCTTCCCTGGAATCGCTGGGCTTCAACACTGTCGGCTACGGCTGCACTAGCTGTATCGGCAACAGCGGCCCGGTGCCCGAACCTGTATCCAACGCGACCACGGAGAACGATCTGGTTGCTGTGTCTGTCCTAAGCGGTAATAGGAACTTTGAGGGGCGCATCCATCCTATTGTGAAGGCCAACTACCTTGCATCTCCCATGCTGGTGGTGGCTTATGCCATTACTGGTACAGTTGACGTTGACTTGTCAGTTGATCCCCTGGGAACAGGGAAGAATGGCAAGCCGGTTTTCCTTAAGGACGTCTGGCCCTCCCAATCGGAGATTGCAGATGCCATAGGGAGTTCCTTGACCCCGGAGATGTTCAGGAATCGCTACGACACAATCACAGAGGGGTCTGACGCGTGGAAGGCCGTGCCTGCACCGTCAGGAGCTTTGTATGAGTGGAACCCTGATTCCACCTACATTCAGGAGGCTCCATACTTCCTGAACCTGAAGATGGATGTTGATGAACCAGAGGACATCAAGTCAGCGAAGGTGCTGGCGGTGTTGGGGAATTCCGTTACTACCGACCATATCTCCCCTGCCGGTGCCATCCCTGAGGACAGGCCCGCGGGACAGTATCTTCTCAGCAAGGGAGTTTCAAAGTCTGAGTTCAACATCTTTGGTTCCAGGCGTGGTAACCATGAAGTGATGGCGCGCGGCACCTTCGGCAACATTCGGCTGCGCAACGGCCTGACCCCTGATAAGGAAGGTGACTGGTCTCTGCACCAGCCGGGCGATGAGGTCACCAGCATTTACGATGCGGCCCAAAAGTACATTGCAGAGGGCGTGCCTACCATCATCCTAGCGGGGAAGGAATACGGCTCAGGTAGTTCCCGTGACTGGGCGGCCAAGGGCCCCAACCTGCTGGGTGTGCAGGCTGTGGTAGCAGAGAGCTATGAGCGCATCCACCGCAACAACCTGGTAGGTATGGGCGTCATGCCCTTGCAGTTCAAGCCAGGAGAGAATGCGGCAAGCCTGGGGCTTACTGGTAAGGAGACCTTTGAGATCATTGGCATCTCAGAGGGAATATCACCCGGCCAGAACGTTCAGGTGCAGGCTGTCAAAGAGGACGGCACACGCCTGGCCTTTGAGTCCACGCTGCGGATTGATAATCAGGTAGAGGTGGACTACTACAAGCAGGGCGGCGTGCTCCACACCGTATTGCGAAGGCTCCTCAAAGAAGGTTAACCCTATGGGGATACAACAGTAAAAAAGAAGCCCCGGCTCATTGAGCCGGGGCTTCTTGCATTGTCGAGTTGAAGCGGTCTTAGCCGCCCAGGTTGCGGGGGGCACTGGCCGTGGCATCCCTGAGGACGTCCATGTCCTTGCCTTTAAAGAAGTCGGTGTTTATCGCGATATAGGACTGTTCGTTAGCAGGAACCTGGTCCTCTGCAAAGATGGCGTTGACGGGGCAAACTGGCTCACAAGCGGCGCAGTCAATGCACTCGTCAGGAGCAATGTACATTTGGTTATCGTCGGCAGTCGTGTAGATGCAGTCCACTGGGCAGACATCAATACATGCGCCGTCTTTTAATCCAACGCAAGGCGAGACAATAAAATAGGCCATCGTCCAAGAACCTCCTTTTCAGTTCTGTCTAATTGTCGCCCGCCAGACACGTGTCCTTGGACGCAGGCGATATTGTAGCAGGAGCAGCCGCCAGAGGTCTACTCGTTGATCATCCGTTTCGCTGTCTTTGTGGCCAACTTGAGGGCGGCCATATCTTTACCTTCAAAGAACTTGGCGTTGATCTCCAGGTATTGCTGGTCGCCAGCGGGAATGCGATCCTCCAGGAAAATGGCGTTGATGGGGCAGGCGGGAACACATGCACCGCAATCGATGCACTCGTTCGGTTCAATGAACATCTGCTGTTCATCGTCGGTTGTGTAAATGCAGTCTACCGGGCAAACATCTATGCAACTACCTTCTTTGACGCCGACACAGGGAGAAACAATCACGTGAGCCATTACTGGAGGACCTCCTCATTCCTGAGATATTTCAAAACAGCCGACCTGCCAAACCTGGCGGGCCAAAACGGCGTAATTGTATCACATAGGTTCAGTAAGGCAAGCCCAGCTATCGCTTGGTAGACACCTGCCTAGAGGTGAATGCCGTAATTGCGCTTCCGTACTGAGAGGCTAACAAAGGTCTCTGTGCGCCTGACGCCTGGGATAGTGCCGAGTACTGTCTTGAGGAAGTTACCAAGTTCTTCCGATGTTGGCAATGTTACCCAGCAGAAGATGTCAAAGGAGCCAGTGGTCACGGAAACCCAGGAACTCTCCTTGAGGTTCACCAACATCGTGGCGACTTTATCAATCTTGTCAGGGTCAACCTGAATGCCTACAAGAGCTTCTGTATCGTAGCCCAGAACTTCAGGGTCTGGGAGTGCTACCACCTTGATGATGCCGTCCTGAACTAGCGTCTTCAGCCGACGGCGTACAGTGCCTTCGCTGACACCTACGTCACGGGCGATACGGGCATTACTTGCCCTTCCGTTGCCTTGTAGGATTTGAATGATGTTTCGGTCTAGCTCGTCCATGTAGGTATGCTCCTGGTTGGTCAATTGCTCAATCCATCGTATTCGGGTGCGACGAAATCTGTCAACACAATGGTGTTACATTGCTGTAATAATCCATGAAAGAGCCTTTGAGCCGCAAGAGCCTAGCTGTGAATGGCCTTAATGTTGCCCTTCAAATAGAGAAGCCATATGGGGAGAGCGACGATAGCCGTAGAAAGTTCTTTTCCAGGTGGCTGACCGTAATTGTTATCCAGTACGTAGAACCTCAGCGACTCGAATGCCCTCGATGGCAGGCTGCTCACGGTGATGATGCCAAATATGAGCAGTAGCATAAGCATGTAGACCCGATTGAGGAGGCTTGTTGTCCGTTCCTCTGTGGTTTCAACACGCCTTCTGCCCCACACGTGGGCTCCCCACAGGATTCCTCCGAATACGGTGAAGCTGATGCCTTTTAGCAGTCCTTCTTGGAAGGCCCGTTTAAGGCCCTTTTTGTCCCGTTCTGCTTGGAGCACATCCTGTTCTTCCTGATAGACGGCCCATCCCCTTGCAGTGTAGCCCGTTCTTCATCTAGACGGGTTTGCTCCGCCAGGGTGGCGTCTCGCTCTGCTTGCGTGACGTCCTGCTTTGCCCCTAAGACGCGCTGCCTCTCGTCTAACGCATTCTGTCTGGTTTGCAGAGTGTTCTGTTGGCTCTGTAAAACCTCGCCTTTTGACAAGGGGACTCTCGGCGCATAGTCGTCATTACTGTATTGCGGGTAGTAGCTGAAATCGCGGCTAAGGGAGGAAGCCATGCCGGCGTTCACCCGGTGGCCTACGCCGCCGACCATGAGGAGGAGACTGACGATGAAAAACAGGCTTAGGTACAAGTTAATGCCATAAAATTCTAGAAAGGTTGCACTACTCAGCTTCGATTTATGGTTCGTAAACTCTTTGAGGGTTTATCGGATAACCGTCGAAATCGACCTCATAGGACTGTAATAGGTCAGGTGTCGGAAGGCTCGCTAAGTATTCGGGAGACAGGGGAGGGTCTGGGAAATGGCCGGGAAGAGGATTATGCCTGTTGTGAACCACAGAGATCAAGCCGGCTTTACCTACCAACTCCGAGTCAAGGTCGTCGTTGGCCTGCCGGGAAATCAGCCGGACGCGAGTCCCAACATCAAATAATGCCATAGAACACCTCCCATGATTGCACTATACCCCAGAGTTGTAGAGAGGCCAAAGGAGAAAAAAGAAGGTTTCCGTAACAAAAACGGCTTAGCCGCTTAAGCGGAGACGCGCTTGCGGCGGTTGTTGATGTAATCGACAAGGACGTATTCGCCTAGCTGGTCAGGGTTGGTGTAGAACGCCCGGCCTCGATTAATCTTTGTCAGCTTATCTATGAAATCCAGCAGGTAGTAGTTGGACTCCAGCATGAATGTGTTGATGGTAATGCCCTCTTGGGTGACCCTTCGGACTTCCCTCAGCGTTTCCTGCATAGTGCGGAAGCTGGGCGGGTAGCTGAACACCGGGTAGGAGCCCTCCATGTGGGCTGTAGGCTCACCGTCTGTAATCATGATGATTTGCCGTGTAGCGCCTTTGTGCTTGTTCAGCAGCTTGCGCGACATCATCAACGCGTGCTGCATGTTGGTGCCTGAGACCCAAGCGTTCCATGACGTCTCTGGCAACTCGTCTTCCTTGATTTCAATAGCCATGTCAGAGAAGCCGATGAGGTAGATGGCGTCCCGGGGATACTGGCTACGTACCAGGGCAATCAGCGCCAGAGCCACCTTCTTTGCGGCTGCCCAACTCCCCCAGTGGCCCATGGACTTGCTCTGGTCAAGGAGCACGGCCGTAGCGGCCTGAGTCGACTGCTCCCGCTCCACCAGCTCAAAATCGTCCGGGTGTATCTTCACTGGCGTACCTGGGCCGTTCCTGACGATGGCGTTGTGCAGGGTCTTTTCCAGCGAGAGGTCAAAGGGGTCACCAAACTCGTACTGGCGAGTGGCGCCAGAGGGGTCTCCCTGCATGCCCGCCTGATACAGGTCATGGCTGGTCATCTTGTCCTTCTGCAGGTTGGCAAAGACCTCTTTGAGGGATTTTTGAGCGATTTTCCTGATGCCCCGAGGCGTCAGTTGCATGTTATCGCCGTTTTGCCGGATGTACCCCGCCTCTTCAAGCATCTTGGATATCTTTGCAAGCTGCTCAAGGTTGCGCCGAGCGTCCTCGCCGAGGAGTCGCTCAATCTCGTCCATGTCTAGGTCGTCAAAGTTGCCCTTGCGAGTGACGTCCTGAAGGTGCTGTTCCAACTGATCCATGGCTTGAAGCTCACTCATCATCTGCATGGCTTGTTGGAGATCAAGCGATTCATCACCCATGAAGGGGTAGCGTTGATCCATAATGTCCGGCGGGAGGAACTGGGACATGAGCGAGGCAAGCTTGGCCAGCTCATGGGCCGTGTCATCGTCTATAACAGACTCCACCAAATCCATGAGCTCCTGCCGTTGCTCGTCTGACATGGATTTCATCAGGGAGTCCATCTGCGCCATCTGCTGCCGCATATGCTCCATAAGCTCCTGGAACGATTGGGGCGGGTTGTCCCCAAACATCTGGCCGTGCTTGTCCATGAACTCCTGGAAGTTGGGCTCTCCCCCGGTTTGGAGCATTTGGTTTATTTCACGGAGCATCTCACGCATGGAGGACATGTCCCCGGGCGTCATCCCTTCCAGGCTATCGCGCATGTTCTGCACCATGTTGTTGGTCATCTGGTTTTTGAGGCTGTCCATCAACTCCTGGAACTTGGCTGATGCCTCGGGATCCATGAACTCGTAATCGTTCAGTTCCTTGATGGCACCGCCCAGACTCTCCGGCAGGTTGTCCAGGGTGTCATTGTTGCGATTAACCTGTTGACGCAGCCGCTCCGTGAGCTGGTCCTTCATTTCGTCCTGGCCTGGCTCTCCGCGCTTCCCCTCAGTCTCTTGTATGCGCTTGTCCATGCCCTGACGTTCTGTTTCCAGGATATCGTCAAGCTGCTTCTTCATGTCCTGCATGGTGTTGTCCAGGTTGTATCGCTCAAGCTGCTGCTGACGTTGCTGGCGAAGCCGCTCCATCATGTCGCGCAGGCCTTCCATGCGCTGGCCGTCCGGCATCTGCATACCGCGACGCATCATGTCACGTAGGGCACGGTTAACATCGCCGTGGTTCATCAGGTCATCGGCAAGGGCGTCCATGAGTTCATCGTGGTCGGGGTCAAAGACTTGCTGGGAGCCGTCCCATTGCGAGTACCTAAACGTCGACATATCTGTACTCCCTGCGGTTACTGATGAGGCTTGTTGAGACGATGTGATGAAGGGATTATTGAGGGTGATTTGAATATGGCACCAGCCTAGTCGCGATAGCTGGGAGTGTCAATGCGGGAGAAGGGGTCTTTTATAGTCCTCACCACATAACAGCCTAAGGCTGTTGCTCCACGTACTTGGCCCCACGTATACTTGATGCAGTCACTTTAGCCGCCAGGGAACGCAAAAGAAATCGTCAGGGAGGGCAAAACATTGGAGTGGGAACCCGTCATCGGCCTGGAAGTCCACGCACAGCTGCTCACCAAGAGCAAGATGTTCTGCACCTGCCCTGCCAACTACCAGGACTCGGCGCCAAACTCTGCCGTATGCCCCGTGTGCCTTGCCATGCCGGGAGTGCTGCCGGTCATTAACCAGCAGGCCGTGGAGTTTGTCATCATGACGGGACTCGCCCTGAACTGCTCCATTGCGGAGTTTGCTCAGTTTGACCGCAAAAACTACTCGTATCCTGATTTGATGAAGGGGTACCAGATTACGCAATTTGAGAACCCAATCTCCTATGCCGGTTGGTTGACCGTAGAGCGGGACGGCCGTCAACAGAAGGTTGGAGTCACCAGAGCCCACCTGGAAGAGGATGTAGCCAAGCTCCAGCATGCCCGTGACGGCGCCGGTGAAGGGTACTCCCTGATGGACGTTAACCGGGCAGGCGTGCCGTTGATGGAAGTGGTTGGGGATCCTGACCTGCGAACCGCCGATGAAGCCCGCGAGTATATGACCAAGCTGCGCTTCATTCTTCGCTATATCGGTGTGTCCACTGCGGACATGGACCAGGGCAGCTTCCGATGCGATGCAAACGTCTCTGTGCGTCCCAAGGGCACTGAAGAGTACGGCACCAAGGTGGAAGTGAAGAACATGAACAGCTTCCGCTCCGTGCATAACTCCATTGAGTACGAGATTGAGCGACAGGTGAAGCTCATTGAGGGCGGAGGCCGAGTAGAGCAGGAGACCAGAGGGTGGAATGAAGAGCGTGCCATCACTGTATCCCAACGCTCCAAGGAATACGCCAACGATTACCGTTACCTCCCGGAGCCTGACCTGCCGCCTCTGTTGATATCCCGGCAGTGGGTCAGCGAGATGGAAGCAAAGATGCCGGAACTGCCGGACGCTCGACGTGAGCGATTCCAGAGTGAGTACGGCCTCTCCGAGTACGATGCCTCGCTGTTGATTACCGCGAAGTCCACCGCAGATTTTTTTGAAGAAGCCTTGTCGGCTCGTTCGTCTGAGGGCGATGCTCTTGGCAAGCGGGCTAAGTCGCTGGCCAACCTCGTCAACAGTGAGCTTGCTCGGTTGCTCAACCAGTCAGGCATCGAAGTGATAGACAGCAAGGTAACTCCATCTGGCCTTGCAGAGCTTGTAGACCTGCTGGATGCTCGCACCATCGGTTCCACTCAGGCCAAAGAGGTGCTGGAGGAGATGTTCAACACTGGCAATGGACCGAAGCAGGTAGTAGAGGCCAAGGGAATGTCCCAACTAACGGACTCCAGTGTGGTGCTTCCGGCAGTGGAAGAAGCCCTGGCCCTCAACCCCCAGGCGGTTGAGGACTATATGAATGGCAAGGAGACCGCCGTTAAATTCCTGGTGGGGCAAGTGATGAAGATCAGCAAGGGCAAGGCTGATCCTGTTCTAGTCAATACGTTGCTGGAAGAGCATTTGGCAGCCAAGAAACCCTAGGGACGCACCTTGAGTGGGGTGTGAGGTGGTATAGTGGGGGAGTTGTGTGGTTAACTATAGAATAATCACTTCGATAACAACGTGGCAGGAGCCACTAATACCGGAATATCAATAACGAGGCAGGGTACATGGAACCGTTTCTGAATGCCGCGATGGTTATAATATCGATTGCGCTCATCGGGGTGATTTTAATGCAAATACGAGGAGAGGGCTCCGGCGCCTTTGGCGCTGCACAGAGCACCTTTCGTGTCCGACGTGGAGTTGAACTCCTTTTCTTCCGGTTTACTATCGTCCTGATTGTGGTGTTCGTGGTCGTAGCAATTCTCAGCGCTAGATTCTCTGACTTATAAAACTACGTCAATTGCTTGACGAGCCCTTGTAGAGATTTTTTTCTTGGCGTAGGGGGCAGCGGCCAATTCTTCTATCCACAGGAACCCACCTTCAGGACCTTTCCTCTGCCAATTCGAGCATCATACGAATTTCGTATGATGCTCGCTAGCCTTCTGATGTGAAAGGGCAAGGTCTATGGTAGCTTGCCTAAATACCCAGGTTGCCATGGTGCAGAATCCCCTTAGGATCTAGGGCCATTTTCACGTTGCGGAGAGCGGTCATTCCAGCTTCGCCACGATCTCGCTGCATTAGGTGCGTAAGCTTAAGGCCAACGCCGTGGCAATACTCCATGGAGCCGCCAAGGTCTTGGGCTGCTGAGAGAATGTCGTCCACAGCCTGCGACATGAGGGCCGCGTCTCCCTGCTCAGATGAAGATGGATCTGAAATCATTAGTGAGAAGTACTCCGGCCGCCCCCACAATGACCATTCCCTCACGGGGATGCCTTGGGTGCTCAGGAGCCTTTGACAATAGGCGTAGTATTCCAGCACCTTGGATGCCGGTATCGCGACGTGAAGGTAGTCCATTCGCCATGCCCGCCGCTTTTTTCGCTCCGATGGCACCACGTCCTGAATCTCCCTCTTGTAGCGCTCTGCCGACTCATGGCGGTCCCGCCAGAAGGTATCAGCTTCTGCAGAGGGTAATTCTTCTCCGCCAGACGCACGGCAGATCTTCCGTCCGCGTTCTACCTGAGCGGACACTTCTTCTTTGAAGCCATCAAACGACAGATAAAGGGTGGTGGTGCCTTCTGCTGGCTGATTACTAGGCTCTCTAGGGTATTCTTCTGCGAAGTCCACCATTGCAGGCCGTAAGCCAATGGAGTACATCTCTTGAACCGCGTTAAATCCCCAGGTGAACCCAGCAAACCGGAAGGCGTGGAGAGAGCGTTGCTCAGGTTGAGGGAACGCTTCAAGGGTGGCCTTGGTGATGATTCCCATAGCGCCTTCAGCGCCGATGAAGATATTATCCAAATCAGGACCGGCAATCTTGGGTACAGAGGGTGTTTGCATCACGTCTCCGGAGCTAAGCACTACCTCAAGGCCTTGAACCTGCTGCCCCATGCTGCCGTATTTTCCAGCGAGGTAGCCCATGCCGTTTGTGGATATAGCTCCTCCTACGGTGGCGATTGGTCGACTCCACGGGTCATGGCCTAGCAGCAACCCTTGCGGGATAAGGGCATTTTCAAGGTCTTCCAGAATAACGCCAGCGCCCACGGTGACCCGTCTGCCTTCTCTGTCTATCTGGTGAATTGCGTCAAGAGAGCGGAGGTTCAGCACAATGCTGCCGTCCACCGGCACTGCGCCACCCATAACGCCGGTACCCCCACCGCGGGGAATGAGGGGGATGCCGTGCGCCGAGGCATATTCAGCCAGGGCGGATACCTCTTCTGTATCCTTGGGGGATGCGACGACTAGGGGTGGCACTTCCACGTCACCAGATCTGCCGAATGCGCGGTAGCTCGCCAGGGCGTCACCCGCAAACCGCTCCAAGTCCTCAGGGCTGTTAGAAACCCTTTCTGGAGCCAGAAGGCGTTGGAGGTCTACCACGAGTGAAGATGGCATTAGGTTGAACGAGTCCGCCACTTGCTTCCATCGGCACTGTCCTCCAAGGAAACACCAAGGGCTTGGAGCCTGTCGCGAATCCGATCGGCAAGCTCCCATTGCTTGGCGTCTCGGAGTTCTTGTCGGATTTCTGCCAGCAGTTCCACAAAGGGACTGGCCGGCTGAGTAGTTTTTTCATCTTCTGGGTACAATCGGAGACCTAAGACTCCCGTTAGCTCTCGCAAGGTACCCTGAGCAGCGCCTATTCGCTTGCCATCGTCATGTCCACGGTTTATCTCCCGGGTCAAATCGAAGAGGGAAGCAAGGGCTTGCGGCGTGTTCAAATCATCGTCCATCGCAGCGATGAACCGCTTTCGGAAGGGTTCCGGATCCACTGCCTCGGCATTAGCATCACCGCTTGCATCAATTTCAAGGGTGGTGCGGAGTCGTTGCGCCGCCCGCTGCTGGCCCTCAATGCTCTCATCTGAGTAGGCAAGGGGGCTGTGGTAGTGGGAGTTGAGGAAAAACAGGCGCATGCCATCTGTGCTGAACTTGGAGAGGGCTTCCCGGACAGTCACCATCTTCCCAAATGACTTGCTCATCTTGCCATCGTCTATCTGAAGAAGGCCGTTGTGCACCCAGTGTTCAGCAAAGGGCTCCTCGCCCGTGAACGCCTCTGTTTGTGCAATCTCGTTCTCATGGTGCGGAAAGACCAGGTCTTGGCCTCCGCCGTGGATGTCCAGATGCCCGCCAAGGTAATGCACGGCCATTGCGCTGCACTCAATGTGCCAGCCGGGCCGACCTTCTCCCCAGGGGCTAGCCCAGGAGGGTTCACCTACCTTTGACGCCTTCCAGAGAGTGAAGTCCATGGCATGGTCTTTCTGGAGATTGGGCTCCACGCGGGCACCGGCCATCATTCCATCTAGTGTGCGATGGCTCAGCTTGCCGTATCCCTTGAATTTAGTGACGCGATAGTAGACGTCCCCTTCTGACTCGTAGGCAAAATCCTTCTCAACCAGCCCTTCAATCATCTCAATGATCCTTGAAATCTCGTCTGTTACCCGTGGGTAGATGTGGGCGGGCTGAACATTGAGGTTGGCCATGTCCATGAGGTATTCCTCAACCAACTCCTCAACCAACATCACCGGCGAGGTGCCCTGGGTGCCTGCTGCGGAGATGATCTTGTCATCGATGTCCGTGAAGTTCTGTACATGCTTTACCTGGTAACCCAGGAACTCCAAATATCGACGAAGCGTATCAAAGTAGACATAACTCATGGCGTGTCCAACGTGGGCTGAAGAGTAGGGAGTTACGCCGCAGACGTACATCTTGACCTCATCTCCTTGCGGGACGAAATCACGGTTCTTGCCTGTTAGCGAATCATAGAGTTTCATACAATTTCCTCTAGAAGAGCTACGGTCTGAGCAGCGATGCCCTCACCCGCGCCAATGACACCCAGACCATCGTTGGTCTTGGCTTTGATATTGATTTGCTCCGGTTCAACAGCGAGGCATGTAGCGATGCACTGTCGCATGGATTCCAGATACGGCTTCATAACGGGCTGTTCAACGATGATTGTAGCATCCAGGTTTCCCAGCCTCCACCCGTGCTCATGAATGAGTGCCCCAACCTGACGGAGAAGCTCTTTGCTGTCAGCGTCTTTAAAGGCCGGGTTGCTGGAAGGGAACTGACCACCAATGTCGCCAAGACCGGCAGCGCCGAGCAGCGCATCGATGACAGCGTGGAGGAGTGCGTCGCCGTCGCTGTGCCCAAGAAGACCTTTGCTGAAAGGCACTGTTACTCCCCCCAACACCAGCGGGCGGCCTTCCACAAGGCGGTGAATGTCATAGCCTGTGCCTACGCGGATGGCAGTACCTCCGGCTTTACTCTGGATGCCAGAATAGCTTCTGCCATTGCTAGGTCCTGGGGAGTGGTTACTTTGATATTGCCGTAATTTCCCTGAAAAACCCGGACTGTGTAGCCCATGCGCTCCAAGAGCGTCGCCTCATCCGTGGCGTCTTCATTGTTGCTGGCAAAGGATGCTTCCAACAAGTCTCGTCGAAACACCTGTGGGGTCTGGATTGACCATAACGTAGAGCGATCCAGGGTTTCCACCACACGTGAGTCTTGGTCAACTACCTTAATGGTGTCTGTAACGGGAACGGCGGCCACAGCGGCACCGGTTTCCTTCGCCGCTTCCAGCCCCCGGTAAACCATGTCCTGATCCACGCAGGGGCGGGCTGCATCATGGATGATCACCCATTCTACATTGCCGAGCTTCTCCAGCCCCAGTCGTACGGAGTCTTGGCGACGTGCCCCGCCTATGCAGATGTTCCAGCCTACTGCCCACCCTCTGACTGTCAGGACTTCCTGGCCCTGGGAAAACCCGTGCTCAGAAAGGACAATCACTCCTGCTGCCACCTCTGGCACTGATGCCAGAACACCAAAAGAGTAGTCCAAGAGCGGCCTACCTAGGAGGGGGGTAAAGACCTTGTCTATTCCCTCCATGCGGCGGCTCTCGCCTGCTCCTACTAAGATGACCCCTACACGACCGGGCACGGCCACTCTCCACGTTCATCAAAAAGGAAAAGCATGCCGTACACACCTCTCCTATGAGTTCTGGGTTGGGTTCTGCCCTTGTATCTGCTGGATAGCATCCAACCCAAGGATAGTATAGGGCTTACTAGGTGTCAAAAGGGCTGCGCAGCTACGATTCTGGCCCAAATTCTTGTAACGCGCTTTTGTACTCGTCTATCGTGTTCAGGTCTACCCTTGCGATGGGCGAGTCCACAGCTACTGTTTGTATGCTCTCTAGATGCCGAGCAACCACTTCCCTGATGCCTTGCTGCTCCTCCGTTATCGCCAACAACTCCTGCTTGAGTGACCCAGCGAAGATGATGGGGTGGCCGCCCCGTCCGTTGTAGGTGGGATGGGTGATGAGCGCGCCGGAGTTCAGGTGTTCCTCGATTACACGTCGTATCAGGTCTGGCGAGCGAGGCTGATCAACCGCGAGGAGCAGTATGCCATCGACATCGTCACGAACCTGGGATACGCCCAGTTGGATGGAGGTGGTCTTACCTTCTGCATAGCGAGGATTGATGATGGTTTGGAGGGTGTCAGCGCCGCGCACGTAGGGTGCGATGTCAGCGGGGTTTGGGCCTAGCACTACCACGATGGAGGATGCGCCAGCTTTATCGAGAGACGAGATTTGGTACTGGACAAGAGGGAGGCCTCCCCACAGGAGTAAGGGTTTGGGCTGGCCCATACGAGAAGATTCACCGGCGGACAGGAGGATTGCGGTGATTCCTGGCAACCTTACCTCCCGGTGGATACGCCTTTGCCCTTTTCACGGACTATATTGAACAAGCGCTCATTCATCTGCAATGAAGCACCGCTGCCGCCCAAACGGACAGCTACTATCTCTGCCATGATGCTGAGGGCAATCTCTTCTGGTGTGCGTCCCCCAAGGTCAAGGCCCACTGGAGCCCTGACTGCACGGATGCGCTCTTCAGGGATTCCCTTGCGGAACAATTCTTCATAGATAAGGAGGTTCTTGCGTTTGCTCCCCAGGATGCCCACATACCCTGCGGAGGAGCGTACAGCGGCCTCTGCGGCCATATCGTCATACTTGTGGCCCCTTGTGGCCACTACAACGGCGGAGTTGGCATTCATGGGGATATCGTTGAGCCCTGCGTCATAGCTGGTCACGATGGTTGCTGCGGCGCCAGGGAATCGTTCAGCGTTGGCGAACTCTTGGCGGTCGTCCACAATGTAGTACTTGTACCCCAATGGCTGTGCCAGGGCCGATAGCGCTTTGGAGATATGCCCACCGCCCATGATGACCAGGGTTGGTGGTGTGGTATACGTCTCAATGAAGACCTGATAACCGCTGTCGGTCGTGAGGTAATCGCAATTGCCGTAGGTGATAAGCTCCCGTGCTTTCCGGGACGCTTCTTGATCCAGCTCTTCAACGCCAAGGGTGCCCTGGGTTGTTCCATTCTCTTGCATGAAGAGCTTTGTGCCTACAGGGAGAGGAGAATTCTCAGGCGTTCCCACCAGAGTGGCAATGCCCACAGGTGCCCCCCCGTTATACGCTTGTTCCACCTGTTGGACCTGGGGAAGAAATTCACCGGACTCTCTGATGGGGTCTAGCAGAAAGTACATTGTACCGCCGCAAATCAACCCGTCACGGGCGGCAATCTCCTCTGTCAGTTCGTACTCACGAACTTCCGTTGGGCCTCCGCTCCGGAGCAAGGTCTTTGCTGCAAACCAGATATCACCCCCTACGCAGCCGCCACCCAAGGTGCCAACGCCGCTGCCGTCCGCACGCACAAGGAGCTTGGCGCCTGGCTTTTGGGGCGTAGACCCTTCAGTCTGGATGACTGTTGCCAGAACACAGGCTTCCCCACGTTCCAGGGCCTTGACGGTTTCATGAAACACATCCTGCATGACAGCAGCACCTCCACGGGAATGAGTCTATTCTACCTTACCTACTATGAATGTTGCATACCCTTGGGGTGATGAATGCTTTAGAGAGGGCTAAAAAGAGCAGCGCCCCAACTCATATGAGAGGGACGCTGTTCCAGTGTTCAGGCGGAATTGCGTCTAATACAGATGGCAGCTCACAAAATGATTAGGTGCCATCTCTTTCCGTACCGGTATCTCTTGGGAGCATACGTCCATGGCATATGGGCACCGTTGGTGGAACCGGCAGCCAGAAGGCGGATTGATTGGGCTTGGAACCTCACCCCGCAAGATAATCTCTTCACGCTGAGAGTCCGGGTTTGCCGTTAATGCTGCAGAGAAGAGGGCCTTGGTATAAGGGTGAAGCGTGTTGTCATACAACTCGTTCGTCTCAGCCTGCTCCACTATCTCACCCAGGTACATGACTGCAACTTCATGGGCCAAGTACCGTACAGTTGCCAGGTTATGGGCAACCAGCAGGAACCCAACGTCATAGCTCTCCTGCAAGTCCTTTAGCAGGTTCATGATCTGGGCTTGAATGGAAACGTCCAGGGCAGAGACCGGCTCATCCAACACAATAAGCTTTGGATTGCCGACCAGGGCCGACGCTAATGCTAGGCGCTGGCGTTGGCCACCGCTGAACTCGTGGGGGTAGAGCGTTGACTGTTGTGCCCGAAGGCCAACCTGCACCAGCAACTCGTCAACTCGCTCGTACGCTTCGTTCTTTGTTACCTTCTGGTTTACTATGAGCCCTTCAGAAATGATGTCACGTACGCGCATCCTTGGACTCAGGGAACTCCAAGGATCTTGGAAGACTGCTGACACGTCCGTGTGATACTTCTTTAGCTCATCACCAGCAATGGCATGGACATCTTGTCCATCAATAGTAACCTGGCCGGTGGTGGGCTGCTCCAGCCTCAAAATCAACTTTGCAGTGGTGGTCTTACCGCAGCCAGACTCTCCCACAAGAGAAAGAGTTTTCCCTCTTGGGATGGTGAAATTCACATGATCAACGGCTTGCACCCACCCGACGGTCTTTTGCAGTACCAATCCCTTGGTAACAGGGAAGTACTTTGTCAGGTCTTGCGCCTGGAGCAGGATATCCTGTTCCATTTCTCCTCCAACTGATGCTATCTAGAATTGGGCTGTATTAGGCTACTGTGTCTGCTGCCTTTTTCCACTGGCCTTCGCCTTCCAAGAGCCAGCAATCTGCCGTATGGCCATCATCGGCTACGTACGTAGGCGGATACGCTTCAAGGCACCTGGGTTCAGCGAACTCACACCGATTTGCGAATCGGCAACCTACTGGTAGGTCAAACAATGCCGGGGGCTGGCCTTCAATGGAGTAGAGCTTCTCTACATGGGCGTGGTCCATTGAAGGAACAGAGGCCATCAAAGCCTTGGTGTAAGGGTGTGATGGATTCTTGAACAAGGAGCGAAGCTCGCCCGTCTCCACTATTTTACCTGCATACATGACCAACACACGGTCACACATCTTTGCTACCACACCCATGTCATGGGTGATGAAGATGATGGCTACGCCGGTGTCTTCCTGTACCTGTTTCAACAATCGAAGGTACTGGGCCTGAATGGTTACGTCCAACGCTGTAGTAGGCTCGTCGCAAATGAGAACTCTAGGCGTTCCGGAGATTGCCATAGCACCCACTACACGCTGCTTCATGCCGCCGCTCATCTGATGGGGGTAGTCTATTACGCGGCGCTCAGGAGCAGCCACGCCCATCTTGCGCAGAATATCTACGGCGCGGCCTTTAAGGCTTTTGTTGTCTTCACCGTCGTAGTACATGCCCAAGGCTTCCACCATTTGGTTGCCCACGCTGTACACAGGATTGAGTGAAGTCATTGGATCCTGAAGGATCATGGAAATTTTCTGGCCTCGAATGAAGCGCATTTCTGATTCTGACCGCTCCAGGATGTCCTCACCGTCCAGAAATATCTGACCACTAACGGTGCGAGCTGCCGGCTTGGGAGCAAGTCTGAGCAAGGACAGGGCAGTCATGCTTTTGCCACAGCCGGACTCACCCACAATGCCCAGGGTTTCTCCCTCTCGCACATGGAAGTTGAGGCCGTCCACCGCTTTGGTGATTCCCCATTTGGTGTAGAGGTATGTTCGGAGGTCCCTGACATCCAAAACGATATCTCCAATTTTCTTTACAGGCTCCTTGTAGGCTTCCTCAGTGGTTGTCATATCACCTATACCTGCCGTAGTTTCGGATCCAATTTGTCACGTAGCCAGTCACCCATCATGTTCATGGAGAGCACTGTCATCATGATGGCAATACCCGGCATCACCGCAATCCACCATGCGCTTGCAATGTGATCGCGCCCATCAGCAACCATGACACCCCAGGCCGGATTTGGCCGTGGGATTCCAGCGCCCAAGAAGCTTAAGGTTGCCTCCAGCAGGATTACTGTTCCTACCTGAAGAGTGCCCAGCACAATGAGTGTGTTGGTGATGTTTGGAAATACATGTTTAATGATAATTCGTGTATTAGATGCTCCGGCGACCCGTGCACGGGCAATGAAGTCCATTTGTTTAATGGCCAACACCTCTGCGCGAATCTGCCTTGCATAGCGCGACCATAACAAGACTGAGATGACGCCAATGGCGGTCCAGAAGCTGGGGCCAAAGACAGCTACGATAACCAGCGCCATCAAGATAAGTGGCAGGGATAAAAATATATCCACAATACGCATGATTACACTGTCTACCCATCCACCAAAGTACCCGGATATAAGACCCAGAGTAGTACCCAAGGTGCCGCCAAGGGCCAGGGCAGACAACGAGACCATGAGCGATATGCGTGACCCGTGCATGGTTCGGCTGAGAATGTCACGTCCCTGCTTGTCCGTGCCCAAGATGTTGGACCAGGACGTGGGCTTGGACTCAGTACCAGAGCTCCAGACCGGAGCTGTCAATCGCTTGCTGAGCTCCTGCTTCAGTGGGTCATGAGGAGCCGTCCACTGGGCGGTTGTAGCAGGAAATATCAGCACCACGAAAAGAATCGCCAGCCAGAGAACCGGATAATCTTTTATGATGGTCGCCACACGATGGCCCAGTTTCGGCAAACTGTACCAGGATCGGTTTTGAGGCACTTCGAGAACGTTGCCTTCAGTAGCCATTTTCAGTTCTCCTTATTTTCCTGTTCGGTGTTTACGAGAAACGCACGCGAGGGTCAATGTATGCGTATAGGATATCAATCAACAGGTTCATTCCGATGAACAGCACCGAGATGAACATGGTTACTGCTTGGATTACCTGATAATCGCGGGCGTTTACCGCTTGGAGAGCCAGCAGGCCGATTCCAGGCCAGGCGAATACGGTCTCAATGGTTACCGAGCCCGTCATCTGACCCACCACGATGGCACCGAATACCGTCAATGGCGGGATAGCAGCATTTTTGAGGCCGTGCTTCCACACGACTTTCCATTCAGGAAGCCCCTTAATGCGGGCCAGCTTAATGTATTCACTGTCCAGCACATTGAGCATTGAGGAACGGGTCAGCCTCATAAAGGCTGCGACCGAGAACCAGCCAAGCGCTACGCCGGGCAGTATCATGTGGTCAAACCCACCTCTTCCTGATGTTGGGAACCACCCTAATTTCACGGCGAAAATCCAGATAAGGACAATCGCCAGCCAGAAGGATGGTAAGGACTGGCCTAATAACGCTATGAGCTTCCCAATGGTGTCCACCATTGTCCCCTTCTTCACGGCGGACATCACACCAATGGGTACGGCTAAGACCACGCTCACAAGGATGGAAAAACCAGCTAATTGAAGGGTGGCCGGTAGGTGCAGAAATACCAGTTCCATGGCGGTTCTTCCCTGCCACTTGAAGGAAGGTCCAAATTCACCACGGGACGCGTTCTTCACAAAAGTAAAGTATTGCGTGTACCAAGGGTCATTTAGCCCCCAGAGCTCGCTAATACGCTCAAAGGTTTCATCATCTGCCTCGTCGGGCAACAAGACGTCCAGCGGGTTGCCGGACAGCCGTGCTAGCGAGAACACAATGATACTCACCCCAATGAGGGTGAAGACCGATTGAAGTAGCCGAATGAGAATGTACCGCTGCATATCCCCTCTATTCTTCCGGGCTTTCCTGCCTACTCAATTACTAAAAGCTCGGTGATTATACTTGAGCCGAGCCACCAGCGCTACTATACCCTGGGGCAATTTAGCCCAGAACCCATCAGATATACACGTGTATACTGTGGCTCCAAAGAAAAATTCATCTGGTTTTCTGCCCTGCTAGGGAAAATGAGAGAGGATTCCTCGCTATCAAGGCACCCAATGTTGCACACCATAAACCAAGGTACTGATGAGTAACGTTTTGAATAGAACCATATGTCATACAAACTGTCAAGACATATGCCCATAACTGGATATTTTGTCCTGATGCCTAAAGGAAGAAAAACTAATTAACTAGCTACGGCCAGTGATTTGTCCGTCCATTTCCCGCTGCCCATAATCCAAAAGCCAGAAACCCACGAAGCCCCATTGGGCGGCCCAACATGGTGCTTTCAAACCATCGTTTGCGTTGGAGGACGTAGCCAGGGCTGGCGCCTGTCGCCAAAAAAAATCGAAGCCCTCCTAGCAAGGCTGTTGCTAGGGTCAGAAGGCCGATGCTCCAGCCAACGATACTGGATGCAGGTTGTAGGATGATCCAACGCATATGCGCTCCTCAATGGATTGTGCTATCTATTTGTCCGCGCTTCCACCGATATTCTCTAGGGCCTCCAGCGCGACTTTAGCAGCTTCTCGCTCCGCGTCGACCTTCCGCTGGCCCCTACCCTGCCCCAGAGACTCCCCAACTACCAAAACCTCTACTGTGAAGGTTCTGGCGTGTCCCGGTCCCGTCTCGTCCAGCAGCCTATACGTGGGGGCGCCCCTACCCTGCGCTTGCATGATCTCTTGCAATGCGGATTTGGGGTCTTGGGGTACTGAGTCTGTAGTGATCCTGGCAATTTGTTTCTTAAGAATACGCAATCCAAACGCTTCTGCTTCCGCATATCCCTGATCCAGGTAGACAGCTCCAACCAGGGCTTCTAGACCCGCTGCCAGGTTAGATGACTTTGAGCGTCCGCCGCTTTGTTCTTCTCCCTGCCCTAGAAACAGAAACCTCCCCAGGCCCAAATCAAGGGCAGCCTCACTCAAACATTCTCCACAGACAATTGATGCTCGTGCGGCAGTGAGGTCTCCTTCTGGCATCTCCGGATGATCTTGGTACAACCTGTTGGCTACTACCAAACCTAAAAGAGCATCCCCCAGATACTCTAGCCTTTCATTGGAGGCCGGAGCGTCCAGGGGATGCTCATTGATATACGAACTGTGGATGAGGCTGAGCTGAAGCAACTCCAAATCACGAAACCGAACGCCAATGGCAGCTTCAACAGACTTTAGTTGATGTGACTCCATCTTGTAATAGCCTACTGTCCGGCGGTGAAAGCTCCCTTTGGCCACGGGGGCTGAGGACGCTTCACTTCACCGATATAGATATGCTCGCTCATCATCTCGGAAAGAAGCTCAAGGACTCGAGCTGCCTTCCCTTCCGGGGGCTTTATCATCTTAACAAAGGCTGCCGCACCGTTGGGGAACACAAAGGTAGGTGTCCCGAACACGCCGTGGCTCTCTACCGCTTCCAGATGGTCTGCCACTACCTTGTCCTTCACAGCCGGGTCTTCCATGTCAACCCTGAGCTTCTCCAGGTCAAGACCCACAGTGCCAGCCACTTCCATGATGGCATCTCGATCACCGATGTTGACCCTGGCCTCGTGCCGGGCCCGTAGCAGTGCCATGTGGAACTTCTGGAAGGCCTCTTTGCCTTGCATCTTTGCGGCTTCTCCAGCGCGAAGTGCCCACAAGCTTCGGAACTCATAATCATCAGGTTGATCCCAGACTTTCCAGCCCGGTTCCTGTTTGGTGTTGATTTGCTCTAGAATGAATCCCCGCCAGTTGATGTCCAGTTCTTCCCCGGACTGCTTTTGTGCAGACTCCAGCCACACGGCTGCGTTATAGACGAAGGGTCAGGTGTAGTCGAAGAAGATGTCGCACGATACCGTTTCCATTAATCCCCCCTTTAGCAACTTTGGGCCATTGTAGTAAGGAATGACTACTGCGTCAAAGTATAGTTTCTCCTTTGATGGTATATTAAAGCCGAGATGTTCATTTCTGGACTTTCATAGCCCTTGCGAGAGGCAAGGCTTTATGCGAATATTTGCCGAGTGGTACTGCAGGAGCGGTAGATGAACGTCGTTGAGACGCATGACCTAACAAAGATTTATGAGACAAGGCAAATTGCCCTTAATAGTGTCACCCTTTCTATTCCTCAGGGTTGCATCTTCGGTCTGATTGGGCCGAATGGCGCAGGTAAGAGCACAGCTCTTCGCCTTATCATGGGGCTTCAACGACCAACTGCAGGGGTTATCAAGGTCTTTGATGAACCCATGACCCTTGGTACTGGGCACCTGCGCCGCCGGATTGGGTTCCTTTCCCAGGGTGGTAATTTCCCCACAGACATGAGCCCTATCACGTACTTGGATTTAGTAGGGAAACTTTTTGGTATTGGATCCAGCATTCGGAAACCACGCCTATCTGCACTGCTGCATGCTATGGATCTCCTTCAAGCCTCGTCGCAACGCATAGACCACCTCTCCAGCGGCCAGCGGACTCGGTTGGGCATTGCAGCCGCCTTGATGAACGATCCTGACATGCTGCTGCTGGACGAGCCCACGATAGGCCTAGACCCTGAAGGTAGGCATTACACGCTGGATCTCTTTGAAGAACTCCGTAATAAAGGCAAAACCATCATTCTCTCCACGCATATCCTTCCAGATGCTGACCAGACCTGTGACTATGTGGGCATCTTGAACCACGGGAAACTGGTGTTCACTGGATCTGTGCGCGAGATGAAGCAACTCTCCCTGGATAACACTGTGGATATGATGGTAGAGGGAGAAGTAGAGCAGGCGCTGCAGACCATCA
>Ga0114999_10000297_pt1 | contig 74294 bp, 62 predicted proteins | sample ArcticOcean_MG_C_3_FD_89820 | JGI IMG/M metagenome (GOLD analysis project Ga0114999, IMG submission 89820) | Marine microbial communities from western Arctic Ocean - ArcticOcean_MG_CB8_126 | ecosystem: Environmental > Aquatic > Marine > Oceanic | place: Arctic Ocean: Canada Basin | collected...
GTGCCGTGATGATCTGCTCCGGCGTGTGTCGTCTCCTGCTCATTGCTGACCTCCTCGCTGAATCTCCGACCAGCTCAGATCCTAACATCCGCTCTGGTCTCCTTTCAGGGGGTCACGCCACGAGGCGGTCAGCCTCACCTACGACGAGAACGGGACGTTCCTCCTCAGCGACAACAATCGTACTACCCCGGGCCTCTTCTCCATGACTACGGGGGGACGGCGACACGGCTCGGAAGCATGGATAGTAACAGAAAGGGCCTCGCTTTCATCCCTACATTCTCGTGCAACCAACCCCCAGTTGCCGACGCCGGCGATGACCAAACGGTGGAGTGGTCCGCGACGGACGCGGGTGCAACCACGCTCGACGGCTCGGGGTCTTCGGATCCCGAAGGTGACCCGGTCACGTACTCGTGGAGCGAAGGCGGCGTCGAAATCGCCACTGGCGTGACCCCCACTGTGAACCTCGCTCTCGGAGAACACACGCTCACGCTCGCGGTCACTCAAGCGGACGGTGGTTGCGATTTCGATGAGGTTGTGATCACTGTGGTCGACACAACACCTCCGGAAGTGACCGCGTCGTTTGAACCTGTGCCCGGCCAGAGACTAACCAGAAACAGCGGTGCGTTTACCGTAGTGTTCAGCTGCTCGGACGCCTGCGACGAAAACCCTCTTGCGTCGGCCACACTCAACGGCATCGCGGTAACGAACGGTCAGGTCGTGGATCTCCGGCTCCGGAGCGAAGGATTCATGCGGCGGGAGGCGAGGCGAGGCAGAAGCGCGAAGTCCGAAAGGAGCGCGCACTCCAACAAAAGCGGAAAGTCCAATAAGAGCGCGAGGTCCGGCAAGAGTGGGAAGTCCGGCAAGAGTGAGAGGCCAGAGGAACCCATGGTGATCGACGGCAGCTCGTTCTCGCTCCTGGTGACCTGCATCGATGAGAGCGGCAACGTCGGGGTCGGGGAAACGGAGCCCACGTTCGCCGAAAAAAGAGAAAAATCACGGAAAGGCGGGAGACGCTAAATCCGGCGCAGGCGCCACAGCTGTCGGCCGCTCGCGTCAAAGGCAAAGCGAACTAGATTGGTTCCATGGTCTGGCTTGGCCCATTCGATCGTCAGGGCGTCGTCCGTGCGACGATTCGGCTTGTTGGGGCCAACCGTGCTCCCCTGGTGCCCCATCCTCCTCACCTCACCGACCCCAGCCCGTGCTCAGGACGATGTGGGCCAAGCGGCGTGGCTCAGTGGCCTATTGGGCCTATCCCTCCGGGCAGAACCCGACGGACCTCGGGGCAACCGAGATGACGAGCACCAGGATGCGCTTCGAGAACCCCCAGCACGACTTTCCGCGCGCCATCGAATACGAACGGACCTCCACCGACTCGCTCACCGCCAAGGTCTATGGAGAGATCGAATCGCGCGAGCCGGCATTCGTCCTGCGTTACGCACGGAGTCCCTGTTGAGGGGCTCCACCCCGGTAGTGGTGCCTGCCAGACCACTCCCCACCCGCCGGGCGGAATCGTGCCCTGGGCGTTATCCTTCAGGCGTCGCGACGCCGAGGCTCAGGGCCCGTGTGTGTCCGATTCGGTGTGTGGCCGCCTTTTATGAGGAGAGACCGATGATCCGTGTGCCAGCCTTTCTGTTGGTCGCAAGCCTACTCGCGCTGAGCGCCGATCCGGCCCGAGCGCAGTTCGACAACGTAGGTTCCTTCGAATTTCCGACGTCCGCGTCCCCCGAAGCGCAGAACCATTTCCTGCGCGGAGCGGCTTTCCTGCACAGCTTCGGTTGGATCCAGGCCCGCGACGAATTCCATGCTGCACAGGAGATCGACCAAGACTTCGCCATGGCGTATTGGGGCGAGTCACTCGCTTACAACCACCCGCTGAACTCACAAATGGACCCCAGGCTTCCCCGCGAAACACTGGAGAGGTTGGGTTCAACCCAAGCGGAGCGGCTGGCCAAGGCTCCCACCGAGCGTGAGAGGGGCTTTCTGAGCGCGGTCGAGATTCTTTGGGGAGAGGGTGATCGAGCAGAGCGCACTGTCGCCTATATGGAGGAGATGAGCCGCCTATACCAACAATATCCGAACGACACCGAAGTGGCGGCATTCTACTCGCTGTCGGTGCTGAGCGCCTCCACCGCGACCCGCGATTTGACCCAGCGGCTCAACGTACGGGCCGGCACCATCTCCCTGAACCTTTTCGAGCACAACCCGGACCATCCGGGCGCGGCTCACTATACGATCCACGCCTTCGACAATCCGATGCTCGCTCCACTCTCGCTGGAGGCGGCGTACCGTTTTTCCGAGATCGCTCCCGCCGTTGCACACGCGCGGCACATGCCGACGCACATCTTCATACAACACGGCATGTGGGATCGGGTCTCGGGCAACAATGAGTCCGCCTATTCGGCCGCCAGAGAGCTGTGGCAGCCGGGCGACCCCATGGGGGACGCGGTCCACCCGTTGGATTGGGGTCAGTACGGTGATCTCCAACTCGGCGACTATCAAAAAGCGAGATTGTGGATCGAGCGCCTCGAGACCATGGCCTTCGAAGGCCACTTTCTAGAGGGCGGGCCCCGTGGCCAGCCGGGCGAGGCCCGGGCGACCAACACGGTACCGCTGGTAAAGGCCCGTTACATCGTCGAAACGGAGGAGTGGGAGGTTCGACCGATAACGGAAGAATCGTCGATGCACGAGCTTCTCGCGACCGGGATGAGCGCGGCAGCCACGGGTGACGACGCCACGCTCGCTCAAGCAGAGGCCGCCCTCAAGGCCATGGCCGAGCGCGGGCCGAACGGAAACAGCAACGCCAACATCATGGCCAAGCAGGTCGGTGCCCTACGCCATGCGGGCATGGGACATGCAGGCGTCGCGACAGGACTCATGGACGAGGCGCAGGCGATTGTCGAGGCAGGAGCCGACCCACGAGGGGCGGCCTCTCCGGTGAAGCCCGTACACGAGATGTACGGCGAGATCCTGCTCGGCCTGAACCAGCCCGCCGACGCAATCGAAAAATTCGAGACGTCGCTCCTGCGCATGCCCAACCGCCCGCGATCCCTGCTCGGACTCGCTCGAGCGCACGCCGGGACCGGTGACCACGCGGGTGCCGCCGACGCTTACAGCCGGCTGAACGAAGTGTGGGCGGGCCGCACTTCGTTCGACGGATATCAGGAGGCACGTCGTTTTCTCCAGACCACGGGGCAACCGTAGCGTTTAGTTCGACGACCCATGCGAGCCACGCAACCCGGGAGAGCTACGAAACGCTCGCCGTCCCGTCTCCTATTCCACGGCTTCGTTGCGCTACTTCTCGCCGGTTGCGCTGAAGACTGGCCGGCGCCCCCACCCATAAACTCCGACCAGTTCGTCCAGGAACACCAACAATGGCGAGCCGACCGTCGTGAGCGCTTGGTGCGGCCGTTCTCCGGGGTCGTACTGTGGATGGGGCTCTGGCAACTCGCTCAAGGGGCCACTCCTTTCGGCTCCGACCCGGAGCTACCCATCGTTCTTCCGGAGGGGGATTCTCCGCCCCTCGCTGGAACCATCCATCGGTCCGGCCAGGAAATCCGACTCGAACCCGCCGAAGGATCTGCCCTCTCGATCCGGGAGGGAGACAGGATCGCGGAGGCCAGACCGCTACACAGCGACCGGACCCGGAAACACGACGAATATGGCCCTTGGATCTCTGGGTCTGCGCATCCACGGAGAGCCCGGGACGGATCGCCTCTGGCTTCGCGCCTGGGATGAGGATTCGGAGAAGCGCGAGACGTTCCAGCTTCCCGAGTCGTATCCCGTCGACCCGGAGTGGCGGGTCACGGCCAGATTCGAGCCGTATCCGGAGCCCCGGGCGCTCCCGGTGCAGGACGTGACCAGCGGCATGATCGAATATCAGACCCCCGGCGAGTTGGTATTTCGGGCCGGTGGGCGTGAGCACCGCATGATCGCCATCCGTACGAGCGAAACCAGTCAGAACTACTTCATGATCATGTGGGACTCCACGGCCACCATCGATACCTACCAAGCGGCGCGATACATGAGCGTGCCGCTGGCCGATGACGACGGCTGGACCACGATCGACTTCCACCGGGCGTACAACCCCCCGTGTGTGTTCAGCGCCTACTCGGTGTGTGCGTTGCCGCCGCCGGAGAACCGGCTGAGGCTCGCGGTGACGGCCGGTGAAAACCGGCCGAACAAACCCGCTTACTGAGTAGAGCGATATCGAAGTCGTGGAGGGCGGCGTTTCGTGATGATAGAACACGCCATCCCGATCGGGAAGTTCGTAGCGTATAGCTTTGCCGGCGGACAAAAAGGGATTTAAGCTACCCACCTGGAGTTCCGTCCAACTAGATGACCGAGCCAAGATGGACTCGGCCGGATTCAGAGCGGGGAGACGACGATGCGTATATCGACGCGGATATCAACGGTGGTTCTCCTGGTAGGCACAGGACTCAGTAGCCCTCTGTCGGCGCAGGGCCAAAGTGAGCCCGAGATGGGCGGCACGATGGAACGGGTGGGGACGATGAGCCAGCTCATGATTCACCTCATCTATCCGACATCGGACGCCGTCTTCTACATCGACACTCGGACGCCGACCAACGACGCCGAATGGAGCGCGCTCGAGGCCCAAACGCTCTTGCTGGCGGAGTCTGCCAACTTACTGCTGATGCCGGACCGTCTCCGCGACGAGGATCAGTGGATCAGCGATGCCAAGTTGTTATGGGAGGCCGGAAGGGCTGCGCTCAGAGCGGCCCAGGACAGGGATGTCGAGGCACTCAGCAACTTGAACGACCAACTTTATATGTCGTGTGTCACCTGTCACGAACACTACAGGCCCGGCTACCCAGCACGATATTGATGAGGACGCCCGCCGTGCCGCAGCCTCGTACTCGTGCGATACGCGGCCAAGCCCCTTAGGTTGCCGCTCATGAAATCGAGACGAACCCATTGGTTGCTCGCGTCCATCCTGTTTTACGGCTGCGCATCCGACGCCGCCGAACAGCCTTTCACGCTGGTGGCGGATCTCCCCGATCTGATGACGACGATCGTGGACCCCGCGGCCGACACCTATTGGGACGCGGTGGGCTGGATAATCGACGCGAGTGGCACGACAGAAATTCGGCCGGAGTCCCCGGAAGAGTGGGAGGCGGTGCGCAACGCCGCGTACCAGGTCGCCGAGTCCGGCAACCTCATGATGATGGCGGGCCGTGGGTACGACGAGGCCGCGTGGACCACGTTTTCCCAAGCGATGATCAGCGTCGGGCAGAGGGCGATCGAGGCGGCCGAGGCCCGAGACGAGATGGGCGTGTTCGACGTGGGTGCGGAACTCTATGGAGTCTGTAACGGTTGCCACGAGACGTACGCAAGCGAAACGCTGAGGCCCAGCGGGGGCGGCGGGGGCGGCTGAGTTCGAGTCGTCGAGCGACTATTGACAAACACCGACGCCGCGGGTTTGTTGGAGGCGCTCCAACGCCTTGCCACTATGTCTTCCTCGAAGGGTGTGCTATGCGATTCGTCGGCCCGGCTCTCGTACTGTTGGTCGCCGCGTGCGCGAGCGCGGGCACGGCAGGGCTGCCCGCTCCCGAACCCATGGGCACCCTTGCGCAGGTGATGCGGGGCATCCTGTTCCCTAACTCCAACATCCTGTTCGACGTCCAGTCGATCGATCCCGACAATCCGCCGCCAGCGGCCGCGGGGGGAGGCGCCACGGCGACCTTCTCGGGCATCTACGCGGGGTGGCAGGTGGTCGAGAACTCAGCAATCGCGCTCGGCGAGGCTGCCAACCTCATCACGATTCCCGGACGCTTGTGCGAGAACGGTCGACCGGTGCCGTTGGGACAGGCCGATTGGGCCATGTTCACCGAGGGTCTGAAGGACGCGGCCGACGTCATGCTGGTCGCAGCGCGGGCCAGGGATCGAGAAGCCGCGAGTGATGCCACCAACGACGTGGCTGACGCGTGTTATTTCTGCCACGAGGTGTATCGCGATGTGGAACCACGCTGCACGCCATGACCATTTGCCAAACGTCTGACATCAGCGCCTGGTAGTCGGTGCCCGAACCGGCGGCGCTTGGCCACACCTCGCCCTTGTGGGTGAGCCCATGAGTCTGCGTAGCTTGTTCGAGTGGATGCACGCATTCCCAAGCAGCATCGCCATGCGCGAGTCGCTCTACGCCTACCCGGTCTTGCTGACGATCCACCTCGTCTCGCTGGCGATGTTCGCCGGGCTCGTCGTGATGATGGACCTACGCCTCGTCGGCGTGGCGTACCGAGGCACTCCCTTCTCTGAGGTCCAGCGGCGGCTCTTTCCGTGGCAGATGGTGGCTATGGTGGTGACCTCCATTGCCGGACTTCTGCTCTTCTACGCCCAGCCGATGCATTACTTCGTGAAGGTGCTCTACTGGATCAAGATAGTGTTGATGGTGCTGGCTATCGCGAACGCGCTCCTCTTTCACTTCACGACCTATCGCTCGGTCGCCAAGTGGGATACGTCAGGCCCTCCTCTCGGAGCGAAGTTGGCGGGCGGGCTGTCCCTGGTCCTGTGGGCCGGTATCGTGGCATTCGGCCGATTGACGGCCTACGCCTGGTGGACCTACGAGTAGGCCACCGATCTCATGCTATTTCCTTTCTTCGAGTGGTTGGACACCCTCCGGGTCGGCGACTGGCTCAATACTTCATCCTATGCTACGCCGCTGATCAACGTGATGCACATTCTGGCGCTGGCGGTCCTGTTCGGCTCACTGTTTATCGTCGACTTGCGACTGCTCGGCCGCGGGATGACGCAGCAGCCGGTGGCGAGAGTCGCGCGAGACGCGCGTCCGTGGCTGATCGGAGCGCTCATCTGCATGCTGCTCACCGGCATTCCGCAGGTCCTGTCCATCCCCGTCAGAGAGTATTACAGCCCATTCTTCTGGTTGAAGATGCGGCTCCTTCTGGTCGCGTTGATCTTCACTTTCACGCTCCGACACAAAGTGACCATGGCGGACGAGGCGAGGCTGGGGCCGGTCTGGGGCAAGGTCGTCGGGCTCGTGTCCATCGGCCTCTGGACGTGGGTAGCCATCGAAGGGCGCCTGATCGGACTGCTCTCGTAACGAGTGCATCGCGGTCTCGTCCTCGTCACTACTCCAAGCCGTACGTATGTTGCGGAAAACACATGCCGGGAGGGATCTGTGGAAGACAGCGGCCTCAACGAGCCTGAGGGGGCGAAGGGCGAACTCGCGGGCAACGCAGATGACAAACCCTTCAGCCGCCTCGCTCTGGTGTTCGGCGTAGGCTTAGCGGGCATTTTTCTCGCATGGACGATCATGCGCACGATCTCGGAGGGATTCGGCTGGCCGTACTATGGCTGGCCGTCCCCATGACCTGAGTCGCCAAGCAAGCCCGCCGCCGTTCCCTCAAGGTTATAGACCTCGGCGGCGCTGACTTTACCCCGTCAGCACCTCGCGCCGGCATCGGCGGTGCGCTCGGCACCGTCCTCAGGAGCGCCGGTACCGGACGACCCCAGGAAGAACTTCCTACCGTCGGCGAACGTGACGTCGCGGCCGTTGGCCCGTGGCAGCGAATGGTCCTTCGCCTGATAGCCGTCGACGATCAACTCGGAGCCGATCGGCAGACAATCCCGGCGGAGCCCTCGTCGCTGAAGCGTGTTGGGCGTGCCGCCTTCGACCATCCAAACCTGCGTCGTACCGTCGTCGTCCTCCACCTCGATGTGAATCCAAGAATGAGGATTCACCCACTCGACCCTCACGATGTTGCCTTGAAGGCGAATCGGAGCATCCGGGTCGAATTCCGCACCGAATGCGTGGTGAGCCACCGCCGGTTGCGCGGCATAGGCCACGCAGGCGACAGCGCCCAAAATCAACGCTCCGTAAATCGCTCTTCTTTTCATGATCTCGCCTCGGTTATTTCGGGTTTTGCGCGTCCGTACGTTCTTCGTAACGGGCGCCCCTCAAGATGTTCGTCATGGCGTAATTGCCCTCGTGGCAAGCGTATTCGTACAACTTGTCGTTCAAGGCGTGCATCGGAACCTGTCCTCCCCAGACCTCGGTGTAGGTCGACGGATCATCGACGGTAAACGAATAAAGGAGCTCGTCTTCAGCGACCCTGCTGAAGCGCTCCGTCACCTTCATCCGTTCCGATGTATACTGCTGCAAGGGATGGAGGTTCGTGGTTTCGACGACGAGCACGTCCCCCTCCCAATGGCCCCACGAGTCACCCAACCACGGGCGAAGGTCATCCGGCATGCGTGGGCCGTCACCCATTCGGATGATGCGAGCATCGTGCACCATCTCGGCCATGATCACTACATGGTCAGCGGTCTGAACGATCGTGTAGTTGTTGTTGTACCAGCCGTTGGGGAACATCGGGGGACCGGCGTTGCTGCCGAAGGACACGAGGCAACGCTCCGCGACCGGGCGTAGCTCAGGGTGGTCATACGAGCCGAACTGGCTTCTCGACTCCTGGACCTTTGCCCTGCGCTGCCGGGCCTCATCGGTAAGGGGTGGCAGACGGCCGTTCTCGGGCATCGTAATCAGGGAACTCATGGGCTGGCCGTCCACGTAGGCCACCCTCGACCCGGGGTCGATATAGACTTCGTTGTAACACGTGGTCGGCGCATCAATGCAGATCGGATCCGTACCCCCGGCTTCAGGCGCGTCACGGTTCGGGTCGGTGGCCGCGGCACGCTCAACCACGACTTCCTCCCGCCCTTGTTCGATCCTGGCCACTTCTTCCATCGTCAAGACCGGGCCTCGATCACGGGGACGCTGCAAGGGCGTGAGCGTGGCGTTGCTCCAATTCCCCTGGAGGTCCGGGTGTCCGTCGGCCGTCCGGGGCATCACCCACGGACTGGACGTGCTCGATGGGGCCTGGGCGGACGCCGGTGCCCCCAACCCCACGGCCGCTACCGCTAGACCGAGCACGGGAAACAAAGCGAAGGAACGCACGATCATCTTTTACTCTCCTCTGAGCCGACTAACGTCCTACGGGATCTTGCGGTATTGCCCATAAAGCAACTCCTCCACGAACTCGACGCACTTGAAGACCCCGACCCGCGCGTTCTCATCGATGTTTTTGTACAACGGCAAGCGGATCGTCCACGGACGGGAGAACGTGCTCGGGTCCTCCATCGTGGCTTCGTACATTATGTGGTAGGGGCTCATCATCGTGTACCGTTCGGTGACCTGAAGCTGATAACTCGCGTGGTTTCCAGAACGGTCGAGCCATGCTTGACCGGTGAACCCATTCGCCTCCACGACGAACGTGTCGCCCTCCCAGTGGCCGACGGACTGGCCCATCCAGGAGTCTACTTGCGGTGGACCCGGATCCTGTAGGTAGATGTTTCGATCGGCGCCCGCGTATTCGTAGGTGATGAAGAACGCGCGTTCGCTCTGAAAAATCTGGAAGGGGAAAGGCATATACGTCGCCCTCGGCACCCCGGGCAGATAACACTTCACCACAGGATCGAGCGTAACCCAGTCCGCCCGATTGGATTCCCGGATTTCGAACGCCCCGGGGAGGTAAGGAATCTCACCACCTTCGACGATGCCCATTCCCGGGGGTACAGCCCCGACCGCACCGAATGCGACCACCTCTGGAGCCGGGACGGGAACCACGGGGCCCGGAACCATCTGGAGCGCGGCGCGTGCCTGATGCGGCTCGATGTCCCAGTGATGATTGCCGAGCGCCTGCCAGATTCCGTTCATATCCGGCTTGCCAGACACGGTCCTCGGAATGTCCTGACTCAGGGCCCTCCCGGGCAATACGAGGAGTGCGGCCACCACCAAGTAGAGCATCGATCTTCCAACGGCACGTCCCGACGATGTGCGCTCGCTCGACATCACTCGACCTCCTACTTCTCGTTGGCAGCAGCGACTTTCACGTTTAACTCATGATTATACTGAGCTTTAGCCGCCCTAGCCAGTTCAGGACGACATCGCCGTCCGTCGGCCGCTTCGAAGGAGGGCGTGCCAGGTGGTGATCGAGTAGGAGCTCGCCACTTGACCTCACCAACCCCCCGCTTTTAACGTATGCGCCATGAAGACTCCGACTCGGCACCATCGGCACACGCATCACCACCATCCGCTTCCGGGCGGCTGGCAAGGGCTGTGCAACTGAGTCGGGTGGACTGACGACCCGAGCGCACTCTCCGCCGGCCTCCGAGGTCGGCGTTTTTTATTTATGCCCGCCTCGGAGTTCCGGCACAAACCACGGAGCTCCTCCATGAGCCGAAAAACTACCGAAAACGGGATGCTGCGCCTCGCGCTGCCCAAGGGCCGCATGCAGGATCGGGTTCTTACCTTGTTGGCCGACGCGGGCATACGGGTGACGCCGACGGCCCGCGGTTACCGGCCCGTCGTGTCCCTTGCCGACTGCGAGGCAAAAGTCCTCAAGCACCAGAACATCGTCGAGATGCTGGAGTTGGGGAGCCGAGACGTCGGCTTCGCGGGAGCCGACTGGGTCGAGGAGCTGCGCGTCGACATCGTGGAGCTGCTCAATACCGGGCTCGACCCCGTAAGCGTGGTGGCGGCGGCACCCGCAGGTCTTTTCGACCGGCTCGACAAGATTGGGCGGCCACTAGTGGTCGCATCCGAGTACGAGAACCTCACCAGAGCGTGGATCACACGACGGGGGCTCGACGCGGAGTTCGTGCGCTCCTTTGGCGCCACCGAAGTTTTTCCGCCCGAAGACGCCGACGTCATCGTCGACAACACGGCGACGGGCAGCACGCTGCGAGCGAACGACCTCGAGATCGTCGACACGGTAATCACGTCGTCGACTCGGCTGTACGCGAGTCCCCAGGCCATGGAGGACGATGTGAAGCGCGACCGTATCGAGAATCTGCGCCTGCTGCTGACCAGCGTCCTCGAAGCGCGTAAGCGCGTCATGATCGAAGTGAACGCGTCGGAGGACCGTCTCAACGCCATCGTATCGCTCTTGCCTTGCATGCGCGAGGCCACCGTGGCTCCGCTTTACGGAGGCAACGGATTCGCGGTCAGAGCAGCCGTGTTGAGGGACAAACTTCCCGAGATCGTCCCGGCGATCAAAGCCGCCGGCGCCACCGACGTCGTGGTCACCTCGATTTCCCAGATCGTGCCGTGACCGACCGAGTTTTGCCGCTTCCTTCGACTTGGATTCCCCGAGATCTCTACAAGGGACCGGCCCAGCCGGAACCGGGAGTGCTAAAGCTCGACGGCAACGAGGGGAATCCTCCACCACGCGAACTGCTCAAGAATCTGGCCGGGGTGGATCTGTCCGTGGTGCGGGACTACCCCGACGCCCGCCCCTTGGAGTGCGAGATCGCCGAACGGCTCGGGTTGGATCCGGAGCGTGTCGTCGTGACCGCCGGCGCCGACGAAGCGCTGGATCGTGTATTTCGGGCCTACTTGGCGCCCGGGCGACGGCTGCTGCTTCCCGTTCCGGCCTTCGAGATGATGTACCGCTTTGCCGCGGTAGTCGGGGGAGAGATCCGGCCTGTCCCCTGGACGGAGGCCTTCCCCACCGAGAACGTCATCGCCGGCCTGGACGACAGCGTATCCCTGATCGCGATGATTTCGCCGAACAACCCGACCGGTCGTACGGCCACCGCGAGCGATCTCGAAAGCGTGGCTGAGGCAGCCGCCAAAGTGAAGTCCGGAACCGAATTCGGGGCGATGGTCCTGCTCGACCATGCGTACGTGGAGTACTCCGATCACGATCTCACAGCCGTGGCTCAGCGCTTCGACAACGTCATTACCGTGCGCACATTCTCTAAGGCTTGGGGGCTGGCCGGCTGCCGTGCGGGTTACGCAATCGCGGCGCCCGAAGTCGCGACCGTACTCCGCAACGTTGGCAGTCCATTCCCCGTTGCGGGACTCTCTCTGGCCGCCGTCCGCGCCCAACTGAGTTCGGGCGACGCTGCGCTAGAAGAGCATGTCGCCGCCATCCGACGGGGGCGAGCACGCCTCACGGAGTGTCTCGACCGACTGGCCATAGAAACGAGTCCGCCCGAGGGTAACTTCGTGCTCGGCGACTTCGGCGCGCGCTCCGACTTCGTGTTCAACGGCTTGAATGCACTGGGTGTGCGCGTTCGGCGATTCACACACCGGCCGGAGATCGCCCGATCTATTCGTGTCTCGGTGCCTGAGCACGACGGGCCGATGGATCGTCTCGTCGAGGCTTTGGAGACCTGTCTCGCACCTCAGGCGCTTCTCTTCGACCTGGACGGCGTGATCGCGGACGTGGAAAACTCCTACCGGCGGTGTGTGCTCGAAACGGCGGGCACATTCGGGGTGGACGTCACCCGCGAGGAGTTGGAGGCCATGGTCCTCGAAGGGGACGCCAACAACGACTGGATCCTGACCCAACGTATCCTCGCGAGCCGGGGCATCGCGGTTTCGCTCGATGACGTCGTGTCGGCGTATCAAAAGGTCTACCTGGGCACCCCGGCTGCACCCGGGCTCCGCGAGTCCGAACGCCTCCTGGTGTCTCGCGAAGTCCTCGCTCGCCTCGCGGACCGGCTACCCCTGGCCATCGTAACCGGAAGGCCTAGAGAAGAAGCCGAGTGGTTCCTCGACAAAGAGGGACTGACTGAACTTTTTCCCGTTGTCGTGTGCATGGAGGACGGCCCCCTGAAGCCGGATCCGGCGCCCGTCCTGAAGGCCCGTTCCCTTCTGGGGATCAAGCGCGCTTGGATGGTGGGAGACACGCCGGACGACATCCGCGCGGCGGCGAGGGCCGGCGTCGTACCCATCGGGGTCGTCGCACCTGGGCCGGATCCCGCCGCCAGTGCTGCGGCCCTGCGCGATTCGGGGGCCGCCACGGTGGTGGCCGCCATCGACGATCTTCTGGATTTACTGAAATGATTACCATTGCCGCGAAGACGATTCTCCCTTGGGAGCGACAGCCATGACCCCGCGAAGCGCCACGATCGACCGCAAGACCAACGAGACCGAAATCAGCCTGACGCTGGTGCTGGACGGAACTGGTTCATCCAACGTCCAGACGGGCATCGGCTTTCTCAACCACATGTTGGACGCCCTCGCGCGCCACGGCCGATTCGACCTCGATCTGCGCTGTACGGGAGACCTAGACGTCGATGACCACCACACCGCGGAGGACTGCGGTCTGGCTCTTGGAGCCGCTCTTCGAGACGCCCTGGGCGACCGCGTGGGGATCGCGCGCTTCGGGTCCGCGTACGCGCCCCTGGACGAGGCGCTCGCCCGGGCCGTCGTGGACGTTTCCGGGCGCCCCTGCGCGGTGATCGACTTGGGGCTCACACGCGAGCGCCTGGGCGAGCTCTCGTGCGAGAACATTCCGCACGTGCTCAGCTCCATGGCCACAGCGGCGGGCATCACCCTTCACGTCGACGTGCTCAAGGGAGACAACGACCACCACCGCGCAGAGGCGGCCTTCAAAGCCGTGGCTCTCGCGCTCCGGGCAGCGGTGGCTGCTTCAGGCTTCGACGACGTGCCTTCGACTAAAGGCACCATCGGAGGCGTAGAGCCGTGAACTCGGGAAAGCGCCGAGTCGCGATCATCGACTCGGGCGTCGCCAACCTCGCCGCTGTCGAGAGCGCTCTGTCGGCGCTCGGGGTCGAGTATACGATCACGGGAGACCCCGAGGTCGTACTCGGGGCGAGCCACGTCGTGCTGCCCGGTGTTGGGCGGTTCTCCGCCGGACTCGCTACCCTAAGAGGCGGGAGCCTCGACGCATCGGTCCTCGAGGTTCACGAACGTGGGACCCCGCTCCTGGCCGTATGCCTCGGTATGCAGATGCTCGGCGAGGGAAGTGACGAGAGCCCGGACACGCCGGGCCTCGGCATCGTCCCCGGCCGGTTCCGGCGCTTGCCCGACTCTGTCCGTGTGCCCCACCTCGGGTGGAATCAAGTGAGTCCCGACAAAGGCTCAGGTCTCGCGCGCGGGACGGCGGCGTTCGCCAACTCGTACTGCTTACCAGAGGCTCCGGACGGCTGGAACGCAGCGTGGACCACACACGGCACGAGGTTCGTTTCGATGCTCGCTCGAGGACGCACCCTCGCTTGTCAGTTCCATCCGGAGCTGTCGGGCCCATTCGGCATGGGACTCATCCGGGACTGGCTCGGTGGAGAACCCGCTTCCTCGGAAAAACCACTTCCAACGGACCCAGGTCAGAGCCGCGCGATCTGGCAACGCGTTGCCCCCCGAATCGTCCCCTGTTTGGACGTAAAGGACGGGCGGGTCGTGAAAGGCATCCGCTTCCAGAATCTGCGCGACGCGGGTGATCCCGCCGACCAGGCCGGCGAGTACGAACGCCAAGGCGCGGACGAGATCGTCATTCTGGACATCGGGGCATCGCACGAAGCGCGTGAAACGCAGCGCGAGACGGTGCGGGCAGTACGGCGGCGGATCCACATCCCGCTCACAGTGGGTGGTGGCGTGCGCACGGTGGACGACGCGCGCGGCCTACTCGCAGCGGGTGCCGACAAAGTGAGCGCCAACACCGCGGCCGTTCGCGATCCAAGCCTCATCGAGCGGCTGAGCCAGGCGTTCGGCACGCAATGCGTCGTGCTGGCCATCGACGCTCGCCGCTCGGGCGAGAGCTGGGAGACGCTGGTCATGGGCGGGCGTGAGCCGACGGGAATCGACGTAATCGAGTGGGCCAAGGAAGGCACACGCCTCGGCGCCGGCGAGATCCTGCTCACCAGTTGGGACCGGGACGGCACTCGTGCCGGCTGTGACGTGGAGTTGCTCGAGACCATGCGTAAGGCGGTCGACGTGCCTGTGATCGCGTCCGGGGGCATCGGCACACCGGAAGACGTCGCGACCGCGTTCCGGGCGGGTGCCGACGCCGTGCTCGCAGCGTCGGTGTTCCACGACGGCGACCTCACCGTCGGCCAAATCAAAACTTATGTGTCCGATCAAGGATTGGCGGTGCGCCCATGATCATCCCCAGCATCGACCTCATGGACGGGCGCGCGGTACAGCTCCGCCAGGGAAAGGAGTTCGTACTCGATGGAGGCGACCCGTTCGAGCGCCTCGACGAGTTCTCGGTCGCGGGCGAAGTCGCCATCGTCGATCTGGACGCCGCGATGGGCAAGGGATCCAACGCGCCGATCATCCGCGAGTTGATCCGGAGGGCACCCTGCCGGATAGGGGGTGGAATCCGAGACATCGACACGGCACTGGCGTGGCTAGACGCCGGAGCGGAGCGCATCGTCATCGGCACGGCGGCGTCCGTGGAGTTCTGCGCTCAACTGCCGAGAGAACGGGTCATCGCGGCCGTGGATGCGAAGGGCGGTAAAGTGGTCGTCGAAGGGTGGCAAACACAAACCGAACACGGTGTGATCGATCGGATCGCCGAGTTGGCGCCCGTCGTGGGCGGCTTCCTGCTGACGCAGGTGGAGTACGAAGGAGGGATGGGCGGCTGGAACGAAGAGTTGGTCGCGCAGGCGGTAGAGACGGCAGGCAACGTCCGCATCACAGCCGCGGGGGGCATCACCACCGCCGAGGACGTGGGGCGACTCGATCGGCTGGGAGCCGACGCTCAAGTCGGCATGGCCCTCTATACAAACCGAATGGCTCTCGGCGACGCGGTGGGCGCCCCCTTGGTCAAAGCGATCGACGGACGCCTGTGGCCGACCGTGGTGTGCGACGAGGAAGGACACGCCATCGGGCTGGTGTGGAGCACCCGGGAGAGCCTCGCCGCTGCCGTAGCCGAACGGCGGGGAATCTACTGGTCCCGCTCCCGAGACTCGTTGTGGATCAAAGGAGAGACGTCCGGCGCCACCCAAGAGCTGATTCGCGTGGAGTTGGATTGTGACCGTGACGCGCTCCGCTTCGTTGTTCGCCAGCGCGGATCGGGATTCTGCCACACGGGGACTCCAGGATGTTGGCCGACACCCTTTACGCTCTCCACGCTGTCAGACCTCATCGACCGCCGAGGTCGGGAAGCCCCGGAGGGGTCGGGAACGGCCAAACTGATGGCGGAGCCCGGGCTGCTGGCGTCGAAGCTACGCGAAGAGACCGAGGAGTTGATCCAGGCGCTGCAACGCGACGAGACGGGACTTCGAAGCGGTGACGAGACCGCCGATGAGGTGATCCACGAGGCGGCGGACCTCCTCTATTTCACGCTCGTCGCCGCTTCCAGCCGCGGGGAGGGCGTCGAGTCGCTCCGGCGGGAACTCGCTCGACGAAATCTGCGGGTTCGTCGACGACCGATGGCGACCAAAACCGATGAAGATGAGAATGGGGCGGAAAGGTCCGAGCCGATGAAGAAGGGTGAGTTCGAGAGGGAGGGCGCGAAGTCGGACGGCGGAGAGGATCCCGACGGCAGAGCACGTCCCGACGCTGGAAAGGGTCTCGACGGCGGAGAGGCTCGATGAGCCCGCCTCTTCTCCGCCCTCGCCGAGCGGAGGAATTTCGAACACGCAAGAAAGGCGCTGTGCCCGCTGACGTTCTCGCGGAGGCTACAGTCATCGTAGAGCGCGTTCGCGCCGGCGGAGAGGATCTGCTCAGGGAATACACCACGCGGTTCGAAGACTGCGATGCCGGCGCGCCCCTTTATCTGACTGGGGAGGCCTTGATTAGCCACCTAGAACGGCTCCCCGACGACGACCGGAGCCGCCTGGAGCGTATCGCCGGGCGGATCCGGACGTTCGCTCAATCCCAGCGGGACTCGCTTTCTCCGCTAGACACCACGGTGCCTGGAGGTCGCGCGGGTCACGGTATCGAGCCGGTCGCGGCCGCGGGGTGTTACGCACCTGGCGGCCGCTATCCCCTGCCCTCCTCGGTGCTGATGACGGCGGTCACCGCGCGCGCGGCTGGGGTGCAGTCCGTTTGGGTCGCGAGCCCACGGCCCGCATCGATCACGCTGGCGGCCGCGGCGGTTGCGGGGGCCGACGGCGTGCTGTCGGCCGGTGGCGCCCACGCCATCGCAGCGCTGGCGTTCGGGATGGGACCCATTCCACCGAGCGACGTCGTCGTGGGCCCCGGAAATTTGTACGTGACGGCCGCGAAGCAACTGCTCGCTGGACAGGTCCAGATCGACATGCTCGCGGGTCCTTCGGAACTGGTGATCATCGCCGATGGTGACGCGGATCCCGCTTGGGTGGCGGCAGATCTGCTCGCACAAGCGGAGCACGATCCCGATGCGGTACCCATCCTGATCTCGACTGATGCCAACCTTCCCGCGCTTGTCGAGCGAGAGATCACGCGTCAGCTCGAGAATCTGCCCACGGCTTCGATAGCAAGGGCGGCCCTCACCAACGGAGGCGTCATCGTTTGCCAAACCGATGAGGAGGCCTGTCTCGCCTGTGATGATATTGCGCCCGAGCATCTGCAACTCTCGGTTTCGAACCCCGAAGGCTGGGCGGATCGACTCCGTCACTACGGTGCCCTCTTCATCGGTGAGGGCGCAGCAGAGGTGTTTGGCGACTATGGCGTGGGGCCCAACCATGTCCTTCCTACGGGCGGCACGGCCCGGGCGCGGGGCGGCCTATCCGTCATGGACTTTCTTCGCCTGCGTACGTGGATCCGAGCAGACTCGGTCCCAGACCCCGACTTGATCGAGGACGTGGCGTGGTTCGCCCGAGAAGAAGGGCTCGAGGCCCACGCCAGGGCCGCAGAGATCCGGCGGGGGGGAAGCTGAGTCGTCGATCTCAATCACCGAAGGCTTTACATTTGGAGCATCGTAGTCCAGCCCCTCCGTGCCAGATTTGATCCCTCGGGCCTCCAAGGAGAATATCGTACATGGCGGTATATGTCCGTTCTCTCGCGATACAGTATGACCACTCCGACATGGCCTCTGTCATCAACGGCATGTCCGATCAAATCGAATACGCCCTATCCGATCCGGACTTCCCCACGCCCGCACTAGATAGGATGCGTTTCGAGAAGGCGGTCGTTCTCGGCCTAGGGGGGTCTGCGCTTCCAGCCGATGTCCTCAACGATGCATTTGAAGACCGACTGGTCCATCCAGTCGCGGTCCAGCGCCACTACGAACTACCTCGCGGCGTGGACGATCAAACGTTGGTCGTCCTCAGTTCTTTCTCAGGGAATACTGAAGAGACCTTGGAGCCGCTCAAGACTCTGTCAGTCAGCGCCTCGAATGTTGTCGTGTTGGCCGCCGGTGGGGCGCTCGCAGAGGAGGGCAGGAAACGGAACTACCCCGTGATCAGAATACCTCGGGAGCGAGAGGTGGATGGATTTCAACCGCGATGCGCCACCGGCTACATAGTCACTTATCTAGCACGTGTGCTGACGCAGGTGGGCATCCTCGAGGACGCGGGAGCCGAGTTGGCCGCACTCGCACGGTTCTTGAAGACGAGTGACTTCCGGGAGGATGGTGAGTCCACGGCCCGTTGGCTAGCCTCACGCCACCCGGTGTTCTACACGGACCAGAGCCACGAGAGATCCGTCGCACGGATTGCAAAGATCAAGTTCAATGAGAACGCGAAGCGGCCGGCCTTCTTTAATGCGCTGCCTGAGGCGAATCACAATGAGATGATCGGGTTTTCCAGTCCGTTTGGAGAATTTGGTTTGTTATATCTAAAAGACCCGGAGAGTCTTCCCCAAATCCACCGGCGCTTCGAGGTGATGAAGACGGTGATGGAGAACAAGGGATTCTCCCACATCGAGTCGCGGCACTGGGAAATGCAGGGAACAACGAGGCTCGAGAGGATCTTCAGTGCTCTAGTATTCTCCGATTGGGTGTCTTACTCGGCTGCTCTTTTAGGTGGGATTGACCCGACACCGGTCCATCTGGTAGAGCACTTCAAGCAGGCGCTCAACGCCGTCACGCAGGAGTAGGGCTACTCACCACCCCCCTGATCATCCGCTGCCGGCCGTGCCTCCCTCGCGGCGACCTGCCTCTCGAAGTAGCCGTGAACACCAGGGTGGTTCCCTTCGGAAGTAACGGAGCGACGTCCTCCTCATAGACGTAGTTCACGTGCCAATTCCACTACGTACGAGGCGTTCACCACTTTTCTCGATTCGCCTTTCCGGACCGCAGCTTACCCCTGATTCACCGGCCGATGATGGGACGATGATATGCCCCATTTAGGATGTGCACTCGCCACGCTCACTTCTGACCAGGAGGTATTGTGATGACAACTTTGACGGAGGACCGGATGGGGATGGTTAACGGGGCGCTGCGCTGGCGTTCGATATGGCCCAAAGGAATGTCTTGCGGGCTATTGTCGGGTTTGGTGTTCGGGTTCGCGGTCACCGGGAATTTCGTCGCCGCAGCCTCGATCTACATGGTTACTCCGGTCAGTTGTCTCTTCGACATCGCATATTAACGACACGAGTTGGAGCGACAACGGACCGGCGGCATGAGCCGGCCCGGTGAAGACCGGCACGCAACCACGCGCCTCGGAGGTGTGTCCCTTTTGCGGATGCTGGTCACCATGACCGCGATCTGGGTGATGATCACGCTCTATAGTAATGAGCGCGTGCTCACGCCCGAGGTGATCGCACGCCTGGCCATGGGTGGAGGTGGCATGGCCATGCCACGGATCAAAACAGCCGATTCGCGCGCCTGGAGTTGCTCGCCTACGGAGCTCTGCCTTTCCTCCTGACCCTGCGGGTCGGGTCGACCGCCCTGGTCCTGCACCTGTTTTCCATGCTCTTGACCACCGAAATCGGATATCGTGAACTGTTCCGAGCGTCGTTGTGGGGGTTCAGCGCAGTGATGTACGGGATGTCGGTTCACACACTACGGCTCGCTTTACTCGGGCCCGACCTCACCATGGCGGACCTCAGCGTCGTACCCGACTCTCTCGGCGCGCTGATTTCGAGCCCGTCGCCGACGATGGCATACCACGCACTGAGTCTGCTGAGCCTTCACGGTCTTCTGTGGATCGGAATCGTCTTCGCTTACTTCCGCTTCGAATGCTGCGTCTCCAAGCGGGCCGCATTGCTCGTCCCATGCGCCACCTGGACCACGATCTCACTCGCACAGCTGGGGCTCAAGACCTTCACGGCCCAGATCCTCGGCTAAGCCGAAGGACTCACTCGTCGTCCAAGGCGTCATTTAGCTCGACATCCGTCCCCTGCTTGTACACATTAACGGATGTTGGGGAAGCCACTGATCAGGTCCGCTACACCCATCGGTTCGTGGAGCGGGAACACGGACCGCCTTCTCACGACACCCGTCGAATTCGCCCAAGGGCTCCGGGGCGTTGCGCGTCCCCTGTATGCTGTGGACCACGGAGACGCGCTCGCGCTCGCGGACGGTGGATCCGCGGAGATAGGCGGAGACGCCCAGCTTCACGGACTGCCCCTCCTCGCACTGGCCCCCCCCTGCAGGCCCCAGAATTTCGGTTCGGCCAGCTTTGCCCGCGATCACGGCGTCCGCTTCTGCTACCTGGCCGGCGCGATGGCCAACGGCATCGGCTCCGCCGAACTCGTCGAGGCGATGGGCCGCGCCGGCATGCTCTCCTTCTTCGGAGCCGCGGGTTTGGGGCCAGATGCGGTCGAGGACGCCATCGACCGGGTTTCGACACGCCTGGCTGATCTTCCCTGGGGTTTTAATCTGATCCATAGCCCGTACGAGCCGCTGCTAGAAGAGGCGGTGGCCGACCTTTATATACGTCGAGGGGTGACTCGCGTATCGGCCTCCGCTTACATGGACCTGACGCTCCCTCTCGTTCGATACCGCATGCACGGCATTCACACAGATCCTTCGGGAAGGATCGTGACACCTAATCGGCTGATCGCGAAGGTTTCACGGATGGAGGTTGCACGGAAATTTCTGGCGCCACCGCCGTCCAAGATGTTGGCTGAGCTGGTGGCGCGTGGAGATCTGTCCGAGGAACAGGCGCGGATGGCGGGGTCGATCCCCGTTGCCCAGGATCTGACCGTCGAGGCGGATTCGGGCGGCCATACAGACAATCGGCCGGCCATCGCTCTGCTTCCGACCATCTTGGCGCTGCGCGATCGTATGCAGGCAGAATACGACTACGGGATCCCCCTCCGGGTGGGCTGCGCCGGAGGAATATCGACCCCTCATTCCGTAGCTGCAGCGTTCGCAATGGGCGCAGACTACGTGATGACGGGTTCGGTCAATCAGGCGTGCCGAGAAGCTGGAACGTCCGACGCGGTTCGTCAGATGCTGGCCCAGGCGGAGCAGGCAGACGTGACGATGGCCCCGGCGGCCGACATGTTCGAGATGGGCGTTAGGTTGCAGGTGCTCAAGCGTGGAACGATGTTTCCAATGAGGGCGCATCGATTGTATGATTTATACCAGGCCCATCAAGGACTCGAAGACATATCCGACGACGAACGTAAGAAGCTCGAGCGTACGATCTTTCGTAGGCCGCTGGAGGAGATCTGGGACGAAACGCGACGGTTTTGGGAGACACGAGACGTCACCCAGATCGAGCGGGCCGAGCGCGATCCGAAGCACCGGATGGCACTAGTTTTTCGATGGTACCTCGGGATGTCCTCCCGGTGGGCTAACCGTGGCGAGCCAGGGCGAGAACTGGACTACCAGGTGTGGTGCGGCCCAGCGATGGGAGCGTTCAATGAGTGGGTTCGGGACAGTGCTCTCGACCCCTGGCAGGATCGGCGCGCGGTCACGGTGGCGCACAACATGTTACAGGGGGCAGCGGTCATCACTCGGGCGGCCGCTCTACGTAGTCAGGGGGTGGACGTTCCCGCCGCATATGTGGACGTCGTGCCCCGTGGTCCAGGCGAACTTGAGGAAATGTTTTCTTGAGCGATCCAATTAGAGATCGGGCTGCGGCCCAGTCACCCATCGCTATCGTGGGCATGTCTTGCTTGTTTCCGGGGGCAGGCAGCCTGCGTGACTATTGGGCGAACGTCCGTGATGGCGTCGATGCAATCACGGACGTTCCACAGAGCCATTGGACGGTGGGCGACTACTTCGACGCTGATCCGAAGGCCCCAGACATGACCTACGGGCGCCGCGGCGGGTTCCTCGACCCGGTCGACTTCGACCCAATGGGCTTCGGAATCGCCCCACGGGATCTGGAGGCCACGGACTCCACCCAGTTGCTGGGCATGTACGTTGCCCGGGAAGCTCTGCGCGACGCCGGCTACGGCGCCGCCGGGCGGGACTTCGAACGTGAGCGAACGAGCGTCATCCTCGGCGTGAGCGGAACGCTTCCTTTGGTGATCCCCTTGGGCGCCCGGCTCGGCCACCCGCTCTGGCGACAGGCCCTCATCGACGCCGGCGTCGATCCCGAGACCAGCGAAGACGTGATGGCACGGATCGCCGACGGATACGTGCCTTGGCAGGAAAACTCCTTCCCGGGTCTTCTAGCCAACGTCGTCGCCGGCCGGATCGCCAACCGACTCGATTTGCAAGGAACCAATTGCATCGTCGACGCGGCTTGCGCTTCCTCGTTGAGTGCCATCCATCTCGCCTCGTTGGAACTCGAGGCGGGTCGAGCCGACATGGTCCTGAGCGGTGGCCTCGACACGTTCAACGACATCTTCATGTACATGTGTTTCTCCAAGACGCCCGCGCTTTCGGCGTCGGGGAACGCACAGCCTTTTAATCAGGAAGCGGACGGAACGATTCTAGGCGAAGGTATAGGGGTGGTGGCGCTCAAGAGGTTGGCGGACGCCGAACGAGACGGCGATCGCGTCTACGCCGTCATCAAAGGCGTCGGGTCGTCGAGCGACGGAAAGGGTCAAGCGGTCTACGCACCCTCTCCCGAAGGTCAAGCTCGGGCGCTCCGTGCGGCGTACAAAAACGCCGGGGTGACACCCGACACCATCGGACTCGTCGAGGCGCACGGCACCGGCACCCGGGTCGGGGATGCCACGGAGGCCCGCGGACTTTCCAGCGTTTTTGAGGAAGCCGGCCGTGAGGGGTCGTGGTGCGCGTTGGGTTCGGTAAAATCGATGATCGGGCATACCAAGGCGGCGGCGGGGGCCGCAGGGCTGATCAAAGCCGCGATGGCGCTCCACCACAAGGTTCTCCCGCCGACCATCAAGGTCGAGACGCCCAACGAGGCTGTGTCTCCCGGACAAACACCTTTCTACGTGAATACCGAAAAACGTCCGTGGTTGCCCGAGAGCGGTCACCCTCGCCGCGCCGGCGTGAGCGCGTTCGGCTTCGGCGGCAGCAACTTCCACTGCGTTGTCGAAGAGTACGAGTCGCGGGCGACCGAGGTGGATTGGGACGGCCGCGATCAGATCTTCGCGTTCTCGGCCGTGAGCCGTGAGGCCTTGGCCGAGAAGCTCGAACGCTTCGATTCGGGTGCGGAGTGGGCCGAGATCCGCGGACGAGCCGCCGAAACGCGGGCGGACTTCGATGCGTCGCAGGAGTTCAGGGTGCTTCTGGTAGCCGAGCTAGGCGGAAAGTCGCGCCCGGAGGACCTCATTGCGTTGGCGCTGACCCGGCTGGTCGAACCTGCGTCTGCGTGGAGCTTGCCCCAGGGCGTCTTTTTCGGGTCTGGTTCCGCAAAAGGAGGATGGGCGGCCTGTTTCCCGGGCCAAGGGGCTCAACATGTGGGCATGTTACGTGAGCTCACGTGCCGGTTCCCGGTAGCAGTCGACACTCTGGCGGCCGCTACGGAAGTCACGCCCGGGTTGGCCGAGCTCATTTATCCCCACCCCGCCTTCGACGACGATTCAAAGGCCAAACATGACGCTCAGCTCCGGGCGACCCGGACCGCGCAACCGGCTCTCGGCGCTTCGAGTCTCGGAGCCTTCCGCGTGCTCGAACAGTTCGGGCTGGCCCCCGACGCAACGTGCGGACACAGCTACGGTGAGTTGGTGGCCCTGTGCGCCGCCGGCCGCATCCAGCCGACCGAGTTGCACGAGCTTTCGCGACTTCGGGGTGAATTCATGACCCTCGGAGAAGGTGATCACGGCTCCATGCTGGCCGTTGCCGCAGAGTCGGATCGAGTGCAGGAAGTCGTCGAGGACCACGATCTCGATTTGGTCATCGCCAACCGCAACACGCCGCGTCAGATGGTGCTTTCCGGTCCTACCGCCGAGATCGCACGGGCAGCCGGGATCCTGACCAACGAGGGCGTCCGGAACAAGAAGCTGCACGTTGCCGCCGCATTCCACAGCGATTTGGTAGTCGAGGCCGCCGAGCCCTTCGCTCTAGCCCTCAACGGCGTCAAACTGACCAAAAGTCCCGTGCCTGTGTATTCCAACACGACCGGGACCAGATACCCCACGACGCCCGGCGCCGCGCGCAAGCTGCTCGCCAGACAGTTGGCATCACCGGTGGACTTCGTACAGTGCGTGCGAGCCATGTTCGACGACGGCATCCGCACATTCGTCGAAGTCGGGCCCGGCCGCCGCCTTTCCGGCCTGATCGGCGAGATCCTGGCCGGCGAAGAGATCACCGTTGTAGCTGTGGATGCGTCCTCCGGCCAGCGACCGGGCCTCGTCGATCTGGCCCGTATGCTGGCTCAGTTCGCCGCCGCCGGGCACGAGGTCTCCCTGGACCCGTGGGATGAGGGTGCCCTGGATGCCTGGCGACTCGACGCAGCCCGAGAAAGGCCTGCACTGACGGTGAAGATAAGCGGAGCAAATCACGTGACAGAGCGGCCCAAGCGGCCCCCGAGGACCGCCGTATCCACACTCGCACCAGCAGCGATCGCACCAGCGGATGGCGCTACGGCCCCGGTTGCTTTCGAACCAAGCGTTAAGGCCCCGGTCTCTTTCGAAGCAACCGCACCCGCCCCTGTCGCTGTTGAAGCATTTGTCCCTGTGACGTCGGATCCGCAGGTGCTGGTCGAGGCGATGCGGGCGAGCCAGGCGAGTTTGGCCGCATTGGTCCGGCTCCAGGAGCAAACGGCCGAGGTACATCGCCGGTTTCTGGATTCGCAGGAGCGCACCCTCCAGGCCATCATCCGACACCAGGGCGGCGTGAGCATACCGCTCGACGCCGAGACGTCCACGCAGCCGCCGGTCGCGACACCGCTACCGATGCGCTCGAACGCAAACGGCGATGGGCACGTCGACCTGCCCATCGAAGTACCGGCCGTATCCGTACCGGCCGCGTCCGTACCGGCCGTACCCGGAGGACAGGCCGCATCCTTCGTACCGAGCGTGCCTGTTGTCCCCGTCGCGGGGGAGCTGATTCCCGGCGTGGCCGCGGCACTGCTCGCGGTCGTTTCGGAGAAGACGGGTTACCCGGAGGAAATGCTAGACCTCTCGATGGGCTTGGACGCCGACCTAGGCATCGACTCGATCAAACGGGTCGAGATCCTGTCCGCCCTCCAAGAACGGCTTCCGGAGGCCCCCGCCATCACGCCCGAACGTCTTGGGGAGATCCAGACGCTCGGCCAGATCGTTGATTTTCTGGGTGGGTCGGTGGAAGCCCCCGCCGAGAGCGGTGCTACCACAGCCCTGGAAGTCACGGCCGCAATCGCGGCCGAGCCGGACCGAGCGCCGATGGAACACGCGGTGCCGGGCTTCGAATGCGCCCCCGGATCCACTTCCAACGGTGGTTCAGCAGGTGGTGTCGCAGCTACGGCAAACGGCGCCGGCGTCACGAGCGTCGCAGACGTTCTTCTGGGCGTGGTCGCCGAAAAGACGGGTTACCCCGTGGACATGCTCGACGTCTCGATGAACCTCGACGCCGACTTAGGCATCGACTCCATTAAACGGGTCGAGATCCTGTCGGCGCTTCAAGAGGCGCTTCCAGGGGCTCCCGTGGTGGCTCCGGATCAGCTCGGTGAGTTGCGGACGCTCAGCCAGATCGTCGAGTTGCTGTCGGGCGACGCGGACCTCGCGGCTCCTCCGTCGCTCGATCGGCCCGAGCCCCGTTCGGATAAGGAAATCGCGCTTGAGGGGATCGTGGATGACCGCGTCACCGGTGAGGCGATCGCCCATGGTGGCCCAACTCGTGACGAGGCCCCCTCAGCCGACGTTGCCAGAGAGATCGAGCGGTTCGTGCCGACTCTGCAGTCCGTCCACGGTACTGGCGACCCTATTACCCTTCCGGCCGGCTCGAAAATATGGGTGACCAAGAGCGGTGACGTGTTGTCGGGCCAAATCGTGGAGGAGTTGAGCGCGCAAGGGTTCGCGGCGGAAGAGATCGAGTTGGGCGAACGTGGGCACGACCCGCCCGACGAATTGGCCGGCCTCATCGTCGTCGTACCTCCGCGAGTCACAGACGAGGACATCCTTTTCGGCTTCGGACGAATGCGGGCGATGGCTCCGGTTCTCCGTCGGGCCGCGCTTCAGGGTGGCGCTCTCTTGTGTAGCGTCACCGCCCTCGGCGGTGGCTTCGCGCTGGACGCTCCACCTCCCGAGGACGTGGATCCGACCGGTGGCGCTTGGGGAGGAATGTTGAAGACGGCTGCCGCGGAATGGACCGATGTCAGTTGCCGGACGATCGATGTCGATCCGAGCCGGGAGGGGATCGCCGCCGAAATCGTGCGGCACGCTCTCTCTCGGGGTCCGGTGGAGATCGGTCTGGGTCCCGACGGCCCACAAACGGTTGTCCTAGAACGCCGATCGATCAAGCGCGGAGCGGACCCAAGATTCCTGGGCTCGGACGATACGGTGCTGATCACGGGGGGAGCGCGTGGTGTGACCGCTGAGGTCGCCGTTGCGATGGCCGAGGCCGGACAGCCGCGCCTCATCCTCATGGGTCGAAGCCCCGAGCCGGAGAAAGAGCCCGACTGGCTGATCGGACTCAACGGCGAGGCCGAGATCAAGCGGGCGATCCTGACCCATGCGGGTCCGAGTATCACGCCCCAAGAGGTTCAGGCCGAGTTCAACCGCATCCGGGCGGGCAGAGAAATCCGCCGTACGATCGAGCGTATTTCCCGGGGCGGCTCCGAGGTCACATACCGTTCCGCGGACGTACGAGACGCGGAAGTGGTGCGTCGGACGATCGCCCCGCTGGTCGAGGAATACGGACCGGTTACGGCGCTCGTCCACGGTGCCGGCGTCCTGGCGGACCGAGCTATCGAAGATAAGGCCGACGACGATTTCGCCCGCGTCTACGGCACCAAGGTCGGAGGACTCCGCTCGGTGCTGAAAGCTATCGGCGAGAGTCCCCTCAAGGCGCTTGTGCTCTTCTCGTCCTCCACCGCGCGCTTCGGCCGACGGGGACAAGTCGATTACGCGGCGGCGAACGAGGTCCTGAACAAAGTGGCGCACACCGAAGCGGCCCGGCGGGACGGATGCCGTGTCCTGTCGGTCAATTGGGGGCCTTGGGACGGGGGCATGGTGACTCCCGGCTTGAAGACCGTTTTTGCGGACGAGGGGATTGAGGTGATCGGCATGCGTAGTGGGGCCGCCTACCTTCTCGACGAGATCGCCCAACCCGACGGGCCGACAGAGGTCCTCATCCTCGGGGGTGGCTCACGGGTCCCCGAGGCCGGGTCATTGGCAGTTCCCGAAAGACAGACAGTTCAAGTCTCCGGGAACGGAATCTACGCCTCTAGTAACGGCGAACACGCTACCGGTAACGGCGCCCGGGGCTCCGGAAACGGCGTTCACGCCTCCCGGAATGGCGACCATGCGAATGGGGCAACCGCGGCTTCTTTCGCGGAGTTGCCAACCGTGTTCGAGCGCATCATCGCAACGAACACGCATGAATTCATGGCGTCCCATGTACTCGACGGCCGAGCGGTGCTCCCGGCCGCGATGACGCTCGAATGGCTCGCTCACGGCGCCCTCCACGGGAACCCAGGGCTACGTTTTGCCGGTGTCGACGATCTGCGTGTCTTCAAGGGCGTCGTGGTTCAGCCCGATGAATCGATGCGAATCCGGGTTTGCGCGGACAAGGCCGAAAAGCGGGACGACGAGTTCCTCGTCGTGGCGGAGCTTTGCAGTGGCGGCAACAATGGGAAACGGATTCTGCACGCACGCGCCGCCATTGTACTCGCGACGAAGCAGCCGCGTGGGGGTGCCGCCATGGTCTCCAGTGACATGCCCACCTTGGACCAGTCGATCGAATCGATTTACGCCGAAACGCTTTTTCACGGTCCCAAAATGCACGGGCTGCTCGCCGTCGAGAGTTGTGGTGACAAAGGCCTGGTCGCGCGCTGCCGGGTGGCCACGCCGCCGCTCGATTGGATGGAAGAGCCGGTGCGAAACCGATGGATCGCCGATCCACTCGTTTTGGACAGTGGACTCCAAGCGATGATCGTCTGGACCTCGGACCGCGCGGGAGAGTTGTCCCTGCCCTCGCGGCTCACGCGCTATCGCCAATTCGTACCGTCCTTCCCCGCCGAGGGGGCCCGCATAGTCATCGACGTACACGAGCGCACGAACGGGAAGGTCGTTTCCGATATCGATTGGATCGGTGATGACGGGAAGCTGCTGGCCCGCCTCGAAGGCTACGAATCCGTCGTGGACTCTTCGTTGAGCAGGGCGTTCCGTCACAACCGACTCAAGAGCGCACCAAAGAAGGCGTAACCCGCATGCCCGAGCCGATTGCCATCGTCGGACTCGGAGGCGTGCTGCCCGGCTCCGCTACACTCGACGACTTCTGGGGTGTCGTCGAGGCGGGGGTGGACACGGCCTCCGAGCCGCCCCCTGACCGCTGGTGCCTCAACCTCGATCACGCCTATTCCTCGGATCAGGCGCAACCCGATCGAGTGCACTCTCGGCGCTCGTGTTTCGTCCGGGACTTCGAACTCGACCTTCAAGGAATCGACCTCCCGGTTGAGTTGGTCGAATCTCTCGACCCCATGGTACACCTGGCGCTGCACGCAGGACGGCAGGCTTGGCACGACGCCGTGACCGAACGGGTCGATCCAGGCCGGGTGGGGGTGATGCTTGGCAACATCGTCCTGCCCACGGCGTCCGCATCTGCGATGGCGGATTGGATTCTCGGCCGACGCTTCGAGCGAGAGTTGTTTCGGGCGGCAGGTGTGCCCATGCCACCCGAGACGCGATCGCCCGTGGCAGCGATCAATCGCTGGGTGGCTGGCCTCCCGGCGGCGATGCTGGCCAAGGGTTTGGGGCTCGGAGGGGATCGCTTCTGTATCGACGCGGCCTGTGCGTCGTCGCTTTTTGCGGTTGAACTCGCCGTGGACGCCCTGCGGCAGAGACGCCTCGACGCGGTGCTCGCCGGGGGACTATCCCGACCCGACTCGCTCTACACGCAGATGGGGTTTTCACAGCTTCTCGCGGTATCGCCGACGGGCCGGTGCTCTCCGTTCGACCGCAAGAGCGACGGCCTGGTCGTGGGCGAGGGAGCGGGTGTTCTCGTTCTGAAGCGCCTCTCGGACGCGAGGGAGCACGGCGACCGTATCCGCGCGGTCATTCACTCGGTCGGGCTTTCCAACGACGTCGAGGGCAGCCTTCTCGCGCCGAGTCGCGAGGGGCAACTTCGCGCCATGCAAGGCGCTTACCGTGCGGCCGGCTGGTCACCCAACCAAGTGGACCTGATCGAGTGCCACGCGACGGGCACCCCGGTTGGTGATTCCGTCGAGTTCGCGAGCCTCGAGGCGCTTTGGACCGACGAAGACCACCGACCCGGTCAGTGCGTGATCGGGTCGGCCAAGTCGAATACGGGCCATCTGCTGACTGGTGCGGGGGCGGTGGGACTCATGAAGACGGTCCTGGCGATGGAGCACGAGACGCTCCCGCCTACCGCCAACTTTGAGGAGCCGGGAGAGAAGATCCATCTCGAGGAAAGCCCTTTTCGTGTACTCGCTTCGGCCGAACCGTGGAGGTCCCCCGCCGACCATCCACGTCGTGCGGCCGTCAGCGGTTTCGGCTTCGGGGGGACCAACGCCCACGTGCTTCTCGAGGAGCCGACCGAACCGTCCCGAGGACGATCGGCTGTCGGCGTCGCGGAACGTCTCCAGGCGCGGCCCCTTGCGAAGACCCTGGCGCTGCCGTCCCTGCCACCCCTCGAGGCGATAAGAGGCGCCACTGTAGCGATCGTGGGGATGGGAGCTCGAGTCGGTCCGTGGAAAAACGTTTTCGAGGTGGGCGACCGCTTGCTGGGCGGCGGCGAAGAGCACCCCCCCCGCGCCAAGGTCAATCATTGGGGATTTCCCGACCCGCCCGTCGGGTGGTTCATCGAAGAACTCGAAGTTCCGATCGGCCAATTCAAAATACCTCCCCGCGAGATCGAAGAGGCCCTGCCCCAACAAATCCTGATGCTTCAGGTGGCGGGACAGGCGATCGCGGACGCCGACCTCAGCCGGGTCGATCGCTTGCGGACCGGCGTCTTCATCGGGGTTGAACTCGACCTCAACACCACGAATTACCACCTCCGTTGGGCGGTAAGATCCCGTGCGGCCGATTGGGCCGAGCGGCTCGGACGCCCCACAAAGGGGGAGGTGTTCGACCGTTGGGTGGACCAACTCTGCGATTCACTCGCGCCAGCGCTCAACGCAAATCGGACGATCGGCGGATTGGGTTCGATCGCAGCCAGCCGCATCGCTCGGGAGTTCGGCCTCGGGGGCGCAAGCTACGTAATGTCGAGCGAAGAAACCTCCGGGCTCTCCGCGCTCCGCTCCGCCTTTGCCGCGCTCCGACAGGGACGGATCGACTGCGCGGTCGTCGGTGCGGTCGATCTGGCCGGGGACGTACGTTCTCTGATCTCTCTCGAAAGCGCCGAGGGATTGGCCGCGGTGGGTGACACCTCGCCGTTCGGCGAAGCTCAGGCGGGAATCGTGCCGAGCGACGCCGCGGTCGCCCTCGTGCTGAAGCGGACGAAGGACGCGCAGCGTGACGGGGACCGCGTCTATGCGGTCCTAAAGGGTATGGGGTCCGCCGCCGGCGAGTCCACACCGGTTCCCGCGGGTTCCGCCGGTCTGGGATCCTCGGACCCGAACCCCGCCTTCGGTGCAGCGATCCGCAGAAGCTGCGAAGAAGCCGGTATCACCACCGCCGGGATCCCCTACGTGGCCGCCCACGGATCCGGAAACGTGGGTCGGGACCGTTCGGAGATGGCCGCTCTTTCTTCGACCTTTGGACCTGACGCCCTGCTCTCGTGTGCCAAAAAGCGCCTCGGGCACACGGGCGCTGCAGCCGGGCTGATCTCGCTCTTGGGTGCCACACTCTCCTTATACCGTCAGGTGCTACCCCCGGCCCCGGGGACCCGTGAGCGGGCGACACCGTGGGTGCGTGATCGCGTCGAGGGACCGCGTCGGACCGGCGTTCTCGCCGTCTCACGGGGCTCGTCTTGCACACACGTCATCCTCGAAGAAGCCGTCGGGGCGGAACCGGCGGCTCCTCGCTTGCAAGAAGGGCTCTTCATAGTCGAAGGAGACCGCCGTGACGACTTGGTCGGGGGTCTCCGGGAACTCGTTGGCACGGCCAAGGAAACAGCCGTACCCGCCGCGATCGATGTTTTAGCCAAGACCTGGTGGAAAGGCCATCCCAGCCGCCCCGCGGCTTCGCTCTGCATCGCCCTGATCGCTCGAGATGCTGACGAGGTAAGGGCCTTGGCCCAATCCGCGGCAGACCAGCTCGGCCGGGGCGAGGACCCCTCGGATCGGAGCGCGGGACGGCTCTTTTTCTCGCAAGATCCTCTTGGGCCGGACGGGGAGTTGGCGTTCGTCTATCCGGGCTCCGGGAGCCAGTACGCCGGCATGGGACGCGAAATCGGCCTCCAGTGGCCCGGGATCCTACGAGCGCAGGACCTCGGGAACGAGCGCCTGAAGTCACAACTCCGGACTGCGGAAATCTGGGGAAACACCGGCGCTGACTGCGACGCCAGGACCGTCATTCTTTCGCAAGTCGCTCTCGGCACGATCACGACGGACCTCATGGCCAGCTTCGGCGTGCGGCCCGACGCGGTCGTGGGCTACTCCCTCGGCGAGACAGCGGGGCTGTTCTCACTCGGGGCGTGGCATGAGCGGGACGAGATGATCCGGCGCGTGACGGACAGCACGATGTTCATCAGCGAATTGACCGGACGCTGTGACGCCGCCCGAAGAAGCTGGGGGATCGCAGAGGACGAAAAGGTCGAGTGGAACGTCGGCGTAGTCGAAACACCAGCCCAGCGGGCAACCGAAGTCCTGGCGAAGATCGACCGAGCGTACCTGCTGATCGTCAACACGCCGGACGAGTGCGTCATCGGAGGCGAGTCTGCGGCAGTGCAGCGGGCCGTTGATCTCCTCGAATGCCCTTTTCATGCGCTCGAAGGTGTGACCACCGTGCACTGTGAGGTCGCCGCGGAAGTAGCGGAGGAGTACCGCAAGTTGCACCTGTTGGACACGAACCCGCCCGAGGAGGTGCGTTTCTATAGCGGGGCGTGGGGCGAGTCATACGAGCTGAACCAAGACCGGGCCGCAGACTCCCTCGTGGCTCAAGCGATCCAAGGAGTGGACTTTCCGAAGACCGTCCGCCGAGCTCACGCCGACGGAGTGAGGATTTTTCTGGAGATGGGCCCGGGTGGCTCCTGCACCCGGATGATCCACAAAATCCTGGGCGACGTCCCGTTCCGAGCACGCTCGATCTCTTCTTCCACCCAAGACGAACCGGCAACGGTTCTGAGAGCACTCGGAATGCTGCTTGCGGAGCGGGTGCCGGTGAATTTGGCGCAGCTTTATCCAGAGAGCGCGGTCGTCGAGGAAGAGTCGGGCCCGGTGATTCGAATTCCGGTCGGGCACGCTGGATTCGGGGCCATGCCGGCCGATGCGGCACCCCCCGTCCCTCCCGCAACGGGCTCCCGCATTCTTGCGCCGAGCCCGGCACCAGCCTTGCCCGACTCGGGAGCGATTCCCGGGGATTCAACACTCGTGGCGTCGATCTGGGAAACCTCCGTTCGAGCCGCCGAGAACACGATCCAGGCCCACGACGCTTTCCTCCAGGCGGCACAGCGGACCCAGGAGCTTGCGGAAGGCGAGTACGCGAGGCAACAAAAGCTGGTGCGGGCCCTCACCGATGGCACGGCGTTCGCGGTCGGTGGCTCGCCGGTGGTGGCCCAGTCCCCGATCGCATCACCCGCCTCGTCGATCCCGCCATCGATCCCGCCGTCGACTCCACCCCCAGCCCATCCGGTTGCACCGCTCCGGGCCACTCCCATCACGATGGATCGGGACCGCCTCATGGAGTTCGCCATCGGATCGATCGGTCGAGCCCTTGGCGACCGCTACGTACGAGTGGACGAACACCCGACCCGGGTCCGTCTTCCCGACGAACCGCTCATGCTCGTCGACCGTGTGACGCACATCGAAGCCGAGCCCCAATCGATGACGTCCGGGCGTATCGTCACAGAACACGACGTGCTCGAGGATGGCTGGTACCTCGACGGCGGACGGCTCCCGACGTGTATCGCAGTCGAAGCGGGCCAAGCCGATCTTCTTCTGTCGGGTTACCTAGGCATCGACACGGAAACTCGGGGACTGGCCGTCTACCGACTGCTCGACGCGGTGGTCACTTTCCACTCCGAGTTGCCGCGCCCCGGACAGATCATCCAATACGATATCCGAATCCTCAACTTCTTCCGTCAAGGCGACACCTGGCTCTTCCGCTTCCAATTCGACGCCACCGTAAACGGTCACCCGCTCCTGACCATGCGAGAGGGCGTGGCCGGCTTCTTCACCCAGTCCGAGCTCGACGCCGGTAAGGGGATCGTAAGAAGTGGCATTGATAAGCAGAAACAAGCGGGAACCCGTGCCGACGGGTGGCGCGAACTCGTGCCGATGAGCGGCGACTCCCTCGACGAGGACCGACTGGAGGCGCTTCGGGCTGGAGACCTTGTCCGTGCGTTCGGCGAGGACTTCTCCGGTCTGCCCATCACCCGGCCACTCACGATCCCTGGAGAACGGATGCGGCTGGTGCACCGCGTCATGGATCTCGATCCGCAGGCCGGCCGATATGGGGTGGGCTGTATCGTTGCGGAAGCCGACATCCATCCCGACGATTGGTTCCTCACGTGCCACTTCTCGGACGATCAAGTGATGCCGGGCACCCTGATGTACGAGTGTTGTTTGCACACGCTCCGCATCTTCCTCCTCCGTATGGGCTGGATCGCGCACGCCGACCGTGCAACTTGGCAGCCTGTGGCGGACGTAAGAAGCCGGCTGCGATGCCGTGGTCAGGTACTCGCCTCCACAAAAACGGTCACCTACGAGATTCATTTGCGCGAGCTGGGCTATCGGCCCGAACCGTACGCCGTCGCCGATGCTCTCATGTACGCGGACGGCAAACCGATCGTGGAGATCCGCGACATGTCGGTCCAACTCAGCGGAACGGACCGGCAAACACTGGAGGCGATGTGGGCCGGACGACGGGATGTTTTGCGCTCAGCCGACGGGGGGGCAGCGAGCAGCGACTCGGCGGGCAGCACGGTGGCACCAAGCGCAGTGGCACCAAGCGCGGCGGCACCAAGCGGAACGGCGCACGGGGCATCGACCGGCATTGACCCGCTGTACGACAAAAAAAGCATTCTCGCGTTCAGCAGCGGTAAACCCTCCGAAGCGTACGGCGCGCCCTATCGCGTGTTCGACGAAGGGAAACGCCGGATCGCCCGCCTGCCCCGTCCTCCGTACCAGTTTCTGGATCGGATTTCCGTGGTCGAGGGGGAGCCGTTCGTGATGGAAGCTGGGGCAAGCGCCATAGCCCACTTCGACGTGAATCCGAATCATTGGTACTTCGGGGCCAATCGCCAGCGGGAGATGCCGTTCGCCATCCTCTTGGAGGTGGCGCTCCAGCCGTGCGGATGGTTGGCCGCGTACGTGGGCTCGGCGCTGACGTCCGAGGGAAACCTGCGATTCCGCAACCTCGGGGGCGACGCCAAACAGTTGGCGCGCATCACGGCCGCAAAGGATACGATCACCACGCGGGTCGATTTAACGAGCGTGTCGGCGTCGGGCGGCATGATAATCCAGCACTACTCATTGGCCCTCGAAAGCGAACGTCTCGGACCCCTCTATGAGGGCACTACGTACTTCGGCTTCTTCTCCAAACAGGCTCTCGCGGACCAAGTCGGCATGCGCGACACGGCCATCCACAAGCCCACACCGGACGAGTTCGAAAGAGGACGTAGCTTGGTCGTGCCACACACAGCACCCTTCCCCGACCCACGTCTACGTATGGTCGACAAGATCGAGCTGCTCGTGGCCGACGGCGGAGCCGGCGGACTCGGGTGGGTCCACGGTTCGATCGCGGTCGATCCGAGCGCCTGGTTCTTCGAGGCACATTTCTACCAGGACCCCGTGTGGCCTGGCTCGCTCGGGCTCGAAGCATTCGTTCAGTTGCTCAAGGTCTACGCCGTTGACCGTTGGAAGTTGGCAGAGGGCACGGAATTCGCGACCATGGCCGCAGGACGTACGGCCGACCGAAAGAGTACGGGGGGAGAAGCCGCCGGGGAGGCTAAGGGAGGAGAGACCGACGGTGGGGGGCGGCACCGCTGGACGTACCGCGGACAGATCGTTCCCGGTTGCCTACGGGTAGACGTTTTCGCCAACATCACAGGTGTGGACGACACCGCAAGACGCGTGCGAGCCGACGGATTTCTCACCGTAGATGGCCGGACGATCTACGCGATGAACGATTTCACCTTGGAAGTGATGGCTTGAGATATACGCGTGTTGTCATCGAGAGCTTTGGGTACGAGCTCGCGCCGTGTGTGGTCACGTCCGACGAATTGGAGAAGCGGCTGGCTCCGGTCTACAAGAAACTCCACGTGCAGGCGGGACAACTGCTTCAGATGACCGGCATTCAGGAGCGCCGCTACTGGGATCCCGGTTATACGGTGTCACAGGGGGCTACCGCGGCTGCGGAGAACGCGCTCCGCAACTCGCCGGTGCCTGCGAGCGCGATCGACACTTTGATCTACGCAGGGGTGTGCCGGGAGCACTTCGAGCCGGCCACGGCATGCCACGTCGCGGCGGGCCTCCAACGAGCCGGCCACCTGATCGACCCGGCGGCACACATCTATGACGTCAGCAACGCCTGCCTCGGCGTGCTGAACGGGATACTCGACATCGCGAACCGTATCGAATTGGGACACATTCGGGCGGGTATGGTGGTCAGTTGTGAGACCGCACGGGACATCGTGGACACCACCATCACCCGCTTGAACAACAATCCGGTGATGGAGGAGTTCAAAGCCGCCATCGCCACACTCACCGGAGGCTCCGCAGCGGTCGCCGTGGTGCTGAGTGACGGTTCTTTCGGAAATTCCAACGAACGACGGCTCCGGGGAGCGGTGGTCGAAAACGCACCCGAGCATCACATGCTCTGCCGGTGGGGCTTGGAGGCACATCCCGACGGGCAAAGGAACGGAACGGAAGCGAGCCTCAGGGAATTCGCCAGCACGGACGCCGCCGCGGTTCTCGAGCACGGCGTTGTCTTGGGATCGAGCACGTGGACCAAGTTCCTCTCGGAGATGGAGTGGCCAGTGGAAAGCGTGGACCGCACGGTGTGCCACCAGGTGGGTTCAGCCCATCGGGACGTCATGTTGAGAACGATGGGGCTTTCTCCGGAGCACGACTTCGTGACGTACGAGTACCTCGGCAACACGGGTACCGCCGCGCTACCGGTCGCCACGGCGCTGGCGCACGAACGTGGATTCCTCCTCCCCGGCCACCGCGTTGGACTCCTCGGCATCGGCAGCGGGCTCAACTGTATGATGCTCGGCGTGGACTGGTGAGCGGGGTAGGCCGGTGACCGGGCTCTACCCTTTCGCTCCGCACTACATCGAGGTCGGCGGCCACCGCATGCACTACGTGGACGAGGGCCAGGGCGATCCGATCCTCATGGTTCACGGCAACCCGAGTTGGTCTTTTTTCTACCGTGATCTGATCGCGGAATTCCAGTCGAGTCACCGAGTGATCGCCCCGGACCACATCGGGTGTGGACGCTCCGACAAACCGAACGACGGTGAATACGACTACACGTTATCGACGCGCTTAGCCGACTTGGGCACACTGATCGACTCGCTCGATCTTCGGAACATCACGCTGATTGTGCATGACTGGGGAGGCATGATCGGCATGGCCTGGGCCGCGCGACACCCCGACCGAATCTCCAAGTTGGTGGTCATGAACACGGCGGCGTTCCCGCTGCCCAAGGGCAAGACGCTCCCCGCTTCCCTCACCCTTGCCCGCACGCCCGGCGTCGGCGCCCTGCTGGTGCGAGGAGCCAATGCCTTTTCTTTGGGGGCCATCCGGTCTTGTGTGACACGACGACCGATGTCCAAAGCCGTGGCCGCCGGGTACTTGGAGCCATACGACAGTTGGGCACATCGCATCGCCGTGCATCGTTTCGTGCAGGACATTCCGCTCAAGGAAGACGATCGCGCTTACCCGATCGTGCACGAAACGGGAGAGGCGCTCTCACGTTTGGCCGACAAACCGATGTTGATGTGTTGGGGCCTACGTGACTTCGTCTTCGACCACCACTTCCTGGAGGAGTGGGTCCGGCGATTCCCGGGGGCCGACGTTCATCGCTTCGACGACTGCGGACACTACGTTCTGGAGGACGCTGGAGAAGAAATAATCCCGCTCGTTCGTGAATTCGTGGACGGTCACCCGGAGACCCGGCAGACGGACCGGTCGGCGTGACCGAGGCCGGAGCCGAGCGGGCGCCGAGATCAGAACCGGCCACCAGAACCGACACTGCTCTCCCACGTTCCGTCGATCACGTCAACGTCGCGGCATTCCTGGGCGATCTGGCCGCAAGCCAACCGGAAGCTCTCGCCGTAGCGGTCTCGGACGGGCGAAACCCCGATGGGACTGCACGTTACGCCGAGTTGACCGCGCTCGAACTGCACCGCCGCTCCGACCGAATCGCCCACGCGCTGGTATCGGTCGGGATCGGCCCCGGTGTTCGAACCGTCCTCATGGTGAAGCCCAGTCTGGACTTCTTCTCGCTGACGTTCGCCATGCTCAAGGTCGGGGCGATCCCCGTGATGGTGGATCCCGGCATGGGGATCAAGAACCTGGGCGCGTGCCTCGGCGAAGCCGAACCCGAGGCCTTCATCGGCATCCCGAAGGCACACGCGGCCAGAGTTCTTCTCGGATGGGCGAAGCGGACGGTAAGGACCAACCTGACGGTAGGTCGCAAGCTCTTTTGGGGAGGCCATACCCTTCGAAAGTTGGAAGCCAGCGCATCTGACGATCCGTTCCCCATCCTGCAACCAGACCCGGAACAGACGGCCGCCATCCTGTTCACTAGCGGAAGCACGGGGGTGCCGAAAGGAGTCGTCACTCCGTTCAGGGTCTTCGCCGCACAGGTGACCGCGCTCCGAGACGTGTACGGCATCCGCCCGGGGGAGCGCGATCTGGCGACCTTTCCCCTTTTTGCGCTGTTCGGTCCCGCCTTGGGCATGGCCTCCGTGGTCCCAGACATGGACGCAAGCCGCCCGGCGGACGCCGATCCCGAGCGCCTCTTCGAAGCGTTCCGGGACTACGAGTGCACCAACCTGTTCGCTTCTCCCACGCTCATCGACAAGCTGGGGGGCTACTGCCTGGATCAAAACCTGCACCTGACCTCGCTCCGCAGAGCCATATCCGCTGGCGCCCCCGCGTCCAACCCAGCGCTCGAGAGATTCCAACGGTGCCTCCCCGACGGCGTCGAAGTGCTGACCTCCTATGGCGCGACCGAGGCCCTGCCGGTGTCCAGTCTCGGAAGCCGGACCATCCTGCAAGAGACACGACAACTCACGGACCGAGGCGCTGGCGTGTGTGTGGGCCGCCCCGCACCCGGCATCGAGGTCAGGATCGTACCTATCGACGACGAACCCATCACAACGTGGTCCGAACAGATCACACTCCCCCAAGGGGAGATCGGCGAAATCGTCGTTCGTGGGGCGGTCGTGACGCCGTCCTACTTCCAGCGGCCCCGGGCCACGACGCTCGCCAAGATTCGGACCGACAACGGGGACCTCTGGCACCGAATGGGCGACGTTGGTTACCTCGACGATCGAGGCCGGCTATGGATGTGTGGCCGGAAGGGTCACCGTGTCGAGACCGAAGGAGGCACTCTGTACACGATCCCCTGTGAGGCCGTTTTTAACACGCATCCGGCGGTTCGACGGAGCGCCCTCGTGGGGGTCGCGGGGGTGGTTCGAGGGAGTATGAATCTTCCCGTGCTCTGCGTCGAGCGGGAGGTTTCCGCCACGATCCCCGAAGGGACTCTCACTGAAGAGCTGCTGGAGATCGCCCGGAACCACGAGCACACTCGTGCGATCGGCATCGTGCTCTATCACCCCGAATTTCCGGTAGACGTGCGTCACAACGCCAAGATCTTTCGAGAGAAGCTCGCCGCGTGGGCCGGAAAGCGGTTGGCGAGTCGGGGGCCGTCGACACGACAGCCGGCGGGTCGCCCTTGAAGGCGGTGGTGACCGGAGCGGGTGGCTTTCTGGGCGGAGCGATCGCCCGGACGCTTAGCGACCGGGGAGACGAGGTCAAGGGTTTTTCGCGCGGGAAGCACACAGAGCTGGCCGGTGACGGGATCGAGCAGCATCAGGGGGACGTGGCCGACGCCGAATCCGTGAACGCCGCCATCCATGGGGCCGACATCGTCTTTCACGCCGCCGCAAAGGTGGGAGCGGGCGGCTCGCACGCGGACTTCTACGCCACCAACGTCACCGGCACCGAAAACGTTCTGGCAGCCTGTCGGAAGTGCGGGGTGGCGGGACTCGTCTACACGTCCACGCCGAGCGTGGTGACCGGGCTCGAAGACCTGGAAGGCGTCGACGAGTCGGTGAGCTACCCAGAACGTTATGACGCTCACTACGGCCAAACCAAAGCGGAGGCCGAGCGGGTGGTGCTCTCGGCCTCCTCCGAAAGTCTAGGGGCCGTAGCCCTCCGTCCGCCCCTCGTGTGGGGCCCCGGCGATACGTCTCTGCTTCCGCGTATCATCGACCGAGGAAGGAGCGGCGCCCTTCGGCGAATCAAGGGGCCACCCAAGCGACAAGACGTCACATATATCGACGACGCGGTGGAGGCCCATTTGCTCGCGGGGGATGCGCTCCTGGCGGGCGGCGAGCGGGCCGCCCGTATCAGCGGTCGACCCTACTTCGTGAGTTCTGGGGAACCCATTGAGGTCTGGGAGTTCTTGAATCAACTACTCGAGGCCGCGGGCGTATCGCCCATTCGAAAAAGCGTTTCCCTCCCGATGGCGTTGGCCGTGGGCTGGGCGTTCGAAAAAACCCACGCTCTCTCCGGGGCTGGAGGTGATCCTCGCATGAGCCGCTGGATGGTGCGCCAACTCACGACTTCGCGGTGGTTCGATATCGGTGCGGCCCGTCGTGACCTCGGCTATGAGCCGCGAGTGTCCGTGGAGGAAGGGATGCGCCACCTGAAGGCGTGGCTGGACGGGCCGCCCGGTGCTTGAGCAATGGCTCCCTGCCCAAGAATGGCACCCGCCGTCCGCCGACGTCATCGACGTCTGGCGCTTCGACCTCCAAGTCGAGGAGGGCGACTGGGCGATCCTGACCCCAGACGAGGCTCAGACCGCCCGTCGAATCGTAGTCGCCGAAAAGCGGGATCAAAAGGCAGCGTCACGGGCCCACTTACGCCGGATCCTCGCTCGCTACCTGGACACCGACCCAGGAGAATTGGCGTTCACTTACGGAGAGCACGGCCAGCCGACGCTCGCCGAAAGGGCCGAGCCCCGTTTTAATCTTTCCCACTCGGGCTCGAAAGGGCTCGCCGCCGTGCTGCAAGGGGCCCGCATCGGCGTCGATCTCGAGTTCACCCGCGAGGGGCCGGCGTTCATGAACCTTGCCGATCTCTTCTTCTCCGAAGCCGAAAGCGCTGCTCTCCGAGCCCTCCCGAGCGAAGCCCGACCCACCGCGTTTTATAGAGCGTGGACCCGGAAGGAAGCCTACCTGAAAGCTTGGGGAACCGGCCTGAGCTTCCCGTCGAATCGCTTCACGCTCGACTACCTTTCCGATGGCGGGGGGCGCTTGCTGGCCACGGAGATGCCAGGAGACGACCCGTCCCGGTGGCACTTCAAGGACGTCGAGCTGGGACCGGACTTCATCGGAGCGATCTGTTTCGACGGTCCCGATCGCGCGATTCGGTGGTGGGCCATATGAGCGGCACCTGCCTCCTACTCCGCCCTCAGCGCGTCGATCGGATCGACCCGCGTGGCGCGACGAGTCGGTACGAACGCGGCCACAAGGGCGACGACCGCGAGCACGGCACCCACCGTCACGAACGTCACCGGGTCCGTGGGTTCGATTTCGTACAAAAGCCCAGAAAGCAAGCTGGACAACATGACCGAAGCCACGCCAACGATTGCGAGCGCTGCGAGCACCAGCCGCGCTCCTTCGCCGAGCACCATCCGAAGCACTTGGCCCTGCTCCGCACCCAAAGCAAGACGGACCCCGAACTCCTTGGTCCGTTGTGATACCGAAAACGCCAAGACGCCGAGTACGCCGACCCCCGCCACGGCCAGGGCCAGAATCGCGAAAGTCGAGAAGAGCGTAGCGTTCAAGCGCTGGGGTGCGATGTCTTCCCTCAGCAACTCGTCCAGCGTGAGCACGTTGTCGACGGGCCGCTCGGGATCGGTCTCATGAATGATGTCCGTGACTTGGCGGACCACGGGTCCCGTCTGTCCGGTCGTCCGAACGAGCATCGTCTGCGCCGGGAAGCCCCCACCGCCCGTCACCCCCGCGACGCCTCCTCCGCGGGCGACGGCCTGAGTCGTCTCTTGATAGATGACGTGTACGTCGGCCTGGGCGATCCCCACGTCCCTGGTGTTTGCGACCACACCCACCATGCGTTGCCACGGCTGCCAAGCGCCGCGGGTGTTTTGCCACCGGATCCGACGACCGACGGGGTCCTCGCTTCCGAAGTAGGCGCTGGACAGGGACTCATTGACGATGACGACCGAATCGGCCTCCGGCGCATCGTCTCGGTCGAATGAACGCCCCCGAAGAAGGGTCGCCCCCACGGTCCGGAAGTAGTCCGGACTCACGGTGTTGAAGAGGCCCATGGGCGTCGACGCCTGAACTTCAGCGAGCCCCTCGACCTCGATTACGAGGGCGGCGGGGGGGACACTCTGAAGCGGCGCCCAACTGGCGTACGCCGCGCTCTGTACACCGGGATAACTCCTCATCCTTTCAGCGGTCCCAGAAAACAGCGTTTGCTGCTCTTCCGACGTAAGGGACGTGAAGTTCGGCGACTGCAGGGTCACCACGGTCCCCTGTTCGAATCCGGCGTCCACGCGTTGCAACTTGAACAGACTTCTCACCAAGAGACCGGCCCCGGTCAAAAGTGTGAACGACAGGGCGAGTTGGCTCACGACCAGGAGTCCCTGGAGCTGACGCCGGGAGATTCCACTCGAGTTACGCCCACCGGACTGATTCAAGGAGATCCCGATCTCGGACGTGAACGGGAGGCTGGGTGCCCACGCGAGCACCATCGCGATTCCTACCCCCACGACGAGGGTGAAGGCGAGCACGGTCCCGTCTAACCCGATCTCCTCACTCCGCACTGTGAAGCGGTTGGCGTAAGAGACCAAAAGGTCCAAGCCCGCGTACGCCACGATCAAACCGAAACCCGCTCTAGCCAAAGCCAAAATGAGGTTTTCCGTGAAGAGCTGCCGCCGGATGCGTTTCCTACTCGCGCCCAGAGCGGCGCGCACGGCCAACTCCCGCTCGCGTTGGATCAAACGAGTCAACGTCAGGTTCGCGACGTTGGCACAGGCGAGAAGCAACACCATGAGCACCGTGCCCATCATGATCAGAAACGTGGGACGGGCCGATTCAGTGAGCACCTCCTGCCAGGGGCGAGCGGTGATCTCAAAGCCGAACACCTCCGGATACGCGTCGCGAAACTCCTCTTGAAGACGACCGTTGATCTGGGTCAGTTCGGCCTGGGCCGTCTGGAAAGTGGCGCCGGGTGCGAGCCTCCCGAAGACATCGGTCATGCGGTGATTCCGGGCGTCCCGCATGGCCGCGCCCGTGTAGTGATCGTTGGTCGTATAGTTGGTGAAAACGTCGGGTTTCCTTCGTCCGGTGTAGTGACTGCCCGGCTCGAGAACGCCCACGACCTCGACGTTCTTCGTCGTCAGCTTTACCGTTTGGCCGACGATCTGGGGGTCGGCGCCGAACATTCGCGTCCAGTAGTCGTGAGTGAGGACCATCACGGGTGGAGCGCCGACTTCGTCGTCGTCGGGCACCAAAGTGCGCCCATGTAGCGGCCGGATGCCGAGGACCTGAAAGTAATTGGCTGTCACCAGGCCCCCGACCCGTGGCGGGATTGATGAGCCCCGAGAACGCGACCGTGATATCGCCACCTACAGCGGCTCCTCCCTCGATCGATCGATATCCGGGGGTTTGAGCGAACACACCCCGCACGAACACAGCCGGAAGCCCTAGGTCTCGAAGCATTTGATCCGAGCGCTCTTGAACTCCGCCGAGGTCCATGCCGAGCACGACGCCGCCAGCCGCCGCGACGAGACCCAACGCCACCAAGCGTTTCCTGGTAGGCCGTTTGGCTGGCTCCGGCGGTGCCTCGGTCTTGATAGGCACGCGAACGGCGGGAGTCGGAAGTTCCTGTCCGGCCAGGAGCACGACGTACAGCTCCATGGGATCCGGCACGCCCTTGAGGTCCTTCTCGCCGAGCGACGAAAACTGATAGTGCTTTCTGTGGCTAGCTGCTGGTATGCGGGGTCCGAAATCACCACGCTAGACAGAGGCGCATGTCCTTCGATGCGCGAGGCGACGTTCACACCGCTTCCATATACGTCGCCGTCGTCACCGAAGACGATATCCCCTAGATGTACGCCCACCCTCAAGGAAACGCGGGATTCCTTGACCTCCTTGAGGAATGGAAACGAATTCTGGAGGGAGTGGGCCGCATTCACAGCGGCATCCAAGCTCGAAAACTCCGCAAGCATTCCGTCCCCGAGAAACTTCACCACCCGGCCGCCCTTCTCAGCCACGATCTTCCTAGAGACACGCTGGAACGACTTGATCCGTGCGAGCGCGAGGTCCTCGTCGTGGGAAGACAGGGCCGTATACCCTGCGACGTCCGCGAAAAGAATCGCGGCCAAGCGGCGCTCGGACGTCTGTCCGGAAGGTGCCTCCTCGGACGCCGAATAGTCCGAAACCGAATCATCGGATGTGGAAGTGGAGCCCACAGGCGAACTCGCCGCATCCACAGCCTCGGACACCGACTCATCGGATATCGAAGCGTCGGAAGCGGAAACCCCCGAAACTGACGGGTTTGCGGAATCTTCAGGAGGCTCAATCATCTTGCGGCTTCGTTAAAGGACACCAAGGTAAACATGTGTTGTCGGTTAGAGCCGGTGCAAGCTTCACGTGTCAGCGACCGTGCTATTGAATCCTTCTGACATTGCGGAAGATCTCCAGCGCTTGGGGGTCGAAGACGGTGACGTCGTACAGCGCTTGCACACGCTCGGCCATGACGTCGATGTCGAAGAACGGATCGATATCCAAAATCCCTCGGTACGTCGACACCGCATCCTCGCTTCTGCCGGCGCTCTGATAGGCCCCCGCGAGTACGCCTCTCGATATGGTCTCCTGCTCAGGGGTGAGACCCCCGACCTCAAGCACCTCCTCAAAAAACTGGATGAGTTGTACAAAGTTGGCGTCGCCCCAGTACCGAAACCCCCTACCCAGCCTCGCCCGGGTCTCCTCACGGGGTGTCAACACGGCGATCGAGTCCTGATATGCCAAGCGTAAGTCTCCAACCTCACTTGGCAGGCCAGCGGCGTAGTCCGCCAAAAAACTCAGTCCCGCGGTGCGCCCCTCGGCATCGTCGTCCTGAAGAGCCCTGAAAATTTCAAAAGTGAGGCCCACGGTCGCGAAGTCGGTATAGAAGTCTGGCTCGGGAGCGGGGTCCAGCAGCGCCAAGAAGTTGGCGAGAGCCTGAACGCCCTCGCCCTGGGACGCCCTGAAGCGACTCAACGCGGCGTAGTAGGGCCGCCGTCGGTCTCCGGTCACATATGGCGCGAACTCTCGGGCCCACAACTCGATGAGTTCGGTGTCCGCGAGGGCCATGGCGGCCTGGAGCGCCACCCAGTACAAATCGGGCCGATCCTCGTCGTATGCGACGATCCTTCCCGCGCGGTCCGCTTCGAGAACCGCGCGGGCGATCTGAAGCGCCCGCTGCGGATTGTTCAGGACTAAATGCCCCACAGCGAGCCGCGAGAAGAATTCGAACTCGCGATCGGGCTCGGCCCGGCCCTGAAGCTCTTCGCTGAAGGTCACGAGATCATCGAAGGCCTCGGTTTCGAACGCCGCGGTCGTCAACAGCTGTAGGACTTCAACACCGGCTTCGCCCGACCGGGCCCTCGCCGGCATCACCTGCAGAGCCTGACAGCCGCTCGCCAAAGCCGCACCGTACTGATTCAGGTTCATGTGTGATATCGCGAGGCGGCGGTGGAGTTCAAAGCCCCGGTCCTCGCCCTCCCACCCGGCGAGCGCCTCCTCCCTGGCGGTCGCCTCTTGATATCTCCCGAGCGCGAACTCCGTTGAGAACCCGTACCATTGGATCTCCTGTACAACGTCCGCCTGTAGCGTCAACACTCCTTGGGCAATCAGGGACTCTGCACTAGTCACGGCGTCCAGGACTTCGGCGTGTGCCTCCCGGGTTGCGGCTTCCCTGGCAATTCGGTGAACCACCGGAACAGACTCCTCCGACACACTCGCGGAACCGGAGATGCTCACTGGATCCACACGAAGCCATCTGTACTCGGATTCGTCTTCCAAGGCGAGATCGAACGACCGGTCGGTCGTCGTGGCCAACGTGGTAAACGGACCCTGGCGAGACGGAGCCGCCGCGACACGATATCCCCACAAGTAGTCCGACTCGATCGCCTCCCAGGAGAACGTCGCGGCGCCGGTCGATAGAGCGACCCGCAACGTCTGCAACTCCGGTAAGCGAGCGTCCCACCGGTAAACAACAGTCCGCCCCTCCTCGAGGTTCGAGACGTAGATGTTGCCCGCCCCATCCACCGAAAGATGGGTCGCCTCCAACCTCGAGTCGCGACCACCCACCCGGATGAGAAGCCGCTTCAAGCTGGAATCCAGAACGGTCACCCGGCTGGTCCGTTGCTCCAGGATGAACATGTTCCCCTGGGCGTCGAACTCGATGTCTTGTACGGGCCCGCTGAGAAGCGTGGGTGCGATGGCTTCGAGGGGCGCGCCGTCGAGCGGAATGAGCACTGCGGACAACCCGTCTTCGGACCACGCGAACAAATCACCACCAGGAGAGATCGCTACGCCCCACGCCTCCTGAAAGTCGAACGACGCAAGAAGGGAGGTCAGATCCGCGCTGAATACCGCGACCCTATGATTGTCTCGATCGGCAACCACCAGACTCCCGTCAGAAAAGAGAGCCACACCCACGGGCTTGTTGAGCCGCCGATCGTCGTCGTAATCGTGGCCAAACGTTCCGAAAGAGTTGCCATCCCGAGCGTCGAATATGGCGACGCGATCCTCGTCGGGCTCCGTGACCACGAGCAACGAGTCGTTGAGGGCCACGGCCCCTAGGGTCCGCTGGAAGCCCATGACCAACCTTTCGGGGCCGCCCGCGTCCGGGATCAGAAAGGATTCGAATACATCACTGAACAGATCCTCGTATGGCTCCGATGTGACGCGCTCTAACCGAAGGGAACGACCGAGCGGCGAAGCGATCACGAACCGGGCCGTGCCATCTATCGAGGGCCTCACGGCCGTGACCGCCCCCTGTGGATCCGGTGGGAGTTGGCTCACGCGTACCGGGTAGCTCCACTCCATCCGGAGCGCGTCCGCGCCCTCTTGGAGTTCGATCCGTTCAACTTTCCGAAGATCTCGATCCAACACGACGAGATGCCGTTCGGGTGAAAACGCCATCGCCACCGGCTGGCGGAAAGACCCCCTGCCTCGGCCGACCCCCCCGTACATGGGTCGCGCTTGCTCGAGGGCTGCAGGATCGAGGCGGTTCCCACCCCAAATCCGGCCTTGTCTGCGGTCCAAAACCACGGCGGTACCGAATCCATCCACCGCGATGGCAACGGCCTCTTCAACCGCTCCCAACGACAACCTCTCGGGTTCACTCACGCCCTGCCACGGCAGTTCTGAAAACGCCGGCAACACGAAGACCTGACCAGCGCCCTCCTTGGCGGCGACAAAGATGCGACCATCCCCTCCGGCAGCGACCCCGATGGGATCGCCGATCACGGCGCTCAGTCCCACTTGGCGAACGAACGCACCGTCCCGAGAAAACACCGCGATCGACGGGTTAGCGCGGTCGAGTACGTATACGAATCCACGTGGGCCGATCGCCAAGGCCACCGGATCGTTCAACTGGGCGACACCGTTGTCGGATCCGCCAATGATGAGACGCTGCTCGCCCGTGCCGTTGTAGACGTTCACTTGCTTCAAGCCATGATCGAGCACGTAGGCCCGGCCGAACTCGTCTATTGCAACCGCCACGGGTTCGCTCAAGCTGCCAGCACCATACGCGTGCACGGGAGAGCCGTCGCGCTCAAAAACCATCACCTGTCCGCTCTTGTCGACGATGTGCAGCCGCCCGTCAGGCGCCACCGCGATGCCTGCTGGATCCCTAGGGGATGTGGGGCCCGCAGCCGGAAGATCAAAGGATCCATCATCGACGAACGTCGCCCTCGCCGCGATCTGCCCGGCTGCCGAAGCGATGTTAAGCATCAGGAAGGCGGAACAGATAGTCACTGTGCGCAGCACTGCCGTCATGACCAACTCCGTCGAGGTGTCGGGAACATCCCTATTAAAAACTAAATTCGAAGGTCGGAAACCGCACGATAAACGTGGTCGACCTCAATACTTAGTGCACAGATCGTGCCTGACGTGGTTTGGCGTTGGCTTTTCCCGCCCCGATGCTATTTTTCGGTCCATCGTCCTCGTCGCCCCGACTCACTGAGCCGTTGCGGTATTCTCGACCCGGCACTTTAGATGATCTCCGAATCTGCTCCATCCAAAATACGTGCTCGTCGCGTCCTCCCTCTGCTCGCCACGATCGCCTTCTTCCCCTTCGGTTGCGCTGAGAGCGGAGGGCCGCCTTCGCGTGAGGAAACGGCGTCCACCGCGGTCACGCCAGACGCCGAGTCCGATGGAGTACTCGTCGAAATCGACCTCGACGAGTATTTCATCCTCATGGACGCAGCCGTGCCCTCGGGTCCCGTGAGCTTGAGGCTGGTGAACCGAGGTTTCGAGGAGCATAACCTCTACTTCACGGACATCGAGTCCGATTCGACCATCTGGGAAACGGAAGGTCGGTTGTCTCCCGGGGAGCGGCGCACCGTGACGCTCGACCTCGAGCCAGGTGTGTACCAAGCGGTGTGCGACTTTTCCGGGCACGAAAGCCGCGGAATGGTGGCGGAGTTCGTCGTCGAGGACGCGACTCCCGCCGAGACGGGTAGCTGATTACTCAGCCATTCATCTCAGTAGCCTGGGGCGGCCGTTTCCAGAAGGGACTCGATCATTCCGTCGTCACCGTACGTGGCGGGCACTCTCACCGCGGCTAGACCGGCAGAACGCGCCGCAGCCGCGGTCGTCGGTCCCACGCAAAAGATCTCGACGCCGTCCAGATTCACCCCAGACGCCACCATCGATCTCGCAGCTGAGGGACTGTACAGGAGCAACGCGTCCACACCTCTCGCAAAGGCCTCCAAAGCGGCCTCGTTGGGCGGCTGAAGTAGGGTCTTGTACACGTAAAGGGTCTCCACTTCCCAACCCGCGCTGGTCAATCCTCGAGAGACTTCATCGATCGCGAGCGTTCCGCACGGGAACAGCGCGCGCTGCCCGCCCTCCGCTTCGAGGGCTATCGCCTCTACCAGAGCTTGGGCCCGGTGTTCTTTCGGGATCAGATCGGCCCGCACTCCCGCTCTTTCGAGGACCGCAGCGGTTTTCGGACCGACGGCGGCGACTCGAGCCGTTCCAAAAAAGCGCGCGTCCAAGCCCTGTCGTTCAAGCTGGCGGATGAAGCCCTCGACGCCGTGAAACGACGTGAACACGATCCAATCATGATCCGAGCGTCGCCCCGAAAGTTCTGCCTCGACGTACTCGATTCGAATCAGCGGTGAGTCGATGACCTCTGCCCCGAGTCCTCGAAGCTTCGACACAACTTCCCTGCTCGCCGAGGACGGACGGGTCACCACCACACGGTGGCCCGCTAGCGGGCCGAATCCCGGCGCAGGCCTATTCCCGTCGAGCCGGGGCAATCCGGCGCCCGGTCCTACGATCAGCACCATGGGAGGCAGCAGGCCGTCTTGGTGGACTACGTCCGCGATGGTGGCCAGGGTCCCGCGGACCTGACGCTCCCCGGGGAGGGTGCCCTCTTGGACGACCGCGGCTGGGGTCGATGCGTCGCGACCGGCCGCCATCAGGCCCTTCGTGACCTCATCCAATCGGGCGGCACCCATCAGCACAACCGACGTGTCCATGTTCGCCATCGCGGCGTACGGAAGTTCGCGCTCGGGGAGGCCCTTCCCGACGCTGGGGGTCACCACGCTCAACGTACTCGCGAGTCCGCGCAGCGTGAGCGGGACGCCCGCGCTGGTCGGTACTCCGGTCGCGCTACTCACGCCAGGAACCACCTCACACGTGACGCCGGCTAAGTAGCAAGCTTCGATCTCTTCCCATCCCCGGCCATAGATGAAGGGATCACCGCCCTTCAGACGGACGACCTCTTTGCCCTCCTTCGCTCTTGCGATCAGGATTTCGTGGATCTCGTCCTGCGGAAGCGTATGGTGCCCGGGCGCTTTGAAGACGTCGATCAGTTCGGCGTCGGTTCTCGTGAAGGTCAGGAGTTCGGCACCGGCGAGACGATCGTAAACCACCACGTCGGCTCGTTCGAGCAGCTCCCGTCCCCGAACCGTGATGAGCCCGGCATCTCCGGGCCCCGCACCGACCAGCCACACGCGACCGGTCAAGGTGCCTTCGACGACCCCGCTTCCACGGGCATGGGGCGGGGGGTCACTAGATCGATCGAGTCCAGCACGAGCGCGGCCAACTCCGGCCATTCCAATATGGGCGGGAGAATTTTCCGAGGCGCGGACAACGCGTTTTTAATGTCGACGAGCACGTGGGGACCACCTCCCAAAAGCAACGGAACCACCACCACTGGACGATCGCCGAGCAACTCCGCGACTTCGGCAATCCGCGGAGGCTCATCGAGAAACGCTACAAAAACCTCGGTCTTCGGAAAGGCGAGAACCAACTCTTCACGGACCCACCGAGCCGCGTCGCCACTGGAACGGACGCGAGTGGTACCGTGCCCCACCAACATCACGACCGGATTCGCACCCTGTCCGGTGAGACTGGCGATCGCAGCGCGCACCTTTGTCGCAACAAGGCCGGGAAAAGCTGAAAGCGTGCCGATCGGACGGGTAATCACGAACGAGCGCGAGGGGTCCCCCTTTGCGCACTCCTCCAGCAGGCGCCTGCTGGCGTAGTAGCCATCGCTCGCCATGATCGGCACCACCAGCGGGCTCCGCCCCACCAAACTGCGCGTAGCTTCCTCGTAAGTCGGCGTGCCTTTCCAAAACGCACACTCGAAGCCAACACCGGGTCGCCGCCGGCGCAGAACGTCAGCCAACTCCCGAATCCTCCGATTAGCCTCCGAGGCGTTCCCCGCGCCGTGCGCGGCGAGAATGACGTCCACGGCGTCTAACCTTACCCAGCCGCCGAGCGAGCTCCGCTCACGAGCTCTCCGATACTCCAATCCCCATCACCGACCACCCTCACGTGAATCGTGAGTGGCCCCTGGGGGTAGCCGATTCTTTCGAATTCGACCCGGACCTCTCCGTAGAGGTCCGTCAGAAGCCTCTCGAGTTCACCCGTGACCTCATCGAAAGCGGCCTCGGTCGTGGGTACCGCAAGACGATCCGTAAAACGAAAAACCATCTCACGCGACCCGAACCTCACCGGATTGTCCTCGGACGTATCCTGTTCCAGTGCCACGGCGGCCTCGAGCAGGCTCACGATCGCCCCGCTTAGGCGCTCCGAAAAGTTGCCTTCTCCGCACCTCTTCAATTCGTACTCCAACCCGATACGGCCGCCCGCTTCGTCTGTGCGCAGGTGCCACTCGTGAGCGACCAAAATCACCCCCGGGCCCTCAGGGACGTGGGTGTAGTCGTGGACATCGATGAGAGTGCCGGGTAGCCGGTTCTCCTGAATCCACCGGTGAAACACTTCGATCATCCGGCCACGGTCGAAACTTTCTTGATGCTCGACAAAGAGCTTCACCCCGACCCGCTGGGGCTCAGAAACTACACGACCCTCTGCCACAGGAGCAGCTTGTGTGCTCATACGGGGAGCACCTCCGCCGTCCGAACGTGGTAAGAGTGCGCGGCCTCGATAAAGAGCTGGGCCTCTTCAATCCGCTTGCGCGCCAGTTCGGCCGTCGGCTCGAATCCGTCACTGCCTTCGCCGTGCACGCGGAACAAATAACTTCCGAACTTTCCGCCCGCGTACGGGTCGTGGAAAAGGCCGGTATCAAAGAGGTGGGTTTTGAAGGCGGTCACTACATCGTCCGGGCTTTCGCCCAAGCCCGACTCTTTTTCCCTCGCCAAGGTTCTCGCAGCGATCAACATGGCCCGATAAGCGATATCCGCGGCGCCCACCGAATCCCCTTGCTCCAGGCGGTCCTGTGCCTCGAAGATCTCGCGCTCGCTGGCCTGCAGTCCAAACTCGACAGGGGAGACCACTTGTCCCGCACACTCTCCGATACCCATGTCGCCCAATGTGAACTCGCGTGGATCGCCCCAATTCGCGTAGAAGCTACGGTCCTCTTCGAAAGCAGGCACTTCGACCAGATCCTCGAGAAGGGCCCTGAGACTAGCCTTACCCACCCGAGCGATGAAGTCCTGAAAGCTCTCATTCCCCTGACGGTCGTCGACGTAGTGCTGCGCGATCCTGTCCGTAGCTTCCGGGATATTTCGCCCCGGTATCGCGACAACAGCCAAACCATAAGAGCCGGCGTTCTCGGCCCACTGGCCCCCCAGAACGACCTGAAAGTGAGGCACGTTGTATCCGTTTCGCTTGCGGCTTACACCCCAGAAACCGATGTCGGCCATGTGATGTTGACCGCAGCTGTTGAAGCACCCGCTGATCTTGATGCGCAGGCCGCGTATCACCTCATTCAATTCCTCACCGCGCTCGTTGAAGCGGTCCATGAGTACCCGCGCCAGACCACGGGAGGAGGAGATGCCCAGTTTGCACGTGTCCGTTCCAGGGCAAGCCGTGATGTCGGAGACGGTTTCCGCTCGCGCGTCCGCAAGACTAAGAGCGGCCAAGGCCTCATGCAGAGCGGGAAGATCACTCTCTCGGACCCATCTGAACGCGATATTCTGCTCGACCGTCATACGCACGGCGTCTCCGGTAAAACGCCTGGCCACGTCGGCAAGGCCCCGCATCTGATCGGACGTGATATCACCGAGAGGCAAGAATACCATCACGACCTTATACCCTGGTTGCCTCTGCGGAGACACGTTGCTACTGAGCCACGCCGCCAGCTCCGGGCCGGGAGTGAAGTCCTTCGCTTTCTCGATCTGCCACAGAGGTCCATCGTGGCCCTCGTGAACGTTGTCCAGGTACGCCGTCCAACGGGGATCTTCCGAAAGCCCTGCTCGATCCTCCAGCACCAGACGACGAAACTCCTCGATGCCGAGCTTGGCGACGAGGAACTTCAAGCGAGCACGCGACCGCACATCTTTCTCTCCCAAACGGGCGAAGACTCGCGAGATGGACTGACACGTGGGGAGGAGCTCCTCTTCGGGCAGAAATTCGTCGAACAACGCCGCCTGGTGTGGCACCGCCCCCAAACCTCCGCCAACGTAGAACTCGAAGCCGCGCTGCTCTTTTCCGTCCACCTCACGGACCCGGGCAATCCCACCGATGTCGTGCATCTTCACGAGGCCGCAGGGCCGGTCCCCACATCCCGAGAAGGCAGGCTTGACCTTTCGCCCGAATTCCTGGGCGTCCGGATGTCCAAGTAGGAAGTCAGAAACCGCCGTAGCGTAAGGGGTCACGTCGAACGTCTGCGTCGTGCAGACACCCGAGAGGTGGCAGGCGGTCACATTTCGGACGACGTTGCCGCAGGCCTCGTGGGACGTAATGCCCACGGCGCCCAGGCGGCGCATAAGATCCGGGGTTTCTTCGAGATGCACAAAATGCAACTGAATGTCCTGTCGCGTCGTGACGTGTAGGATCGCGTCCGCATACTCCTCGCCGACTTCGGCCAACACATCCATTTGATCGGCAGTGAGGCCACCGAACGGATTCTTGATCCGCACCATCCCGGGCGCGTCCCACTGCGTTCCGGGACCCTTGGTAAGCTCGGCGTTCGGAAACACCAAGTCCCTGGAGGTCAACCCGTCGTGACGCTGGCCATTATCGTAGCGCTGGCCATAGACACCACGGCGTAGGCGCATTTCAGCAAAGACCTCATCAGAGAGCTGGCCCGCCTTTTTCTGCTCGATTTGTCCTTCGAAGGCATCGATCTCTCGGGCAAGCTTATCCCCGAGGAGCGACCCCAGACTTCCCTTCCACTGCCGTGGCTCAGACGTCTCTGCCTTACCATTCGTCGTCATCGGGTTCCCCTTGTCACTCCCTTCTTTCATGAGAATCCAGGCAACCGGTCGGCCACCTGGAGCCACGTTTTTTACCTTATAACCCGGGCGGAGCCATACACGCACCACCCATCGAGGCCGTAGGCGCCCCACCATGGGGCCGCGCACGAGGCTCTAGGTGAGGCCGTGTATGCCGCACTCCAAACGTTCGGTTCCTCTCCACCGACCCGCCCGCTCGTGCTCTTTGTCGGAAACGGGCGTGGTGAGCGGCTGGTCGCCGAGGCTCCGGTAGCCGAGGTCGTGGAGCGGATTGTACGGCACCCCGTTGGCCCGGATGAAGTTCCAGACGTCCGCCGCCACCCAAGAAGCCAGAGGATTGATCTTGATGCGATCGCCCACCTCGACGTGGGCCAAATCGGCGCGGCTATCCGACTGGTCGCGGCGACGGCCGGTGATCCACGCATCCACACCCTCGAGGGCCTGCTTCATGGGATCGACCCTAGTGAGCCGATGAAACAGATCCAGATCACGCTCCCACAACCGCTCTCCGTACATCTCCTCAAACGCCGCGCGCGACTCGGCAGCTCGGTAGACACGAACGTCCAGACCGTAGTGCGCCTTCACCCGCTCAGCATGCGCCAGCGTCTCGGGAAAGTGGTACAGCGTGTCCACGAACGCGACGGGCACTTGAGGGGCGATCTCCGCCAGCAAGTGAAGATTCACCATCCCCGTGAATCCAAACGAAGAAGCCACGATCAAGCGCCCAGGCGTGACGTTCTCGACCGCCCACCGAAGTGCTTCGGAAGGATGGGCCTGCTCGAGCCATTGGTTGATCTGCGTCACGTCGGCGGCACCCGCCGTAGCCGCCGTCATTTGTTGCCTTCCGATTTCGATTTCAGCACCCTGTTTTCCATGACTAGGACCCCAAAAAAGACGCTCGACCTTCGAGGGGCCGCGGCGTCCGTTTGAGTCTGCGTTTTTCGTCAACGACTCGTCGGAACGCGCCCCTCTATGGGCGTGAGCGTACAGCAACAACAACACACCGATGGCTTGAGCGTCATCTCTGAACCCTCCAGATCTTCATCGAACCGCATGTTCGGTACACCTCGTCCTAAGTTTTCCGTCTTTCCGCTCCCGGCTCCAGCCGGCGAGAAACAAAAAAGACCCCCGGGAGAACCCGGTGGCCTTTGATCTGGGAATGCTTATCCACAAAAACGCCACCGCTGTCTCCGGTGGCGTTTCAGGGAGTTTTGTCACTCGTGAGCTTATGCGACGTCTCCCCGATACCCCACCGGGCTCGGACAAGAACATCGACAACAACAGCCACTGAGTATCATGGAATCAATCCTTTACAACACAACTGCCTTCTTATGCGTCTACCGAACCAACAACGCTAATCACCGGAAGTCCCATGTCAAGGGTCGAACCGACGAATGCACCTTCCTAAGCGGCCAAAGCATCGCCGGGTTCCAGACCTCCGGATTCGGCCGGAGTGTTGCCCTCGGATGGTTCAAGGCCTCCCTGGCGACTCGTGCGGGTTCCAACCATTATGGCGGCACTGCGGCACCGAGAGCGGAGCGCCGGAGGGTTGACCAGCACGTTTTTGGGGGTGCATTGACGATCTTCGGTCCGATTCATATGAACGGCCATCGAGTCCTGCGGGACCCACGACCTCGTGGCTGTACCACGCCCCCTGGAGCGGACGCCCTCTACTCATCTGCGGCGCCGCACGGGGGGATTGGCTAGTCCATGTCGAAGGGCGCTCCAAGACCGACAAAAACGTTCGACCGCTCGATCGTCGAGGGCCCCGTCCCCGGCGTCGTGTGGAAGCTCGCCTGGCCCACGATGCTCCAGAACGTGCTCGGCGGCCTTCAAGGCATCGTGGACCACGCCATGGTGGGGCACTTCGTTGGCTTCGCCGGAAACGCCGCCGTCGGTGTCGCATGGCAGATTTTCCTCGTGGTAATGGTGTTCATCAGCTCTCTCTTCACGGGAATGGGCGTGTTGGTAGCCCGCTTCGTGGGGGCTCGAGAGCCCGACAAGGTGAACCGCACGGTATACCAAGCGTTCCTCACCGCAGCCGGCATGTCCATCGGGATTCTGGCCCCGCTCGGGTATTTCTTGGCGCCGTCGCTCCTCGGACTGGTGAACGCAGCACCCGAAGTACAAGCCGAGGCGCTGCAATACCTGCGCATCATGTTCATGTTCAGCTTCGGCATGATCGTTTACTTCATGGTCGGTGGCGCGCTCCGATCCGCGGGAGACGCGCGCACGCCGCTCCGTCTCGGCATCATGCTGACGACGCTCAACATCACGCTGAACGTCATTCTCATTCCCGGGTTGGGACCGATCCCGGCGCTCGGAACCACCGGCGCGGCCGTGGGCACGGTGATCGCGGGCGGCGTGATGGCGGCCGTCTCCATCTACCTTCTGTTCGCCGGGAAGTGGGTCGTCGGCTTTCGCAGAGGAATGGACTGGAGGCCGGACTTCGGGATCATCCGGGAGCTCTTCCGTTTCGGGATTCCTACGGGGCTCCAGGGCGTGGCGATGAACGCCGGCGGGGTCATGTTGCTCGCGTACATCGGGTCGTTACCCCAGAGCGGCGAAGCTCAGGCCGCCTACGTGATCGGCTATACCCAACTCTTCTCGTTGATCACCTGGACCTCAAGGGCCTATTGGGCGCGACCGCGGCGGTGTCGGGACAGAACCTCGGTGCCGGACGACCAGATCGCACGATCCACGCGGTTCATGTGGCTTCGGGGATCGGATTGGCGGTAGCGTCGATCGTGGGCGTTCTGTTCATCACGATACCCCGGGTCCTGCTGGGCTTTTTCGGCGTGGATGATCCGATCGTCACCGAGATCGGCGTCCGTCTCCTCTCGTTCTTGAGCGTGTCCGGACTGTTCATCACGGTGGCGCTCGCCTACACGGGGGGACTCCAGGGAACGGGGGATACGCGCGGTCCGTTCTACATCTCCGTCATCTCGCAGATCATGATACCGATCGGGATATGCGCCGTGCTCAGTGCGACCGTGGGACTGGAGGCGAGCTACGTCTGGGCGGCCATCCTCATCGGACACATGACGCGATGCGTGCTCAGCGTCGTCCGCTTCCGGCAGGGCAAGTGGCGTGAGATCGAGGTGAGGATCGAGCGAGCGCCCTCGTAACCAGAACGTGCGGGGAGGCGGAGGCCGGCATTTCTTAGATCAAAACACCGGCCTCCGCACGGGTCGCAGTAGAAAGAGCCCTTCCCCCGTGCTGCTCACCACTACCGTTCCGCTTTCGAAGAACGGATACGCCGTCCACGCGCCCGCCATCGTCGGCGGGTTCCCCTCGTACGGGGTCGTGTCGAAAAAGCCGACCTCGACGGGACTCTCCGGATCACTGATGTCGAGGACACGCAAACCCGCCTGGTAGTTGGCTTGGTACATCCGGTCTCCCTTGATGTACAAGTTGTGATCGGTCGCGCTGGTGGATCCTAAATGTTCGGTCACCAGGACCGGATCATCCAACTCCGCGACGTCCCAAACGAGCGTACGCGTACGTTCGGCCAGGCCCGTGAGTTCGTCGAGTTCGTCGTTCATGTAGTAGTACCGCTGGTCCTCGGTCAGCCAGCCTTGATGGATATACGCCATACCGGGATAAGTCGCCGACGCGATCGGCACCGGAGCGTCCTTGTCGGTGACGTCCACGATCCGAAGCGCGGTTTCGTTGGACGCGAAACAGATTTGGCGTCCCTCAAAGTCACCATCGGGCCCGATGTACTCGACACATTGCGCATCGTGCGTCCGACCCGCCCACACGAGGCCCTCGGTATCGGTATAACAACCCGCAAACGTCGGCGTGAGCGGATTCCGAATATCGACCATGTGCAGACCGCCTCCGCACGTGTCACCGCCTCCCGACGCACCGACGGGAAACGCGAACCCACTTTGGGTGTCGATGACAAGGTTGTGCGCGGACGCTATCCCATCGTAGTGCGCGTCGGCCACGAGGCTCACCGGAGGGTTTTCCACGTCCCGGAGCCTGCGGAGATCAAAAACGGGCATCCCTGTATCACCGGCGCCGATGAAGAACGCGTGGTCCGCGTAGACCTTGATATCCTGAGCAGTTCCTCCCTCAACGGCCAACACTCCCACGTAGACGGGGAACGACGGGTCCGTCACATCAACAACGGAAGCCCCACCGGAACGCGCGACGAGCGCGTATTCGCGAAGCGTTTCCGGATCCGTCCATCCCCAAACATCGGTAATCGCGAGAGAGCCTAGGCTCCGGCTGCCGGGCTCGAGGCCTAACTCCGAAAGCGGGAGAAACGCGAGCAGATCTACCTCACTACACTCGAATCGGTCGGCCTGACCGTCGGTGCAGGGCACTTCCTCGCCCGCAATCATCGGAAGCTCCCGGGGAAGGGCCAGCCAATCGCCTTCGCCCCAGCGCCCATTGGCTGGCCGCGAGAAAACCGCGGCGCGCCCCGTTTCGTTGTCGGCGCCTGGAGCCCCCGCGATCGCGAGATCACCGCCGATCGCCACCGTCGAGCCGAGTGCGAAGCCCGGCCCTCCACCACGGACTGAAAAAATCTCCACCCCCTGCCAGATATCGCCGGTACGGTTGCGCACAAACCGGTGGGCCCCACCTCGGCCCTCATCGGTTCCCGGAGCGCCGACCAACATTTCGTTCTCTTGAAAGGCGAGCGAAAACCCGAAGAGGTCGCCGATCGTACGAACCCTCGGCGCGATGCGGTCCTGTTCCGTCCACATCCCGCGCGCGTTCTCCGGGCTGTACTCGATAACGATGCCGCGCGACTCGGCCGTTCCCGGGTGACCGATCAGCGCCGACTCGCCATCGAAAGCGACCGCCACGCCAAATTCGCTGTCGGGGAACGGGTTCGGGGCTGAGATGAGGACGTCTTCGCTCCATTCTCCCGAGGACGGATCACGTGAGAAGATGTAGGCCGCGCCCGATGTCCCGTGCCCCGGGGCCCCGACGATCGCCACGTCACCCATGATACTGAGGGACGCGCCAAATCGATCGTCATTTTCTGGCTGTGAACGCTCGAGTCGGGCGCTCTCCGTCCACGCATCCGAGTCGGAGTCCCTCTCGAATACCCTCACGCTGCCTAACCCCCCGATCGCCGCGACTAACGCGCGATCACCATCCGTCGCGACGGCCCGAAGGGGTGGCTGCATGATCTCCATCAGCGCCGCATAGTTCCACGGCTTCGCGCCGCCCGCCCCATCCGTGACCAGAGGCAGACTTTCCGTTCTACCAAAGGCTCGCACGGCATTCCGCCGGAACGCATGGGCGCCCCATAGCTCATCCGCGTCGCCCGCCGCGACCAACACCATGTTTTCGAAAACAGAGATCGACGGGCTCAGCCCCTCTCCAGTCGACGCGCTGCCCTCAGCGCCGAGCTGGTCCGCCACCTCCCAATCCCCATCGACGCCAAGCCGGAAGACGAGCGCCGCTCCCGGTCCCTGCCCGTAACTGGGTTTGACGACAAGGACATCGTCACCCACGACTCCAACCGCACTTCCGAATCCGCCCTGTGCGGAGATCGGGCGCGAGGACGGGGGACCGAGGAGCAGTACGGGGAGTAAGACCGCCAGGAAAAAGGAGCGGGACGTAATGGTCATACGATTCATCCGAATTCGGGACAAACGTTCCAAGATCTTTATTCAGACCGCCACGACGAGCGACACAACGGCGCGTCCGTACTCTGATTCTAGATTCTAATTCTAGCGGTTGACTACCTCAGCAGTATATTCCATCGATTATTCGAAAGTGCCCTGCGGTGGTACTAGGAACCGATCGAATGCGCGCGGGATTGACTCTCCGGCGGCAGTGTGTTGGCGCGGAATATCGCCGCGGAGAATCGTAGAGAGGAGAACCGTAGCATGGGTGAAGGTAGAAAGCGTAAAGTTGGAGGGGTCCTGGCTCTCTTGGGTGTTGCGGTCGCCGTGAGCGTGGGCGCTTGGATGGTCATGGGGTCCGAACAGCAACTCGGGCCCCGCGACGGCTTCGATCTACTCGCAGTCGACACTGGAAGAGTCGCGGTCGGGGATGTCGCTCCGGACTTCTCGCTCTTGAGCTACGCGGGCACGGTGACGACGCTCTCTGACTTCCGTCGGGATAAGAACGTCGTTCTGGTCTTCTATCGAGGCCACTGGTGACCCTTTTGTGCCAGTCAGCTCGGGGAGCTGAGAGCCCTGCTTTCTCCGGAGCAACTGGAGAACACCGAAATTCTTGCGGTCTCGGTGGATGAAAAAGAGGAGCAGCAGATGATGATCGACCGGGTCGCGGAGGAGGATGGAATGCTCATCGAATTCCAACTTCTGGCGGACGCCGACCACGCCGTCATCGACCGGTACGGAGTGTACAACCCGGAGGCGAGACCGGATCGTCCGATCCCGCATCCTACCACGCTGGTCATCGACAAGCAGGGCGTGGTGCGATGGAAGTTCATCGAAACCAATTTCCGGATCCGGCCGAGCAACGAGGACATCGTGGCTGCGGTGAACGCGCTGGATTAGGGCCAGCCACGATTTTCGGTATTCGCCTCTGGGTTTGGGGCCAGGGGCCGTCTCGGACTACCGGGACGGCCTCTCTGTCGTTCACGGGGTCGCGTCCTCGACGAGGGTGAAAGCGACGACGAACGGACAGATGCCGACAGGAATCGTGACGTCGACAGCGTACGCGCCGTCGTGCCGGTTGGCCGTGGACGGGGTCTGGCAGTCGGGTGTCAGCGTATAGAGCTTCCCCGCCTCGTCGAATCCGAGGCCAGACGTACTGGCAACACCACCCGGCGCAAGCGCGAGGGACGGTTCGCGGATAAAGGCGTTCAGGCTCGCATCCCATATCGCTACGCCATATGAGAACGACCCGACGAAAGCCCCGGCCGACGGGCCCAACGCTAGGCTACCGGGGAACTCACCGAACCCGGGGTGGTTGGCCACCTCGGTCAAGTTGGTGAGGTCTACAATGGAGAGGGACCCGTCCGCGGCTCCAAACGATCCGGAGTTGACGATGTACAGCCGCCCGTCCGCGCCCATAGCGCCCGCGGCGGCGTTCTCCCCGCTCAGCGTCACGGTGGAGGTCACCTGTAGACTCACGCCATCAATGACGGAGACGGTCGATGGACCGTCGGGGGCGAAAGACTCGTCGAGTTCGGCGTTCAACACGAACGCCCGCCCGCCCGCCGCCACGACGGCTTGAGGGAAGCGGCCCACGAGCACATCGGCACCGGTGGTGCCCGCGAGAACGTTGACCGGGGTGACCGAGTTTAAGCTGGGATTCGCGACCAACACGATGGAATCGTTGAGAAAGGCGACCCCCGTCGCACCCGATCCCTCGGGCAGCCCGACCGTCCTGAGGAGCGTCGCGCCTCTCAAATCGACCACCGCAACGGCTGGAACGAACCCAAGCGGCACGGCAGCTAGCTCTCCCCTCACCGCCATGGTGACGGGGCTTCCGGCCGGACCGAGGCCCACCGTGCGAGTCTGAGCGAGGTTCTCGACCTCGAAGATCGTCAGGCTCAGGTCGACGCTCGACATGACGACGCCCACCTCCGCAGTCTCCGGTGGCAACGGCTCCGTGCTGTCTTCGGAACAGGCGGCCAGGAACAGCGCAGTCAGAAGGAACAGCGCAGTTAGGAAGACAGGCAAGGAGCGCCTTCGTTCCAGGGAGCTTACGCTCCGTGGGGACCGCCCGCCGAACGGCCGCGGATCCCGTCGCTGCGAGCGGGCTCCTGCTGCTTCATCCTTCATTTCAGTTCTCCAGTTGAGCAATCAAGGGTTCGGACCAACCCGAAGCTCCAGGCGAAGCGTCCGACCTGGATCGGGATAGGCGAAAATCAGAGCGTCGGTGACGTCGAATAGGCGCTCGATCCGCACGTGAGACTCGGCTCGCCACCCTCGCACGGACCAGTCACGTCCCACGTCGACATCGGTCACCCAGAATCCGTCGAGTTGGTTCACGGGTGCAGGCACGGGGAAACGAGCCCCCGTATACCGGGAGGAGATGCGAAACGACCACGGAGCCTGTTGCCATCCGGCCGTGACGGTAGCCCCGTAGCGTGGACGGTACGCCACCTGTACGTCGTCGGACGAGTCTCGGTCGTACGTCGCTCGGGTGAGGCTGAAGCTCCCACCGGCGGACAGACCCGACCAAGGCAACGCCACCTCTAAGCGCGCCTCACCCCCAGACCTCCGCACATCGACGTTGCGAGGGCTCCAAACGAAACGGAAGTCGGGAAGCCACACGATCATCCCTTTCATGTCCCCCTGGTAGGCTTCCGCAGACGCTTGTAGGGCCGACCCCAGCACCGCTCCCGCCCAAGAAATCTGTGCGGCGATTTCAGATGGGACCCGTTCTGCCCTCAAGTCCGGGTTGGGCTCCACGCCCACACCCTCCCTGAAGAACTGGTCCCCGAGGGTCGGGGGGCTGAACGCGCTCCGGTGCGCCACCCGGAACGAGAGGGATCGGAGCGGAACTTCGAGGGCGACTTCATGGCTTCCATGCCACCGATCTGTGCGCCCGACCCAATGCCCGCGGACGGATGAAGCCACCGACCAAGCGTCGCCCGGAGGCGCCCATGTGCCAGAGGCGCTCAAACCCAAATCGGTTCGACGGGGGGGTACACCCGGACTCAACGCGTCACCATCCACGCTCTGCACGTCTACGTCGACCCCGGCGGATACTGTCCGGAACACGCCGACTCCGGGGATCGCTCCGTTGACCGATCCGCCCCGGGCCCACAGCACGGTGGAATCGTCGTAGGGCGTCCCGAACGGTGGCTCGCCGTCACGGAATCGCGTGACCTGTCGAGTGCCGAACGTGCGCACCGCAAGCGATCCTCGGTCGAGCAACCCCCCGTTCCACGCCGCGGACACACGAGCTCGATCGAAATCCTCTCGCGCGTCCGGCGATGGCGCGAAGCTCCGCCCAGGAAGTCCCCTCTCGAGAGTCTCGAATCCTGCGGTCGCGTTGAGTTCGCCCCCGGCCATCCGATCTGACCATTCCGTCGTCGCACTCCACATGACCAGGCCGGCGTTATCGCGGTACGCGTCACCGCCGCCCGCTTCGGCCGGGATGGTGAAGCCGAACCCGCCGTCGAGTCCCCTGCCCTCCACCCGTCCGTTCAAACGACCGCTACCAAGAGCGAGGCCCCCTCCCAAAACCCCGCCGATCTGCCCAAGCCCCCCGAGCCAGGTGGTGAGCTGCCAAGGTTCCAAATCCACGGAGGACTCGAGTAGGATCACCCCTGCGCTAGCCCTGGGTCCGAAGCGGGCCGAGAGCGCCCCCGATAGCACCCTTGCTCGGGCCAGACTCCGAGCGGAAACGGTGGAAAGATCGGCCTCGCCAGTGACCGGGTCGTTGAGCGGAACGCCGTCGAGAAGCACGAGGACCGCGTCGGGGTTGGCCCCCCTTACGCTGACCCGCTGTGCGCCGCCCCTCGTTTGCTCCTGAATCACGATTCCGGGAACGGCCCGCAGCGCGTCGCCCGCAGTGCGGGCCCCCGACGCGACGATCGCCGCTCGACGAAGAACGACCCCCTCCGAGGCCGAAACCGTGGCCGTGATGCCGGCGACTTCGAGCGCGACCGGCGTGAGCCCCATGAATACGCGGGTAACTCGGCCGTTCTCAACTTCGACCTCGCGGTCCGCGCGTCCGTACCCCAGGCGGAGGAGCGAGACTCGATACGCACCGGGCTCGAGGCCCCGAAGCCGGAAACCGCCGGACGCGTCGGTCGAGGTGCTCCAGGCACCCGGCTCGACGAGAACTACAACCGCGCCGACGGGGGTCCTCGTGACGGAATCCACGATTCGGCCAGACAGTTCGCCGGGCCACTGCGTGGCCGACACCGCACCCGGGAAAACCACCACGGCGAGTACCGTGAGGTACGCACACGCCAAGGCGGCGCCCGCTGCGCGACAACAGCCTCCGCACAGCGGAGACTGGCTGTATAAAGAAACCCGCATCCCTTCCCCTCGAAGAGCGCATGGCGACGCGGGCGCGCAGGTCTACTGACTTAGGGCGGCTTCCCTCGCCTTCCCAGGGCCTATCGGCTCCAGTGGCTTCTCGAGGGGACCTTTCGACAAAAACTACGCCGTGCCCATCACAGTGGCGGGGCCGTGCCGGATTCTCACCGGCTTCCGAGATGCCTCGCCCGCATATTCAAATTGTCGAGTTCAACGTACCCGGCCCCCTCGGCGCGTGTCAAATGACGCCGCATCCAGCGGCCAGGACCGTGGCTTTCTAGCTTCCCCCTGATAGGATATGACGCGGCAGCGTGCGGCGAAGGCGGCACGAGGACGGAGGAGTGATGAACCGCGACGAGGGAGTATCGGGCGAATAATGATGGGAGGATCATCTATGATCGTGAGTGAAGTGCGATGATCAGGAGTGAAGTGCGATGAATGAGATGCGCGGGGGAGAGTTCGCCGACATCTGGGGACGTGGCTTGGGCAGGCTCACCAGCCTCATCGAATCGTTTCCTGACGATGGCCGCCTTTGGAGCGTCACTGGCAACGCGAAGAACCCGCCAGGCACCCTGGCTCTTCACCTGGCCGGAAACGTCGAACACTACATCGGCGCGATCCTCGGAGGCACGGGATACGTACGCGACCGGGAGGCCGAATTCGGGGACCGGGAGGTCGCGAAGGGGGAAATCCTTCGGAGGGTCGAATCCGCCAAGGCGGTGGCAATCCGTACCTTGGGGACCCTAGATGACGACGCCTTGGGCAAGGTCTACCCCGCACCCACTGGAGCGGACCTCGGCATAGTCGAGGGGGCGACGACCCGCCACTTCCTCATTCACCTCACGTGGCACTTAGGATGGCATCTCGGCCAGATCCACTACTCGTCCACTCCGAACGCATAGAAGACGTTCCCGGCGGCGATGCCAATGTACTGTTTGCCGTTGACCGAGTAGCTCATCGGCGCGGCGTGCACCCGTGAGCCGACGTTGATATGCCAGAGTTCCTCTCCGGTTTCGGCGTCGAGCGCGAAGAAAAAGCCATCGATCGTCCCGCTGAAAACCAAATCGCCCGCGGTGGACAAGACACCGGCCGTGGATCTCGCCTTGACCTCGTACTCCCACACGCGTTCCGCCGTCTGCGGCGATATGGCTCGCACCGCGCTCACGTAGTTGTCCTGGGGGAGCGGTGTACGCCCGCCGCCGCCAGTGAAGCGGTCCCCCTCGTTGTATTCGTCGTCTCGAATGAAGTAGGTGGTCTCGCCGTCGTAGGCCATCACATAGAGAAGATCGGCTTTGGGGCTGTAGCTGGGAGACCACCAGTTAGAGCCGCCTCCGATGGACGGAGAAACCGTGGTCCCTTCCACACTCGGGAAGGTGCCCGGAATGCGGATCGGGCGGCCGTTTTCGTCGAGACGTTCCGCCCAGGTCTGCCTGGCATACGGCTCGCCGAGCAGGAATTCTCCGGTCTCACGGTCGAGCACGTAGAAGAACGCGTTACGATTCGGCCAGAGCATCAGCTTACGCTGTTCTCCGTCGAACTCGGTGTCGGCCAGAACGGGGATCTGAGTGCTGTCCCAGTCGTGGACGTCATGCGGCGTGAACTGGAAATACCACACCATCTCACCGGTGTCGGGATCGATCGCCAGCACGGAATCCGAGTATAGATTGTCGCCCATTCTGACGTCCCCGTTCCAATCGGGACCAGGGTTACCCGTGCCCCAGTAGACCAGGTTCAACTCGGGGTCGTAAGAGCCGGTCATCCAACTCGGTGAGCCCCCTGTCCGCCAAGAGTTACCCGCCCAACTCATGTTGTCTGGATGGTCCGGCCCCGGAATCGTATAGACTCGCCACGCGAGCGTCCCCGTCTCCTGATCGTAAGCGTCGATGAACCCGCGAATCCCGAATTCACCACCCGCTATCCCCGTCAGGATCTTGTCGCCCACGATGAGTGGTGCACCGGTTGCGCTATAGCCGGTGCCTTCTTCGGCGACCTCGGTGTCCCAGAGCACCGTGCCGGTCTTCGCATCGAGGGCGACGAGGTGTGAGTCGAGGGTGCTCAAGTAGACACGGTCACCCAGGACGGCGACGCCCCGGTTGTTACGACCACAGCAGAACGTCAGGTCCTCGTGCATCTCGTGGTTGTAACGCCAATACTGACTGCCGGTAGCCGCATCGAGTGCAATCACGTTGCTTGGTGCCTCGGTGACGTACATCACACCGTCGACCACGAGCGGAGTCGTCTCGGCCCGATCCAACGCGCTCAACTGAAAAGCCCACTCCATCTCGAGCTGCCCCGCGTTCTGCCTGTTGATCTGGCTCAAACCACTGTAGCGCTGGCTGTAGTAGTCGCCCGAGTACATGAGCCAGTTTTCGGGCTCGTCCGCCGCGTTCAATAGGCGCTCGGCAGTTACGGGGTCGAAAGACGGGGCAGGCGAGTTGGTCTCGGGTTGCTCCTGTGCAGCCGATGTCGGAATCGCGAAGACCAACAGCGCGAACAGCCAATACCGTTTCATCATCTCGCTCCCTCTTTGCGTTCAAGGCACTCACAAACAGAACCGGCAGACCCCACCATGTCAGCGTGTTCCACGCTCACCGGACGAGCAATCAGGGGTCTTCTTCGATCAACCCATACAGATAGGCGACGAGGTGATCCAACTGGCCCTGCGTCAACGTGTTCCCGTAGGCCGGCATCGACGACGTTTCGATCCGATAGCTGTCTCGAAGGTCTCGTTTTTGTAGGGACCACAAGTTGTCCTCGTCATCGAGGATTCTCACGGAGTATGTCCCTTCGTTCATCCTCAAGCCCACTATGCGAGTGCCATCGACATGGGTCACTCGCATCCTCCACCAACGTGGCTGCACACGTTCGTTGGGGTCGACCAGATCCGATCGGAGCTGTTCCGGAGACCGTCGCTCACCGATGGTCGAGAGGTCCGGCCCGTGCCGTCCACCTTCACCTCCGACCGTGTGGCAGCTCACGCAGTTACCCTCACCGCGGAACAGCCGCTCGCCGTCTGTGGCGTCACCTGGCACCGCTACACGCTGGCCACCCGACAACGAGCGCAAATACGTAACGATCTGCCAGACGGATTGATCGGTCCTCGCTTCGTTGATCCCGATCATCGCGGTGTTCGGGATCCCTTCCGAGATCACCCCGAACAAACCTGCGTCGGTGCTGGCGTTTGAGAACACTCCACTCGAGAGGTCCGGACCGATTTCCCCTCCCGTGGCACCGACGCCGTGGCAGACCGTGCATTGGCTCCCGAATAACTGCTCACCGGCCTGCACGTCCTGGGGCGATGTGTATGGGTTGTCCGTGCGTTCCTGCGCGGAGAGGCCGGTGGCCGAACTGCTGGCCAACCCGGCGGCAAAGACCGCCATGACTACCGGATGAAGATTCCTGCGCATCATACCCGATCCTTTCTTGGCAACGGATGACGTGCTGTCGCGGGTAGGGCGCGCCCTGATTCCCGGCGATCTTGGGTCGCGGCCGATCGCGATATTCGTCCCGGCCGCAAAACCGATCATCCGCTCGCTGACCGGTATTGTCAACTCGCACCCGGAGTGTTCGGGTTGGCCCACGTTCACCGACACGCCGATCTTCTCAAGAATAGCCCGCGCCATATGGAGCCGCCCTGCGCATGGGAGGTCGCGGGAGCCAAGGTAGCCGTCGCCCAACTCCCCAAGGCTCAAAGAACCGCCATGAAAGTGCGGGATGTGGACGGGTGACGTGTGTAACGCGCTCGGCTTCAGCCCTACCAACCAGAGGGTCCTGCTCCAGCGCGCCCGCACCAAGGTGCGGACTATCCCACTAGCACAGGATCGGACCCGTGAGGACAACCTCGAATGCGGTCGCGGGCACCGACGCCACTTGAACGCTGGAGTTCGTTCGGCGGGGCAGTGCAAGCCAATTTTCGTCCTCGGCCTGCCTGAGGTGAGCTCGTGTGGCCACCTATGGCGCCCGATTCGCCGCACCGCCATACTGGGCAAGCCAGCAGGAAACCGGCCCCGGATTCGTTTGCAGAGGAGATCCCACCGTGTCGAAGAGAGTTCAAGGCGTATTTACGATGATGTTGGGCGTGGTGGTGGGCATCGCCGCGCTTGCCGCGGATCTGGAAGGCCAGATGGGGCCGAACCCGTATCGACCGGTGGGCGGACTCCAGGCGGGCGGAGGACCGGGCCTCATGGGAACCCCGTGGGCGCAGTTGCCGGACGGAAGGGGCATGGGGTCACCGGGTGGGATCGAAATCGATGTGGACGGAGAGCACCTGTGGGCAATCGTGAGATGCGGTGACGACGGCACGCCGCGCGGGAGCCAGACCTACTGCGACGACTCCGATCTGGACCCGATCATCAAGTTCGGTCCGGACGGCAACGTCGTAACGATGTTCGGCAGCGGCATGTTCTCTTGGCCGCATGGCCTTCACGTGGACCGTGCCGGAAACGTCTGGGTGACGGAAGCTGGAAGCGGAGAATCTCCCCAGGGACGGGCCTTCGGACATCAGGTGTTCAAGTTTTCGCCGCAAGGCCAGCTTCTCATGACGATAGGCGAGGCAGGGGTTCCGGGAGCTGGCCGCACTCACCTCAATGCGCCGAGCGACGTCGTCACCGCCCCGAACGGGGACATCTTCGTCGTGGACGGTCACAGCCAGCAGGGTAACAACCGGATCGTCCAGTATTCGAGAGACGGGACGTTCATTAAGGACTTCGGGGAAACCGGGCACGGCCCGGGTCAACTCTACGGCCCGCACGCCATCGCCATGGACGCAAACGGATGGCTCTACGTCGCGGACCGTCAAAACATGCGGATCGTCATTTTCGACCAAGAAGGCAACTACGTGAATCGCTGGACGCAGTTCGGTATGCCGAGCGACATCGCGATCGACGCCAACGGCAAGATCTACGTGGCTGACTCAGAGTCGGACATGACCCAGAATCCGGGTTGGGAAAAGGGGATCCGGATCGGGGACGTGGAAACCGGTTGGGTCGAGCACTTCATCCTCGACCCGGGCGACAATCCGCCGATCACCGCCGGTGGTAGTGGAGCCGAGTCCCTCACTGTGGATCGGGACGGAAGCATCTTTTCGGGCGAGCCCCGTCCACAGCGTTTACTCAAGTACATAAAGGTCCGTTAACGCGGTTGCATAGTCGAGTGTCACCACTCCCTAGGTGCATATGAGAACCAGACCCAGCGTGATCCTGATCAGGGAGTGGGAAGAGCAAGTCTCAGGGAGCCGTTGTTGCGGACGAGTGGACGGTGACTTCTTGGCGCACCAAGGAGAGCCCGTGTTTCGAGAACGTCGAGCGTGCATGGAAGCCATGGCTCCCCTGGCCCGGACGTTGAGGGAGAGATTCGGCGACGCGATTGAGCTTCAAGTCGTGGATCCCCGAAATACGTTCTTGATCTTCCTCTTGCTCAGAGACTTTTGGGCCTTTCGCGTCGGGTTTTTCGAAGCCCTGAAGACCACCGCGCGGATCCCGATCCTGGCCGTGGTTGTGAATGGTCGCCTGGTAGCCCGGAGGGAGTGGCCCGATCCAACCGAAGTAGTCCAGATCCTCGAGGAGGCGATCTCCTCGGACACGGTCCAACCGGCCTGAGCCGTGTCTTCGCCCGCGAACCAGCGCGGATGGACGTGGGAAGCGCGGATCGTCGCTAATTTGTGAACAGGACGGCCGTCAGTTCATCGATGGATCGTACGGCATGCGCGAAAGTCGCTTGTACTCCGGTCCCTTCCGTGCGAGCACGCGACTCCAGAGAAGGTCGGGCACGTCGGTGAACACGTCTTCCTCGCGGGCTGGCTCGAGGATCCAAGCGTCGTCCGCGATCTCCGCCTCGAGCTGGCCCGGCCCCCACCCTGAATAGCCCGCGAACACCCTCGCCCGGATTACGCCCGGCTCGACATCCGGAGAGATCTCCCCCACGAGAAAACCCACGGATCCGAAGACCGGGATGTCCGCCAACTCAGGATGGGCGAGTTCGGCGAGCAAGACTGGGCTGTTCGGCTGAACCGGCCCCCCCTGGAAGAGCAGCTCACCTGACGGCACCAGAGCACTAAGAACCGGAACGGCATCTTCGACCGTGACGTTCAGCGCGCGGTTCAAGACGACCCCCAGCGCGCCGTCGGAGTTGTGTTCCCCGACCAGCACCACCGTGTGGCGAAAGTCCGGATCGAACAGGCCACCGCTGGAGATCAAAAGACGGCCTCGTAGGCTTTCCATCAGGTCACCTTACAGGCATCAAAGCGAGCCATCAAGGGGGCGGCCAAGCCTCGCACCGCCCTTCTTCTGGTGAACGGACCTCCGCGTGGGTATTAGTGGTTTGGCACGTCGATCGACTACCAGGACGGGATCGGGATTTGGAGGCGGTAGAAAGAACCGCGGGAGGCGCCTCGAGGCCGCCCGCGGGTCAAAGCGAGAGCAACTCGAGGGACACGGCGCCCCCCATTGGCCGCAGCGGAGGAATCAGAAATGGAAGGCGCGTCACCGAAGCAAACCCTGGACAGCGCGATCGTGGGTTATACATCTCAGCTCGCTGAGATTGAAGCGAAGGCTGCTCAAGTCAGCGACTACGAGCTGTTCCACGAGATCGACGCGGCAACAGCAGAAGTCCTCGATGCTTGCGCCAGCTACGAAGGGAGTGCAACGCCAGACGAAACCCGCGTCGCATGTGCGTAATTCCATCGACAAACCGAACCGTGGTTCTCCCAAAGCGTCGGCATGACGCATGCTCGAAAGTGGCCACACGGGTATCAAGGTGACTACGAGATTCTCGAATGGATTTACGAGGGTCTCCCACGATCGGAGAGCCGCCTTGGCACGGTGCTCGATAGCTACCTGCTGTCCCGGACCATGGCTACTGCGGCTCGGGGAAGGAGGACACAACTGTGCGATATTCTCCTTCGCGAGCTACGCGAGCGCGAGGGCAGCGCGCGGATTCTGAGCATCGCCTGTGGATCTTGCCGAGACGTGTTCGACATCGCGGGTGAGATACAACGCACCAACTCACACGTGGCTTGCGTTGACCGAGATTCTGATGCGCTGGCTTACGCCAAGCGTCTCCTGCTTGCCAGCGGCATATCGCCCGATCTTCTTAGCTTTCATCAGATGAATGCGTTGCGGCTCGTCAGTCATAAGGAGGCCAGCCGGCGCTTTGGGGAGTTGGATATCGTCTACAGCGTGGGCTTTCTCGACTATTTGGATGGCGACAGGGTTGGCCGACTCTTGAAGACCTGGTATCAACTGCTCAAGCCGGGCGGCGTCCTTGTGGTCGCAATGAAAGACGTCACGCGTTTCGAGCCGTACGTCTACCGTTGGCTAATCGACTGGACAGCGTTCAGTGGCCGGACGGAAGAGGAAATGGTTCGCGTTTTCGATGCGGCCCAGATCCCAAAGAACTCACGGAAGATGTTTCGAGACCCGTCTGGGGTCGTTCTTCTCTGGCACGCCGTCCGCGGCTAGGCACCCGACGCGTCAGGGAGCGAACAACCCCAGCGGAACGGCGCCGCCCATCTCGAAGTAGCCGCGCGGATTGGGATGGATACCATCACAATCGAACGCCGCCGAGATCCGATCGGGGTCGGCGCGATCCCGCACGACCCCGTCAAAGTCGATCACCCCGTCAAACGCCCCTCCGGTGCGGATCCAGTCGTTGACCTCGCGGCGGATCCGCGTCTTTGCCGGGTTCCACCCCGAATTCGAGCCGCTCGCCGGCCGGTTATGGCGGGGAATGATCGTGGTGCCGATGATGGTCAACCCGCGCGCCTTGACCCGGTCCACGATGTCTTGCATGCCCGCGATCAGTCTCGCCGCCGGAACCTCCCGGCGGATGTCGTTCGTGCCCATGAACAGAACGACGTGGGTGACACCCGTGTGCGACAGGACGTCTCGGTCGAGCCGATCGAGCCCGGTCGGGCTAGTTGGCGGGGGCAGTACCTCGCCGACGATCGTATTGCCGCCGATACCCTCATTCACGACCGCGGGGTGCGCATCCGGCGCGGCGAGGTAAAGACGCATGGCGAGCCAATCCTGCCACCGGTCGTGGGCATCGAGCGTCGTGCACGTGCCGTCGGTGATCGAATCACCAAAGCCCACAACCGTGCCGGTAGCGGACTGGGAAAGGACATCGATCCCTTTCAGCCAGAACGTAGAAGTGGTCGTGCCGGTGAAGAACTCGTCCGATTCGTGCGCGGCCAGGTCGCCGGAGCCGGCGTCGCTCATATAGGACGTCACGTTCGCCTGGGCGTGCTGGCTCGGCCGCACATCGGCCTCGGGGACGTAAAGACTGACCGCGAGATCCTGGCGAGCGATGACTTGCATCGAGACCGGATCACTTAGGACGGTGCCGCCGGGCGCAACGGTCACACCGGCCGAACTTCCGAAGCGTAACGGCCGGTTGGAGTCGGGAGAGAGCGCGGCGCCTCGCCTGACGGCGCCCACATACGCCGCTCCGATCACGAGCGGGTCCGTGCCGAACGTATTGTCGAGTCTCACGCGCACCGACTCGCCCCCCACGGTCACGCGGGCGATCATGCGCACCGTCGCGTTCGCAATCGTCGTGGCGCCGAGGGCCTGCTGTGACGTCGCCCATGCCGTCACCCAACGAGCGCCTTCGACCCCCTGTGCGGAGCCGCCCGAAGCCGCCCCGAACCCGACCACGGTGATCACCGCCAAGAGCACCAGGATCCTCGTGACCCTGGTCGTTATTCCTGCGCTCGTCGTTCTCATTGTCGTCGGCCTCGTCCCCGGTCGCGTGGTTAAGGGAGGGCGAACACCCAGATGACGCCGCTCCCTTGCGAAATGTCCTCCCCGGTCAGCCGGGCGTACGAAGTCGTTTGGGCGATGCGCCCGCCCGCTCCGATCGCGACATACTGCTTCCCTTCCACCTCGAATGTGACCGGAGCACCGGATACGTCGCCGTTCAAACGCGTCTCCCAAAGAGGCGCTCCGGTGTCCGAGTCGAGCGCGAAAAATCGACGATCCAGCGCTCCCCCGAACACGATGCCGCCCCCAGTGGCCAGGGCGGCCGCCGTCATCGCCGCGCCACTCGGGAGGCGGTACTCCCATGCGCGGGCGCCAGTGAGGGGATTAATGGCAACGAACTCGCCCACGTAATCGTAGCCCGGGGCCATCTTGAGCAGACCGGTCCTCATCCCGGCGTATCTCCCGCCCGGCTCCTCCGTGACGAAACTGACGTCCATGCAGCTGTTGTTGAGGCTCATATAATACAGACCGGTGACCGGGCTGTAGCTCGGCGAATTCAGATTCCTCGCGCCGTGGTAGTGCGGACACACCTCGAAAACCTTGTCGGAGTCGACGTCGGCCTGTGTGGGGATCAGATCAGGGTTGAAGACGGGCCGGCCCGCTTCGGTCCACTCCAAAACGAGGTTGTCGTAAGCGGTTCTGAACGAGTGGAGGAACTGCCCCGTCTCCCTGTCCAACACCACGCCCCACCCGATCTTGCTCGTATGGACAAGCACCTTACGGACCACACCGTTGATCACCATATCGATCAAAGTGCTCTCGTAGGGTGAGTCCATATCCCAATTGTCTTCCGGAACGACCTGGAAGTACCACTGCATCTCGCCGGTCTCGATGTCGAGCGCGATGATGGAGTTCGTGTACAACGCGTCGCCCCCTCCACGGAGCGTCGAGGACCACGGCATAGGCTGACCGGTGCCGAAGTAAACGAAGCCCAACTCAGGATCGTAACTGGCCGTGCCCCACGTGAGCCCACCGAGCGGCGGTAAGTTGCTGTCCCTCCAACTCTCCGAGCCGGGCTCTCCGGGAGCGGGCACCGTATAAGTCTTCCAGAGCAACCGGCCATCCTGGGCGTCATACGCCGCAACAGAGCCCCGCGCGCCCCGGTCTCCCCCCGTGAACCCCATGATAACCTTGCCTTCGGCGATCATGGGGGGGTGGTTATGGCCTTGGCCCGTAGTGTAGTCCCCCGTGCTGACCTCCCACACCAGCGTGCCGGTGCGAGCGTCCAAAACGGCCAGATACGAGTCGGCGGTACCCCAGTAGATCTTGTCCTCGAAGACCGAAACTCCGCGGTGCCGGTTGTAGGCCTGCGAAATCCCTATGTCCTCAGGATACGCGCGTTCGTGAATCCACTCCACGTCTCCGGAGACCACGTCGAAAGCGACAACACGGCCGCTGCCCTCGGAGACGTACATGAGCCCGTTGGCGACGATCGGAGTCGGGACCCATCGGCTGTTGTCCCGCATCGAGTAGGACCAGACGGATCGGAGATTTTCAACGTTCGCCTTGTTGATCTGGTCCAGAGGACTGTAGCCGAACACGTCAGGAGTGCGCCGGTAGGTAAGCCAGTCGCCATCCTCCGGATTCATCAGGCGCTCCTGCGTAATCGACTCCCATTCCCGGGGCTGGGTTTGAGCGAACACGCCGGAAGCCACCAGGATTGTGACAAGGGTCGCGCAAGAAACCGCCTCCGCGAACAGCGCCTTTATTGTCTTCTCGCCCCGGAACCTGTCAACGATAGTGAGACACTCTTGGGGATTAATCAGAGAGCAATTTCCTGTGTGGTGAGGGATGGGGTGGGAGGATTGATCCAGACGGCCTCCGGGAGGGGTTGGGGCTTCGGCTTACCGGAGACGAAGCGCTCAGGATTGGCGGCCCAGGCGTTGTGGAGGACGGCCTTCCTGCGTGCGATGATCTGATCGGCCTGACCGAAGTAGACCTGTTCGGGGGTCAACATCGAGATGCCGCCATGCCGGTGCTCGGTATTGTACCAGCGGAAAAACGAGCGGCAGAAGGTCTTGGCTTGGTTCTGATCCGCGAACCTGCCGGGAAACGAGGGGTGGTACTTCAAGGTCTTGAACTGAGCCTCGGAGAACGGATTGTCATCCGAGACCTGGGGCCGGCTCAGCGAGCGTGTGACGCCGAGATCGGCGAGTAGTTGAGCCGTGCATTGGCTCGTCATCGGAGCTCCTCGATCCGAGTGCAGCGTCAGGACCTGGGGCTGGACGCCATGCTTCA